>Ga0256406_1002532_pt1 | contig 25459 bp, 21 predicted proteins | sample RumenRJG_03DNA_FD_185986 | JGI IMG/M metagenome (GOLD analysis project Ga0256406, IMG submission 185986) | Bovine rumen microbial communities from Lethbridge, Alberta, Canada - RJG_03 | ecosystem: Host-associated > Mammals > Digestive system > Stomach > Rumen | place: Canada: Alberta | collected...
ATACGCTTTTTTGAACAAGGTGCGAAGACCAGCCGACTAACAAGGCGGGAGATAAGGAGGGGCGCGAGTGATCAGCGCAAGCGCAGTCACGACGCGGCACGAACTTATCATGAGCCTTGTTGCTGGTCTGAGCCCGATTATGAAGGTGTGGAAGCGAGCGCTTATGACCCCGTACGCAAGCTTTGGGCGACCGAAGGCGAGCTTGTCTCGTCTAGGGAGTCCTTGCTTGCGATAGGGGGAATGCGAGCTGGAACATGATTAGGACAAGGTGCGAAGACCAGCCGACTAACAAGGCGGGAGATAAGGAGGGCGCAAGCGCAGTCACGACGCGGCACGAACTTATCATGAGCCTTGTTGCTGGTCTGAGCCCGATTATGAAGGTGTGGAAGCGAGCGGTCATGACCCCGTACGCAACTGCTCAATCACTGCACCTGACCTCGGTTACGGGCAAAACGGTGCTTTTTGGAATTTGCCCGCAATCCGATACCACACTGCTTTGGCGAAGGTAACCGAGTAGAACATTTTTCCGATTTTGGAGGATTTTGTTCTACTTTCGAGGCCGCGCGGACCGATTTTGGACCAGCCGGTAGACAAAAATCAGACATTCACCCCGGTTTTTGTCTACTTTCGAGGCCGCGCGACCTAATTTCGAAGAGCCTGGTAGACAAAAATGAGGCATTTCCACCGGTTTTTGTCTACTTTTGGTTCCGCGCGCCCTGAATTTCGACCAACCGGTAGACAAAAATGAGGCATTTCCACCGGTTTTTGTCTACTTTTGGTTCCGCACCAGGCACGATTAAGGTCAAATCTCCAATTTTCAATTTTGCTCGTAAACTGCAGAGGTACCACGGGAATTCAACCGAGTCAAGAAGGCCATTGATGCCGACAGCATGAAAAGAGCCTTCTAAATGTACTATAATTGGTCATAAAGGAGGAATCAGCATGGATATCTTATCACTAAAAAATATTTCATTCCAAAATATCTTGGCCAATATCAGCTTGAACGTTCCGCAAAACAGCTTCATCACGCTCAGTGGTCCATCAGGATCGGGAAAAAGTACGATTTTGAAAATTTGTGCGCGCATGCTGACGCAATCCACAGGTGAATTAATTTTTGAAGGAGAAGATGCTGCCAAAATACCTGTGGATAAATATCGAATGCAAGTTTCGTATTGTTTTCAACAACCGGTGCTTTTTGGAGATACAGTGGCTGATAACCTTGACTTCCCGTTCGAGATCAGAAAAGAACCAGTGAAACGCCAACACGAAATCGAACTGTTGAAGCGCGTAAACTTAAGCTCATCATACTTGGAAAAGCCCATCGCTGATCTTTCCGGCGGTGAAAAACAGCGCGTGGCATTGATTCGCAACTTGATGTTTAAACCAAAGGTTCTCCTGCTTGACGAAGTTACAGCGGGGCTTGATGCGGATAATAAAAAAATTGTCCACATGTTGATAAGTTCTTACAGAAAATCTGGCGGAACCGTTATCGCCGTGACGCACGACACCGACGAATTACGCCAGGCAGAACAAATCATCCATATTGAGGAGGGACGAATCATTGAACAATAGCGTTCACGTTAATAATCTCAGTCTGACATACGCCGCCGTCTTGGTTATCGTTGCGCTGATCATCTCAAATCGACAGAAGCTAAAGCTTGAATCGGACATGATTGTCAGCGTCATTCGGGCAATCGTGCAGCTGACGATTGTCGGTTACGTTTTGAAATACATCTTTTCGCTCAACAACATTCTTGTAACTGCCGCAATGATTCTGATAATCATTTTCAATGCCGCCCGCAATGCGGCAAATCGAGGCAAAGGCATCCCAAAGCTTTTTTGGCCTTCGTTCATTTCCATTTTGACGAGCACTTCGATTACTCTTTTAGGTTTGGTCCTGAGCGGCGCAATCAAGTTTATTCCATCGCAGATCATTCCAATCTCCGGAATGATTGCCAGCAATTCGATGGTGGCAATCGGTCTTTGTTACAAGCAGATGAAAACCAAATTCCACGATGAGCATCAACGAATCGAAGAAAAACTTGCGCTCGGAGCTCAACCGTTTCAAGCATGCGCAAACATTGTTCAAACGTGCGTCAAAACCGGAATGCAGCCGACGATTGATTCTGCCAAAACGTACGGCATCGTCAGTCTTCCGGGAATGATGTCAGGTTTGATTTTTGCGGGAGTCGATCCTGTATTTGCTATCAAATACCAAATCATGGTCGTCTTCATGCTGCTTTCGGCAACCAGCCTGGCATCGGTTTGTTCGTCATATATAGCCTATCGCCGCTTTTTCAATGACGAGTTTCAAATCATTATCGATTAGCACAAAAGAGACTGATGATGCACGAAAACAAACTATTTTTTCCTTATCTCCATCATGGCAGTCGATTGTCACACATACGCAAAAAAACGGATGATTCGCAACTAATTGCAAATCATCCGTTTCTTTATTGAGGCAGAGTTTTTTCAGCCTCTCCTCATTTATTTTTGTTCGTACTTAGCAGCACGTTCCTTATACATTTCAACTTGATCTTCACGGCAGCGAACGAAGTGGCCAGGCGTGATTTCACGCAGTTTGGCCGGTTTGCCTTCAACATCTTGTTCGATCGATGCATCATACAAAATCTGCTTGCGGTTGCGTTCAAATTCAGGGTCAGGAACCGGAACGGCGGAAATCAAACTTGCCGTGTAATCATGAAGCGGCTTCGTATACACGTCATCGGCCGGTCCTACTTCAAGCAGACGACCGAAGTGCATAACGCCGATGCGATCCGAAATATACTTGACCATCGATAGATCGTGAGCAATGAAAAGATACGTCAAGCCTTTTTGTTCCTGCAAATCTTTAAGCAGGTTGACAACTTGGGCCTGGATGGAAACGTCCAAAGCAGAAATTGGTTCATCGGCAATGATGAAGCGCGGTTCAACGGCCAAAGCACGCGCAATGCCGATACGTTGACGCTGACCGCCTGAGAATTCATGCGGATAACGGCTGGCGTGATCTTTGTTCAAGCCGACCGTTTCCAGCAATTCTTCAACTTTGGCACGACGTTCTTCCTTTGTCTTGACCAAACCGTGAATATCCAGACCTTCTGCAATAATGTCTTCAACCGTCATACGGGGGTTGAGAGAAGCATAAGGATCTTGGAAAATCATCTGCATGTCACGGCAGAATTTAAGATGATCTTCTTTTGAATTAAGTTTGCTTACGTCTTTTCCGTCAAAGATAATCTGACCGTCAGTCGGATTATAAAGATGAATGATGCTTCGGCCGGTAGTTGTCTTACCTGAACCGGATTCGCCAACAAGTCCGAAAGTTTCGCCTTCGTAGATGTCAAACGTAACATCATCGACAGCTTTGACCATATCTGCCTTGCCGACTCCGAAGTATTGTTTCAAATGCTTGACTTCGAGAAGTTTCTTTTTTTGTTCTGGCATACGGTTTTCTTCCTTCCTTGTAACTATTTGGCAGCTGCTTGCATTTCTTGCCAAATTTTTTGGCGACGCAGGATTTCGTCAGGTGGCGTAATCTTTGGCGCATCCTTGTGCAAGAGCCATGTTGCTGCATAGTGCGTATCAGAAACCTTGAAGAATGGTGGCTGTTTTTCAGCATCAATCTTCATGGCATACGGATTACGAGCTGCAAACGGATCGCCCTTAGGCGGATCAAGCAAGTCGGGAGGAGTGCCCGGGATTGCTTCAAGCTTTGTACTTGAAAGCGTCGGCATTGAGTTCAGCAAGCCCCATGTATATGGATGCTTAGGATTGTAGAAGATCTCATCAACCGTTCCGTATTCGATGATTTGACCGGCGTACATAACGGCAACGCGATCAGCCATCCCCGCAACAACGCCCAAGTCATGGGTGATGAAGATGATGGATGTTTCAATTTTTTGTTGAAGCTCTTTCATCAAATTCAGAATTTGAGCCTGAATCGTAACGTCCAAAGCAGTTGTAGGTTCATCAGCAATTAGAATTTCCGGATAGCAAACGAGCGCAATCGCAATCACGATACGCTGACGCTGGCCGCCTGAGAATTGATGAGGATAATCGTTGATACGTTCTTCTGCATTTGCAATCCCGACCAGCTTCAAAATCTCAAGAGCCTGTGCCCAGGCCTTCTTCTTATCGACATTTTTGTGAATCATCAGCGGTTCGGCAATCTGGCGACCGATTTTCATCGTCGGATCCAATGACGTCATCGGATCCTGGAAAATCATCGCAATGTCCTTGCCGCGAATTTCTTGCATTTCCTTTTCGGTCTTCTTCAGCAAATCTTCACCGCGGTACATGATCGAGCCGCCGACAACTTCAGCGTTGTTGGCAAGAAGCCCCATCAGACTCTTCGTCGTAACGGACTTGCCTGAGCCGGATTCACCAACGATGGCGAGCGTTTCACCTTTATCAAGGTGGAAACTGACATCACGAATGGCTTTTACATCGCCAGCATAGGTGTGGAAATTAATTTTAAGGTTCTTTACGTCTAAAATTCTTTCGCCCATCTTAATTACCTACCTTCTTGTCTTTGGATCAAATGCATCGCGAAGACCGTCGCCTAAAAGGTTAAAGGAAATCATCAATACACAAAGAACGATTGCCGGATACCACATCTGGTATGGCAGGAATTGGAAGTTCTTTTGACCATCGTTGAGCAATACCCCAAGAGACGTTTCAGGAGCAGAAATACCGATACCGATGAAACTCAGGAACGCTTCGAAGAAGATGGCACTCGGAATCGTGTACATCGTCTGAATGATGATGATGCTTGAAAGGTTCGGAACCAAATGTTTCATCGCAATCTTAATCGGTGATTCTCCCAATGTTCTTGCGGCCAAAACATATTCCTGACTCTTCAGCTGGAGCGTCTCCGCTCGAATCATTCGGGCCATCGTCGTCCAACTTGAAATGGCAATGGCCAAGATGATTGACGTCATGCCGGGTTTGAAGACGAGCAGCATCAAAACGACAATGACAAGACTTGGAATCGACGAGATGATTTCAATAATACGCTGCATGACATTATCCACCATCCCGCCTTTCCAGCCTGAGACAATGCCATACGAGACCCCTATCGTAAGGTCAAAGAACGTTGCGACCAAAGCAACGATCAACGAAACTTTCGTACCATAGATGATACGTTGCGCAAGCGAGTGACCAAGATAATCAGTCCCCAAAACAAAGTATGTTCCTTCAGGAATATTGTTTGCCTTGTATTGGTCAACCCAAACTCCGCCTTGCTTGAGCTTGCCGTTAAACCCATTGATGTCTACGCCAGGAATCTTGGCAGGCAGGTTGGCATACTTAGGCGCGGATTTGACCAAAGTATCATGATTAATGAACGGTGTCGAACCAAAAGCCACAACAATCATTACGATAATGACAAAAAGCGAAATAACGGCACCTTTGTTTTTCTTAAGACGACGCCATGCATCCTGTGTGAAAGTTAAGGATGGGGCCGCGATTTTTTCAGCATCAAGCTCTTCTTCTTTTGGCAAAGCTTGAAAATCTTCCGGTGAAACTTTTGCTTCCGGATCTAACTTCAAATTTTCTTCCATAGCTTAATCCTCATTTCCAGCAAGACGAATGCGCGGGTCGATGATTCCGTAGATGATGTCGGTCAATAGAATAACTGCCACCAAGCCTGCGGAGAAGAGCATCGTAACACCCATGATCGTTGGATAGTCGTTTGTCGTGATTGACTTGACGAATTGTTCACCGATACCAGGAATCGAGAAGATGTTTTCGATAACCATGGAACCGGTCATCAACGAAACAGTATATGGTCCAATCAAGGTAATGAGCGGGATCAAACTGTTGCGAAGCGCATGATGATAGACAATTTGGAACTTGCTCAAGCCTTTGGCACGTGCAAGCTCAATATAATCAGAATTCAAAACGTCAACCATGCCGGTTCGAATAAAACGGGCGGTTTCAGCCAACGGACCTACGCCAAGCGCAATCGTCGGCAAAATCGTGTATGAGAACCCGCCCCAATCGGCAATCGGTAAGATGCCGAGTTTCAAGGCAATATAATATTGCAAAAGCACGGCCAAAACGAAGTTTGGAACGGACTTGCCGATAATTGACAGAACTGTGACCAACGTATCAACCCACGTGTTGCGATTGATGGCAGCAATGGATCCCAAGATGATTCCGAAGAATACGCCGAAAATCATTGCTTGAATACCAAGTTGTGCAGAAGCCCCGATACGAGTTGCAATCAAGTATGATACTGGTTGGTTGCTGAATTGGAAAGAAGTACCCATGTCCCCATGGAGCATTCCGCCAAGATACATCAAATATTGCATCCAAACAGGTTTGTCCAAGCCATATTGCTGGTTCATGATCTGAATCTGTTCAGGTGTCATTTTTTCTTGGTTAGAATATGGCGTCCCTGGCATCAGCTTCATCAAAAAGAACGTGATGGTTGCTACCAAGAACAATGTGAGTGCCATATAGAAAACCCTTTTTGCCAGGTATTTTTTCATAACAAATCCTCTCACAATCTTTGTTTTAAGAAACGTCAAAATCCCGTATTACAGGCATCTGCGCATTTCTCTTTAAAATAAACCAATTGGGGAAAGCGAAATTCTTTCCCCAACAACAGTTATTTAAATGATAAATCTATCGAATTAGTTGCCTGAAACGTAAGTATTCTTAAAGTTGTAATTTGCACCTGCAGAGTTGTAAATTACACCCTTAACCTTTGGCTTAACCATCCAAGCCGTTGCTTGTTGATACAAAGGAGAAATCCCTTGTTCTTGGATAAGGATCTTTTCAGCATTCACCAAATCGTCCCAACGCTTGGCGGCATTGCCAGCATCGGTTGACTTGGATGCTTCAATCAGATTATCGTATTGAGCATTCTTCCATTTTCCTGCGTTATAGGAGTTGTTTGACGTGAACATGTCAAGGAATGAAATCGGATCTGCGAAGTCAGCACCCCATGCTGAGATTACGATGCCGAACTGACCCTGGTTCGTACGGTTCAGGCGTGTCTTGAACGGAACGTTAGCACATTCGACCTTTGCACCCTTCAAGTTTGATTCAATCGCGCTTTGGATGAATTCAGTCGTCTTCTTTGCAATATCGGTGTCATCGCTCAAAAGTCCGAACGTCAAGCTGTCCTTGCCGATTTCCTTCAAACCTTCAGCCCAGAGTTTCTTGGCCTTTGCAATGTTTACGGTTACGCCGTCCTTGACGTAGGAAGCATCAGCAAAATCTTTGCCGTTGCGCGTTGCAAGACCGCTTGAGACCAGACCCTTCGCAGGAATTGAACCGTTGCCAAGAACCTTGTTTACGAATTCCTTGCGGTCAATGACCATTGAGATTGCCTGACGAATCTTCTTGTTCTGGAATTCAGGCTTTGTTTGGTTGTACTGGAAATAGAATGCCGAAGCGGCCTGACGAACCGTATATCCGGATTGACCCTTCAACTGCTTGGCTTGTTCCGCACTCAGGCTCGTTGCATCAAGCTTGCCGGATTGATACAGGTTGTAAGCCGTTGAGTTGCTCTTGTTAACCTTGAAGTTGATAGCATCAAGCTTGACGCTCTTCTTATCCCAGTAATTGTCGCTTTTCTTCAAAGACCAGGAAAGGTTCGTACCCGTCCACTTCGTCAAATTGAACGGACCGTCGTAGCACATGTACTTGGAAGCAGTACCGTACTTGGAACCGTACTTTTCAACAGTCTTTTGATTTTGCGGGAAGAACACTGGGAAGCCCATCAACAACTTGAAGTATGGAATCTGCTTGTCCAACGTAACGACCAGCTTGTAGTCGCCGTCAGCCTTGACGCCGACTTCCTTGGTTGACTTCTTGCCGTTCATAACGTCAGTTGCGTTCTTGATTCCTTCAAACAAATATGCATATTGCGAATTTGTCTTAGGATCAAGCGTACGACGCCATGAGTAGACAAAGTCCTTGGCAGTAACCCTGTCACCGTTTGACCACTTGGCATCCTTGCGCAAGGTAAACGTATATGTCAAGCCGTCCGAAGAAACCTTTGTCTTAGTAGCAATACCTGGTTCGATCTTTGAATCCTTGCCCAGACGATAAAGACCTTCCATCGTGTTGTTTAACGTATCGAAACTGACAACGTCAGTCGCCTTGGAAAGATCCATCGTCGGCAATTCAGCAGATTCGTTCCAATTCAAAACCTGCTTTGAAGCTGAATCGCCTGCTTTGGAACCGCAAGCGCCAAGCGTCAAGGCACACAAGGCAGCAACAGAGCCTGCAGCTGCAACTTTTGCTAATTTCATATCTTAACAACTCCTTAATAATGTCAGATAATTTCAAAATGTCTTTTTACAGTTGATTAAATTTTATATGATAACCGTATTAAATTCAAGTGCCAAATCTAATTTTCCAATATATTTCTGTCCAAAAATATTCTTAATCGTTGCCGTGACGGGCTTTTGAAAAAAATTAACAATTTTATCTCCTTTTGCCGACATATCAAGATTGCGCCCCTTAAATCAATCTAATAATTTTTAAAAAATTGCTTTAATGAGTAATCTTTCCAAAAACTCAAAGAAGCGTTTACACCCTGTATTTTTCTAAGAATTCAAATCATTATTCTTAACGATGCAATGCCGCAATGCTATAATAAAGACAATTTTACGATAAGAAAGCGGGGGATTAGATGACACCTGTAATAATCTGCGGCGCCGATTTGAATCAGCCGGACTTTGACTACACCATGCAGGAGCTTGCAAACCTTGCCGAAGCCTGCGACATGGAAGTCAAGGACACGGTCATTCAAAAACTTGAGCGACCCGTTTCCGCATCATACGTCGGACGCGGAAAAGCAGAAGAAATTAAAACCAAAGGAAAGGTTCATGATGCCAAGATTTTAATCGTCAACGACGAACTCACGCCTATGCAGATCAGAAATCTCGGTGACCTGACCGATATGAAAATCATCGATCGAACAGCGCTGATTCTTGAAATATTCGCATCAAGAGCACGCTCAAAAGAAGCCAAGCTTCAGGTTCAGATTGCCCAGCTGCGCATCAGCCTGCCAAGACTTCACACTGACAACGACAAAGTCAAGCTTGATCAGCAGACCGGTGGCGGCGGTGGTTCATTCAACAGTCGCGGCGGCGGTGAAACCAAGCTCGAAAAAGACAGGCGCGTCATCGGCAAACGCATCAGCATCCTGAAAAAAGAGCTGAAGGACATCGAAGAAAAACAAAACGTCATGCGCAAACAGCGCGACGCAAGCGGTTTGAAATCGGTCGCTCTCGTCGGCTATACGAATGCCGGCAAATCGACGACCATGAACGGTCTTCTCAGGGCCTGCGGAAAGGACGAAGACAAACAGGTTTTTGAAAAGGACATGCTTTTTGCCACTCTGGACACCTCGGTTCGCAGACTACATTTCAAAGACAACAAGGATTTTTTGATCAGCGACACCGTCGGCTTCGTTTCGCACTTGCCGCACCAGCTGGTCCAAGCATTCAAATCGACCCTTTCCGAAGCAGCCAAAGCCGACCTGCTCGTTCAGGTCATCGACGTTTCCGATCCGAACTATCGCGACATGATCAAAACGACGGAAGAAACGCTCAAGGAAATCGGCGTTGAAAACATCCCGATGATTTACGCCTTCAACAAGGCAGATTTGACCGAAGCTCCGTATCCTGAAATTCTCGGAAATCAAATCACGTATTCTGCCAAAGATCCTGCCTCAATCGAAAAAATCGTCGAACTGATCAAGGAAAACATCTTCAAAGACGATCGCATCGTTACGTTCAAAATTCCGTTTTCCGAAGGACGGTATCTTGACGAACTGAACGTCCGCGGCACCGTTTTGGAAACGACTTATGAAGAAGACGGTACCGTCGTTTCCGCAAACGTCTCGCCGGAACTTCACAGCAGACTCAGCCGCTTTGAAACGCACTAGTCGGCAAACGAAAGATGCAGAGTTGACACGTCAATGTCAGCTCTGCATCTTTTAGTCTCTTCGATCAATTTCGTAAGTGTTCTTGCTTTCTTCTTTGAAATTCAAATAGCGGAAAAACTTGCCGATTCGCTCGTCATTCCTGGCCGTCACGATGATTTGGCCGACCGATCCGAAATAATTCAGCAAATGATGCATCAGGCTCTTCCCTACGCGCTTGCCCTGATAATCCGATGCAACGAGCAGATCCTGAACATAAACGACCGTTGCGTAGTCGCTTAAGGCCCGAACAAGCCCGATCAGTTTCTTGTCCTCATACGCTGCGATCACATAAGATTTTTTCATCCCTTTGCGAAGATTGTCGATATTGTTCACGTCGGCAGTCCAGCCAACGGACTTATAAAGCTCAATCAATTCGTTTTTGTTAATCTTTGGATTCACCACCAGCTCCATGAAACCAACTCCCCTCCAAATTTACCTTATATTAAAAAAAGATTATAAAATAGACAATTACATTATATTTTATACATTGCGATATTTCAAGCATTTTTCTAGATATCGTCCAGTTTTATAAAAAAAACTTAAGAGACTATACCTTATATAATTAGATTGAAAACTCCAGCAGCAATTGTCGGTTCAACCGTTTTGAAACACGCTTTTTTGTCAAATGCAGCGCATTGATCCGCATCAGCAAAACAAAAAAGCATACGGAACTCTGCATTTTGCAAAATCCTGCATGCCTTAGGACATTTATTAATGATTCCACTTGTCTTTTCTGCTCAAATGATGCGGCACGTCGGAAACGGTCATAGTTTCTGAAGTTTTTTCCGCTTCTTCTCTTTTTTTCTTTTCCGCAAGTTCTTTTTCAGGATCACGATAGGCAATCTGAACGTCAAGCTCAAACTCGGCATCCTTTTCCAACATGCTGGAGCGACCGGCAACCTTGTAAGGTCCCTTGGTCAAACATGCCGTTGCAACGGAAAGCTTGTAGCGTTTGGCAGCTTCCCTGGCACTCAGAAGACCGATCGTTTTGACTTCGCCAAGCGGCTTTGCTTCCATCTGATTGGTACCACCGTAAATAAACATGCGACCGGCACGTTCGACCAGCTCGAAATACGGCAAAGCGACCGGTTCGGCCAAGGCTTGAAAACTCGTTGCAGAACCTTCCCTGACGATTGCCAGCATTTCATCTTCTGCCATGCCGCCATAGTTCAAATCAAGGTATCCGACATTCGCCAGATCCTTGACCAAAGCCTGAATATTTGCTTTTTGCTCGGCATTTGTCGTGACAACGGACGGGAGAAACTCCTCATCCTTGAAAATGCCGTTCGTTTGAACATAGCCCGGTGCCTGATTCTTGCGCTTTTCGTATTCCGCCAGATGGTCTTTTGCCTTGATTCCGAGAAGCTGCTCGATTTTTGGCGTAATGTCGTACTTTGAAGACTTGTCTTTCGTAAAATAATAAAGAATGTTCAAATAAGCGAAATAGGCCAGGACGAAAAAGGCCAGAATATAAAGAAAGCCGCGCAGATAAAAGCCGTTCACAAAGAAACGGTAAGCAACATATAATAGATAGAAGTTGCCCAAAGTTCCCAAAGCCGTGTAAACTTGACTCTTCAGCTTGGCGTTCATGCTGAAATATCCGATATAGCTGTTGATTATTCCAAGAATGCTGAACATCGTTTATTCACCCCCTTCATCGTCTTGGTTGTCTGTCGCAGACGAGCTTGACGAAGACGAGCTCGAGCTGCTGCTTGATGAAGACGAGGAGCTTGAGCTTTCTTTTTTCGTCTCTGAACTTGAACTTTCCTGGTTTGAAGCCGTGCTTTCCTGCGTCGTACTTTCTGCAGAACTTTGCTGTTCTGACGAAGAAGAACTTTCATCTTTTCGATCCGGCTCAGGTCTGCTTTCCGACGATTGTGAGACGCTTTCGACGCTGGAAGATGAACTTGAGACCGTTGAAACGCGCGCACGCCCTTCTGACGTATGCGTAACCTCGTTGACTGCCACGTTTGTTGCGCCGAGCGCCAGCACGATTGACATGATTGCAAACGGCGTCAACAATGGCGGTGTTCGTTTTGCCATTTTGTTACCCTCATTTCTAGTTTGTTTCCATTTACCTATCCTACTACAATTCCTGGCTAATCAGGCTTAAAGTTTATTTAAAATTGCGTTCCGTCCCGGCACACTCGGAACACAGTCCCGTCAATTCGAAACGATGATCCTCGATCACGCATCCCGGCAGTTGTTTTTGAAAATCGAGCGGACATATCTTGATTTCCTGAACGCGTCCGCATTTGCGACAAACGAAGTGGTGATGATGCATCTGATTGAAATCGCATTGATATTTTACACAGGTTCCGTTGGGGCGGCTTTTTGTTTCAAGAATGCCGATTTCGGCAAATTCGCGAATATTGCGATAGACCGTATCATGACTGATGCCGGGAAACAATTCGCGCATATGCTCATCGATTTTCGTGACGTTGACGTAATTTTCGCGAAATCCACTCAAATATTCCAACATGGTTCTTCTTTGCTTCGTAATTTTGTAATTGTGGCTTTTAAGCAATTGAAGAGCTTGATCGATCATGCTTTTTCCTCCATTTTGACAATGTCCGGCCGTATTTTGCCGTTTTGATTAAATCGTAATAATTACTAATTATTATAATTCATCTGGCCAGACAAGTAAATCAGCTTGCTCAAAATTTCCGCATTGAAGCAGACGACTTCAAAATCTTGTCCAAATCCGCAAAAATCAACAAGTTGTTTCGATTCCCAACATTTGTAGCAGAGTCTGGATTTTGACCTTGGTTTCTTCCCAGTCATCGTTTTCGATGACATGCACATGCTTAACAAGCTTGTCGGGCAAGTGCTTGTCGCGCTTTGCTTCCTGCGAAGCAAGCCTGCGCTGTATTTTGTCAGCATCGTCTCCGCGTTGCTCCATGCGTTCTCTTTGAACTTTTTCATCGGTCACGCAAAGATAGACGACCTCCGTTTTTTCGGGTATCCGTTCCAGGTACGTTTCTGCACCCTTTGTATCAAGAACGATCGTCGCAACCGGAGCCTTTTGCCAGGCGCGTTCCAAACTTTCATAAGACGATCCGTACAGATTGCCGTCATATTCGACATATTCCAAATAGTGATTTTTAAAAAAAGTTTCACGCGTTTCAAACCAGTAGTCGATTCCGTCGTGCTCACCCTTCCGTTTTGGCCTGGTCGTATGCGTCAAAACCGGTTCGATTGCAAAATTTTCCGTCAGATATTTGCGGACGGTCGTTTTGCCGCTGCCCGGAGCACCGCATAAAACAATTACTTTGTTCTCCATTGTTTTTCCTCCAAATATGTCAATAAGCATATTGTTTGCATAAAAGGCGCTTACATAGTATACTTGTTTCATTAGGTTGTAAACGAATTCATATTTTTTGATTCACTTCCTAATCTAATTTTACTATGAAATGGAGGGCAAAGTTATGAAGTTTGGTCAATTTTCAAAAACCAACTATTCAATTTCTTTAGACATGAAAAGTCAACTCTTTATTGCCCGCTCAAATGATAACCCTAAATTTGAAGCATCCGGCATTACGATCCAAGATGCACTTTTTGCACTGTCTAAAATCGATAAAAACGTCAAATTCTGACAACTTCTGAAGCAGGAGGCTGGGAAAAAACTCTGTCTCAAATCGAGAAGCCGGATCATATTTGCAATCAATTGCAAATATGATCCGTTTTTTTCGTATGCAGGACTGAAGGACGATTGATTGCTATGATGAAAATAACCAAAAATAGTTTGGCGCGCTGATTTATCAGGCGCTGCATTTGGCAAAATCACTGACGTTTACGGACACATCAATGAAAATGGGTCTTCTGTCCGTAAACGACCTGCTCGAAAAATGACGATTACGGACAAAATAGGCGAAAATAACCGTTTGTCCGTAAAATGCGTTTTGCTTACGGAGAAATCAGCCAAAAAGGGCATTTTGTCCGTAAAATTGCGTAAGATCTTGGCTAAGATCGGTCGAGCAGCACTGCATTTAAAAATGCCAGACAAAGTCAGTCGCAACCCGACCTCCTTCGTTCGGCTTTTCGTTTAACTCAAAGGGAAAAGAGACTTTTTTCCCAGCCTCTTTTTTGCTGTCAAATGCAGAAACCGATGTTCCAAGGTCGTTCGTAAATGAAAAATGCAAAGGCAATCGGCAACTATTTTTGAGTCCGGGCACTGCATTTTCCTGACTCGCAGGATCAAATCAGGCGACTCCCAAGATTCTAAGGACCTTTTCATCCCCCGATTCTCTTCCGCAATATCTTGCTAAAGAGATCACAATTTGGGTATAATGGCCATATATAATTTTTATAGTTGGTCTTTTTTTGAATTTTGGCAGGAAGGAAGAATGAATCTATGTCATATTTAGGGACACTCAGTCTCGTTTTAATCACCACAGCATTGGCCGGCCACTTCAGCCGCAGGGTCGGCATGCCGGCCGTCATCGGCGAATTGCTCGTCGGCATCGTCTTGGGGCCTGCCGTCCTGGGTCTGGTCACCAACAATTCTTTCGTTCATACCTTCTCTGAAATTGGCGTGATCATTTTAATGTTTATCGCCGGACTTGAAAGTGATTTGGAACTGCTCAAAAAATATTTAAAGCCTGCATTTTCCGTTGCGGTCTGCGGCGTCATCGTTCCCGTCGGCCTGGTTTTCCTGTTTGGGAAGCTCTTTTCCTTTTCAAATGAACAGGCCATCTTTTTGGGCGTGACGTTTGCTGCGACTTCAGTCTCAATTTCAGTTGAGGTTCTTAAAGAATTGCATTTTCTCGACTCTAAGGAAGGTACTACCATTCTTGGAGCGGCCGTCATCGATGATATTCTGGCCGTCCTGATTTTAAGCGTGCTCGTCAGCATCTTCAGCGACGTTGCAGCCAAATCGGGCGGGCACGTCCAGTCGAACATCGGACTCTCGTTGGTGCTTCAGGCACTGTATTTTGCAGGAATCTATCTGTTGTTCAAATACATTGCTCCGTTCCTCATGAGCATCGCAGAAAAACTCTCGATTCCGTCTTCAGTGGTTCTGATGTCGGTCTTTATCTGCATGGGCATGTCCTATCTTGCAGAAGAAGTCGGCTTGAGCAACGTTGTCGGCGCATTCTTTGCCGGCGTTGCGGTTGCACAGACGCCTTGCAAAAAAGAAATCGACTCGAACATCGAACCGATCGGGTATGCGGTGTTCATCCCGATGTTCTTCGTCAGCATCGGACTCAACATGACGTTTGACGGTTTCTTTAAAGATCTGATTTTCATTATCCCGCTGACGATTTTGGCATTGCTGACCAAGTGGATCGGTTGCGGCTTTGGCGCAAAAATCCTTGGCATGAGCATGCGTTCCGCAGACATCATCGGTGCCGGAATGGTTTCTCGCGGTGAAATGGCTCTGATCATCGCCCAAGTCGGATACGAGGCAAAATTGCTTTCGAGCGACTTCTACTCCGGCGTGATCATCGTCATCATTCTGACCACGGTGATTGCTCCGTTCATGCTGAAGCATTCAGTCATGGCACAAAAGAAGGCTCTTAAAGAAAAAAAAGCTTAGTCAAAACAGGCGCCTGATGCTAATTAAGAAGCGGGGCGCTTGTTTTGATTGTCTGATCGCACAATGAGACAGGGCGATTCCGCGAGCATTTACGGGCAAAATGCCGTTTCCTGGGATTTGCCCGTAAAAGGCAGTCCCCGGTTACAGGCAAAATGCCGTTTCCTGGGATTTGCCCGTAAAATGCAGCCCTCGGTTACGGGCAAAATGCCGTTTCCTGGGATTTGCCCGTAAAAGGCAGTCCCCGGTTACGGGCAAAACGGTGATTTTTGGTATTTGCCCGTAAAATGCAGCCCTCGGTTACGGGCAAAATGCCGTTTCCTGGGATTTGCCCGTAAAAGGCAGTCCCCGGTTACGGGCAAAATGGTGATTTTTGGGATTTGCCCGTAAAATGCAGCCCTCGGTTACGGGCAAAATGCCGTTTCCTGGGATTTGCCCGTAAAATGCAGTCCCCGGTTACGGGCAAAATGGTGATTTTTGGGATTTGCCCGTAAAATGCAGCCCTCGGTTACGGGCAAAATGGTGATTTTTGGTATTTGCCCGTAAAATGCAGCCCTCGGTTACGGGCAAAATGCCGTTTCCTGGGATTTGCCCGTAAAAGGCAGTCCCCGGTTACGGGCAAAATGGCTTTTTTTGAAATCTGCCCGTAAAATGCGGCCCTCGACTCCTTTTGACGTTTCCATCATAACAGGGCATACGCAAAAAACCGGATGACTTGAATCAACAAGTCATCCGGTTTTTTAGTTTGAGGCATAGTTTTTTCAGAACATCTTATCTTATTACAAATCATCATGAAGCCAGCTTGCTGTGCCTGATACCGTATCCGAAGTAGATTACCATCCCGATCGCAAACCAAATGCCGGATGCAATCCATGTTTCTGCAGAAAGCTGCAGAAGCATCACGACGCAAAGAACTGCGGACAAAATCGGAAGCACGGGATAAAACGGTACCTTGAAACCATCGTTTTGCAAATCCTGACGGCGTCGAAGCGGGATGATGCCGAGCGAAACGAACGTAAATGCCAACAGCGTGCCGATATTAACCAGATTGGTCAACTGATCCAGCGAAACGAATCCGCCCATCAAAGCAATAATGATCGTTACCGCAGCCATGCTGTGTTCCGGCGTTTTGGTCTTCTCGTTGATTTGGCCGAGAAACTTCGGCAGCAGTCCATCGCGCCCGATTGAGTAGATCAGCCTTGAAGAACTGAAAATCATCGAAACCATCATCGTAAACATCCCGGCCAAAGCACCAACGGAAAGAACACCGGCAAACCAGTTTTGGTTGACGGCATGAAGAGCAAAAGCAACGGGATCCGCCACGTCAAGTTTCTTGTAAGAAACCATCCCCGTCAAAACAACCGAAACGAGCATATAGAGCACGGTGCAGATCATCAGCGTGCCGATAATCCCGCGCGGCATGTTGCGCGACGGATTTTTAACTTCGGCTGCCGATGCGGCAACAGCATCAAAACCAAGATAGGCGAAAAAGACTTGAGCCGCTCCGGCCATTACGCCGCCAAAGCCAAACGGCATGAACGGATGCCAATTTGACGGCTTGACGTAAAAACATCCGACTGCAATGAACGCAATGATGATTGTAACTTTGACAAAAACCATAATGCTGTTGACCGTCATTGAAGTTCTGACGCCTCGCGACAAAATCAAAGAAATGAACAAGACGATCAAAATCGAAATCAAGTTGACATAGGTCCCCTTTGAGGGATCAAACGGACCGCTGATTGCCTTTGGAAGATTGATTCCGAATCCTTCGAACAATGATCTCATATATGCGGAAAATCCAGTAGAGGTTGCCGCAACGGCGAGCATGTATTCCAAGATCAAGGCCCATCCCAAAAACCAACCGACAATCTCGCCGAAAACGACGTTCCCAAAAGAATATGCGGAACCCGCAACCGGCAGAGCAGAAGAAAATTCAGCGTAGCACATGGCCGCAAGCGAACAAACCACTGCAGCAACGACAAAAGATAAAATGATTGCAGGACCGCTGTGCATGGCTGCAACCGTTCCGGGAAGAATAAAAATCCCGGTCCCGATTACGATGCCGATTCCCATTGCGATCAAATCAAAAGCTCCAAGCTGCTTGGAGAACTTTTTGTCCGAGTCAAGGTAACGTGCCAGGCTCTCTTTTCTAAAAACTCTCTCTTTAAAATTCATAAAAGGGCCTCCTGATAAAAATTGTTTCATCTACAAATAATACTTATTTCAGGATTAGATGTCAATTAGAAAATCTTAGAATGTATGCCTTCCCACGCTCCATCATCCCTCGTCATATCAGAATTTAAAAATGAGAAAAATTTTCTTGTCTCGTCTAATAATTGAAAAAGCGGACTATTTTTTTAACCGGCAGTCTCTTAAAATATAGTCTGAACCATAGGGGACGAACACGACGTCTTGCAGCTTTGGATTAATCAAATATCCGTTTTCCTGCTGACAAAGCGGTGCTACGAAAGCATCCTTTTCAATCAGATCTTTTTCAGCCGCGATCAAGTACTGTCTTCTCTTGCTGAATTCGTTCGCATTCGTAACCAGGGCCTTTTCAAGATTGTTCCAGTAGTTCGGATTATCGTAGTCGTCTTTGATATGTTCGATTCCACCGTTAATGGCAAAAGCCATTGAATCAACGTATCTCGGCTGCCAGGTTCGATAACACATGTCGTAATCATAATCGATTGCCTGCGTCAATTTGTCGTTGACGGCAACCGACTTGAGTCTGATGTGTAATCCGGGCAGAGTCTTTTCAAGATTGTTCCTGATGATTTTGCCGATTTTCAAGCAATCGTGACTGTCGTTGAGCGTCAGCGTCATTTCGACTTGATTCTTCCCGATTTCTTTTTTGGCTTGTTCCCACTCGCTTTTAGCCTTTGTTTTGTTCAAGTCAACAATCTTGCCGGCCTCCTTGCGATAATCCACGTCATTTTCCGGACTGTATGAATAATCGGCCGGAACGATGCCGTAAAGCGCCTGGCCATGAAATCCTTTTGTTGCGGCAATTTTTCTGCGATCAATCGCGTAAGTCACGGCCCGCCTGAAATGAACGTTTCCCGTCACCTGTCGTTTCTGATTGAAACAGATTATCAAAATTTCCGGTATCCGTCGATGGTGAAATCCTCTTTTTGAAGCAAGCTTTTTGTCATAGAAGCAGCCAATGCGAGCATAGTCGAATTTTCCCTTGAAGAAATTTTTCTGAGCCTTTTCTTTGTTTTTTTCAACGACGTATTTAAACTTCTTGACCTTGACGTCTTTTTTGCCCCAATAGTTTTTATTCTTGATCAGTTCCCATTTATGGCTGCCCCGTTCCAGTCCCTTGACCGTAAACGGCCCGTTAAATACAGTACTTTCGGATGTCTTTCCGTAGTCATCGCCGTACTTTTCCGCGATTGCATGATTTTGCGGATACGTTGCCGAAATGGCCAAAATTTCCTTATAATAAGGCGCATTTGCTCTGAGTTCGACTCTCAAAGTATGATCATCAAGCGCCTGGACACCAAGACTTGCCAAATCTTTCCTGCCTTCGTGAATCTCCTCTGCATTTTTCAAAATCAAAAGATTCGTCCAGTTGGACGTGTCATTTTTAGGCGAAAACAGCTTCTTCCAGGCATAGACATAGTCTTGTGCCACCACCGGATCACCGTTTGACCACTTGGAATCTTTTCTTAGTCTGTAGACGTGGACCCTCCCTTCATCTTCTGTTTTTTCGCTTTCTGCTCCGGCCAGGACCAGGTGACCTTCTTTATCATAGCGATACAATCCTTCAAAAACGTTTTGATTGATCACAAGGCTGTTGGAATCAAGACTCATGGCAGTGTCAAGCGTCTTGATCTTGTCCCGGATTCTCATGACGATCTCTTTTTTGACAGGCTTTTCATGCGTTTTTTTTGTCTGATGGCTCGAACATCCGACAGACAAGATGCTGCTGACAAGACTTATAGTAATCACAAAAATTTTTCGTGCTTTCATAAAACGTCCCCCCTGCTGTCGTTAAAGCGATTTCTTTATCCGCTATGCTAATATAACTGTAATTTTAGACCACTTTTCTTTTCAGTTCAATCAAATCTTGAAAACATTTCTCTATCTGCAATCTGTGCTTATACTTGTCACAATAGTTATAATTTGCCGAGCGTAAAACAGGCTAATGGGTTATAATCAAGTTAGATTATTTTAATTTTGGAGGCCATCATGAAAATCAATCAATTCGCACACGCTCCGGCAGCTTTTGAGACAAAACTTGAAGAATTGTCCAAACTGCGCTTCATCAAAGCTGACGCACAACAGGAAGATCTGAACCTGCTTTGGAAAAATCTTCTTTTGAAATGCTTTCCGCAAGCCAAATGTCTGGCTCAAAAGCATGAAAAATTAGCTTCTCTGGCTGCTACCAAGACCGAATCCGTCCCGGAATTCATCGAAAAAAAGACTGTCAATCTGACCGTCTTCTACGCTGTTGCCATGCAGCTTTTGCAATTTGAGCCCGACACTGAATTTGACATCGACAATCCGCTCAAATCAATGGACGAGCTTGGCGTTTTTCACGCAGACAAGCTTGAAGATTCAACCGACCTGATCAGTGCCTTCTACGACCTTTTGGCAACTCACGGCAAAAACGGCCAGACGCTGCTCGATCATCTCGGAAATCTTGGCTTCTTCCTTGATTTCTATGACCTGCCCGTTTCCGAAAAGCCGGTCTTCTTCAACGGTAAGGCCCAGCCCGTCTTTGACACGACCAAACTGATTTTCGAAGTCGTCTACGTCGAATCCGATCTCGATACGGATCATGACGGCAAAGCCGATTTGCTCAAGGCAGAAATCATTCGCCCTAAAGATACCGAAGAAGGTCTCAAAGTTCCCGCGCTTTATACGGCCAGTCCCTACAATCAAGGAACAAACGATGCCACGGTCGAGGCCATGACGCATAACGTCAACGTCAAGCTGACGCGCAAAACGCCCGATTCCTTGACTTATGACGAGATCAAATACACGGCAAAACCAAAGACAGAGATCAAAAAACAAACCGTCAACGGCACCGTCAAGTCGGCCAACGAGACTTTTCCGCGCGAATTTTCATATACGCTAAACGACTACATGCTGGCACGCGGATTTGCCGCCGTCTATGCGGCCGGCATCGGCACGATGGATTCCGACGGCTTCAGGACGTGCGGATCCAAAGAAGAAACCGAATCAACGACTGCAATCATCGAATGGCTTGCCGGCAACAGGAAGGCTTTCATCGATAAGACGAGCGGCATCGAAATCAAAGCATGGTGGTGCAACAAGCACGTCGCAATGACCGGCAAATCATACCTCGGAACGCTAGCCACTGCTGCTGCAACCACCGGCGTCGAAGGGCTGTCGACAATCATCTCGGAAGCTGCGATTTCAAATTGGTACGACTACTACAGAGACGGTGGTCTGGTCGTTGCTCCGGACGGTTTTCCCGGTGAAGACGCCGACGTTTTGGCAGAAGACTGCTTCAGTCGCCGCAAGCAATCCGGTGATTTCCTGCACGTCAAAAAAGATTGGGAGAATCATCTCGCAAAAATCACGCGCGGTCAGGATCGGACAACCGGCAGCTACAACACGTTTTGGGATGCAAGAAACTACTTGAAGGACGTTCAAAACATCAAGTGCGACGTCGTGATGGTCCACGGTCTGAACGACTGGAACGTCAAACCAAGAAACGTCTACAATCTTTACAACGCATTGCAAAAGCTCCCGGTCGTTTCAAAACTTGTTTTGCATCAAGGGCAGCACATCTACGTCAACAACTTTCAGTCGCTTGATTTCACGGACATGATGAACCTGTGGCTTTCCCACAAGCTCTATGGCTTGGAAAACGGTGCAGAAAAGCTTTTGCCAAACGTTTTGGTCCAAGACAACGTCAAAGAAAGCACTTGGCATGCCAAGGATTCGTGGATCGATGAGGATGCGGACGAAGTTGTCTTGAAGGCAACGCCTTGTGGCAAGCTCAAACCGTTATCCGCTGAAAAATGCAGTGCTGACGGCCACGACGGCAATTGTCATGCCAAGGAACTGCAATTCAAGGACAGCCTTGATCAAAAAGATTTCGAAGCATACGTCAGCGACATTGCAAAATGGAAACACGATCTGGCTTCCGAAAATACGCCGCTTGATTCCAACCGCATCGTGTGGAAGAGCACTGCATTTGACAAAGACATCGTTCTTGAAGGAGCACCAAAAGTTTCCTTAAGGGTCAAAAGTTCGCGCGACTACGGCATGCTGAGCTTCATGCTCATCGACTATGGCACAGACAAGCGTTTGGGCGAAGTTCCGACCACGCTTGCTCGCAAAGCCATCGACTGCGGCTTCCATTGGCGCACTGACGACCTGATGGAATTCAAGCTGGCAAAAGCAACGCCGTTCAAGATGATTACGAAAGGCCACCTGAATCTTCAAAATCGAACGAACCTGTGGCATGCGGACGATCTTTCGGCCGACGAATACGTTGAAATCGACGTCGTTTTGCAGCCGATGCTTCACAGAATCAAGGCCGGACATCAGTTGGGCCTGATCGTTTATTCGACCGACATGGGGATGACCGTTCGCGGAAACGAAGATATCCGTTATACGTTGGACGGAACGAAAACCCGTCTGACGATAAACGTCAAAAATTTGAACTAACATACGACAGAGGCTGAAAAGAAACGATGCCTCAAATTGAAAAACCGGATGATTTGCAATCAATTGCAACTCTGATCCGGTTTTTTTTTGCATTCAGGACAATCGCTTGCTGTGATGGAAATAACCCAAAATAGTTTGGCGGTAAATTTGACTGAGAGCTTGGCTGAATTGATTGAGCAGCACTGCATTTAAAAATGCCGGACAAAGCCAGTCGCAAATCGACCGTTTTTGTTCGGCATTTCATTTAATTCAAGAAAGAAACGGGACTTTTTCCCAAGCATCTTCCTTTTAAACAGACTGTACAAATCGCAGAACGAGAGCACGGTTCATAGCAAGGATAAGTTGCATCAAACGTAATTGGCTAATCCGGCCCTCAATTCAAATAACGATGCGCGCTGAATGATCGTTCCACAAATCGCGCATCTCCTTGAGAATCGCAAATCCATTGCGATTTCAAACTGAAACAAGCACATCCCGGATAATTGCTGTTCAGGGCACGTTCGAAAGCGCGAAAATCATACAATAAACTCAGAAAATACGTACCCTGACAATTAACGAAACATCGTAATCAACTCAATTTTAGTTTTGCGCAAAGATTTGTTGTTCTTCAATCAGCTTATATGATTTCAAAGCTGCTGAATCAAGGTCTTCCTTGTGCATGTCTACTGCCGTGATTTGGCTGTTGTCATAAGTCTTATAGTAGTAGATTCCGCGATCGACGTTGCAGCATGAAGAATAAATCGTGAATTCAAATTTGCCGTTGCCAACGTCGCAGCATCCCTTCTGTTGTTCAACGGAACCGAGAATGTGGAAGAATTGACTGACGCTCGTGTTTTCATCAGCCATCTTCGGCGCATTGAGCTTCGTGAACGTTGCTTTAACGAAACGCGAGTTGGATGAAAGATCTCCCGGCAGTCCCATGCTGCCCATTCCGCGAGTATATTCATCGAGTTCAAGGCCATCTGCAAACGTTGATGCGACCGGTTTTGGAGAAACGCGGCGATAGTTGTTCAACGTAAACATCTGGAATGGAAATTCAGGGTTGTTCGTCATTATGCCGACCGGGTTGTCATAGACATTAAGTCCCGCCTTCGTCTGTTCAACCGTAATCGACTCATTCTTATCGGAAATCATCCAGTGCAATGGACTCGGCGGGAATTGTTCACTGAATTCAACGTTCGTAATATTGATTTTTGCAAGCAATTTACGGACGTCAGCAACAGTCTCGCATTGTCCGAGAATCCAAGGAATGAGTTCAAAGGATGCGACATTGTCGACATCTTCTGCAGGTTCTTTGTAATCTGCATTTCCCGGGAAATTCAACCCTGCCATACTCAATCCTTTTTCGTTCGTTGCATCATAATAAAGCGGATAATCATCGACCACCGTTGCCATCCCGATGATGGCAAAATGTTCGTTCATATCATGTACTTGACGAAACTTTAAAGGAAATTTGCGTGGCGTAACCGTCACGGATTCATTGTAGGAGAGTTCCAAATCAAGATTGCGACCAAAATAATGATCTTTGCCAGTATACGTTGCTGCTGTACACATAATTAATACCTCCTAACTGTTTACTAGTATTCTAACACAGAAAATTGATGAATATTGACATTTTTTAGCGTCTTGAGTGAAGAATTATAGACGGCTTTTTGAAGATGAAAATAATCCAAATGATAAGATATACCTTATTAAAAATTATATAATCCGAAAAATCAGGCGCAAGACAATCATAATCAGCTTTACCGATAACAATCATGCAAAATTTGACTCCGTTTCTAAGAAAGAGTGTTAAAATTAATGTATCACATTAGAAATCAGGTGTTATCATGCGTGAAGGAACGACAATCCTTACTTTGGACAACGGCTACCATTTATGGACCCACACTGACAACGTCGGCGGAAAAATCCGCTTACTTTGCCTTCACGGAGGTCCAGGCGGCAACCACGAATATTATGAAAATTTTGCTGAAAAATTAAAAGACATCGACGTTCAGGTTACAATGTATGACCAGCTCGGCTCATGGTATTCTGATCAGCCGGATTTCACCAAGCAGGAAAACGTTGATAAATTTTTAAAAATGGACTATTTTGTCGATGAAATTGAAGAGGTTCGCCAAAAACTCGGCATCGACGATTTTTATCTCATCGGTCAGTCATGGGGCGGAGCAATTACCCAAGAATATGCTTTGAAATATCCGAAACACCTCAAGGGCATCATCATTTCCAGCATGACCGACAACATTGCCGAATATATCGTCAACATCAACAAGATTCGCGAACACGAATATTCAAAAGAAGATCTTGACTTCATGAAAGAATGCGAAAATTCCGGCGACTATGACAACGAACGCTACCAAAAGCTGATCGACAAACTGAACTGCGGCTACGTCGATCGCAAGCAGCCGCCTGCAATCAGCCATTTGACAAGCACCGTCGCAACTCCCGTCTACAATTATTTCCAAGGCGACAACGAATTCGTCATCACCGGTGCTTTGGATGGCTGGGACATCAGAAACAAGATCAAAAACATTTCCGTGCCGACGCTCATCACTTACGGCGAACACGAAACGATGCCTCTTGAAACAGGAAGGCGCATGGCAGCAACCATCCCGCATGCCCGTTTCGCAACGACTCCAAACGGTGGCCATCACCATATGATCGACAATGCCCCCGTGTATTTTGCACACTTGAAGGAATTCTTGCTGGACGTTGAGAACGGAACTTTTTAGCTGAATTTATATCAATGGCGTTGACTTATTCATCAGCGCCATTTTTTATTGGCGCGAAGGGAACTTTCAGACCGATTTCTTCCGCCTGGCAGAACATTTTTCCGATTTTTGGGATTTTTATTCTGCTTTTGAGCCCGCAGACATCCGTTTCAGACGGGCGAGCAGACCCAAAAAAAGAAGCTGTTCTCCAAAAACAGCTTCTTTTTACTTGCGATCAAGCAACGTGTAGGCATGATCACCGTTATACGGGTGTCTGTTGCAGGAAAACTCAAGCGGACGTCCGTCTTCCAAATACACGACCTGGATCACTTGAAGAATCGGATCGCCTTTTTCAGCTTCCAAATAGTCGATGTCTTCTTGCGTTGTTTTTTCTGCTGAGATACGTCTAAAAGCGCTTCCGATTTTGAAGCCGAATTCTTTTTGCAAAAACGAATAAACGGAATGCTTCAAAACGTCTTCGGTCAAATTAGGAACCATTCTAATCGGCATGAACGTGTGTTCAAACACATAAGGTTTGTCGTCGCAAAGGCGCAGACGCTTGATTTCATAAACCGGATCGCTTTCCTTGACTCCCAAGCGTTCCTG
>Ga0256406_1002533_pt1 | contig 25454 bp, 24 predicted proteins | sample RumenRJG_03DNA_FD_185986 | JGI IMG/M metagenome (GOLD analysis project Ga0256406, IMG submission 185986) | Bovine rumen microbial communities from Lethbridge, Alberta, Canada - RJG_03 | ecosystem: Host-associated > Mammals > Digestive system > Stomach > Rumen | place: Canada: Alberta | collected...
AATGCGGCGGTTATGGCGGTGAGGAACCACCTCTTCCCATTCCGAACAGAGAAGTTAAGCTCACTAGCGCCGATGGTACTGACCCACCAGTTGGAAGAGTAGGCAGCTGCCGTTTTCGGGGACCCGGGCATCCACAAGATGCCCGGGTCACTTTTTTTATTCCAGCCCTTCATGCCCTCTGTACCCTCCACCTCCTTGTCTTCTAACCCCTCTCCTTCCGCGTCTACAGACCTGCTCTCCTGACCCTCAAACTGACGCTCCGAGTCAGCTGGGCTCTCTTTTCCACATTCCGCAATTTTTCGTATATTTACCTCAATTCACGACTTATCATATGAAGAAAGTAATCGGAATAGGGGAGACGGTCCTCGACATCATATTCAGAAACAATCATCCTCAGAACGCCGCACCTGGAGGCTCCACATTTAATTCCATGGTCTCGCTTGGCAGAGCCGGCGTCCCTTCATATTTCATATCCGAAATAGGAAACAACCATCCCGGCACCATGATCCTTGACTTCATGAAGGAGAATGGAGTAAGCCCCGACTATGTTAATGTCCTGCCCGTGAAGCAGCCTATCTCCATGGCCTTCCTTGACGATAAAAATGACGCTGAATACAGTTTCTACCGTGATTCGCTTGAAGTTCATCCTGAATTCAGGTTCCCGCCTATCGAGCCAGGCGATGTCGTCCTCTTCGGCTCTTTCTTTGCCTTGAATCCCCTCATCAGGCCTGGATTCAAAGCTTTCCTCGAATATGCCAAAGCTGCCGGAGCCTTACTCTATTACGACGTGAATTTCCGTCCGGCTCATAAGAAGGATCTCGGAAATGTCATTGATTCCGTTGAAGAGAATTACGGATATGCCGACTTCGTCCGAGGAAGCGACCAGGATTTCATGACGCTTTATGGCCTTGATGATCCGGATAAGATTTATGCAGAGAAGATTCTCCCTCATTGCGCCAACTTCATATACACCAAGTCCATCGATCCCGTTCTCGTTTTCTCTGGATCACCTTCTTCTTCCGGATCTATTGCCGCCCCAGCTCTTTCCGCCGCCTCCGGATCATCTGCCAGCTCCGACGTTTCTGCCGTGACAAGCCAATCCAGCATGAGAAAGGCACATTGCGCGATTTTCAGAAAGTCATACCCAGTTGCAAAAGTAGATGCCGTCAGCACCATCGGAGCAGGCGACAACTTCAACGCAGGCTTCATCTTCGCCCTCCACCGCGACGGCCTCTCTACCGCCGCCCTCGCAGAGCCACAATGGGACAGCCTTATAGCCATGGCCCAAGCCTTCTCCGCCGACTGTTGCACCAGCATGTACAACTACATCACCAACGCCTTCGCCAGCACCCTCAAATAGCCCCAGTCCCTGCGTCAAACCACTGTCCCTGCCCCTGCGAGCACACCACGCCCTCTCTCCGGCAACTGTCGTTTCCTGATTTCGGATGGTTTGGTTTATAGATTTCCCTGAAGATTTAAGCGCGGAATAAAACCGGCTTGGCATTAATTTCGGTATATTTGCAAAGATGGCATCGAATCTCTCAGCAAGGAAGAGAGGAGGTGGCGTCAGCGTTAATAAGAATGTTTACCATGGCACTTGAACAAGAGATCCAGAAGGACATTATGACTGCGATGAAAGCCCACGACAATGTGGCTCTCAACGCTGTAAGAGCAATCAAAAGCGAAATTCTCCTCTTTAAATCATCAGAGGGAGGCTCCAAAGAAGTGACTGACGCGGATGTGGTGAAGATGATACAGAAGCTTATCAAGCAGAGGAAAGAGTCTGCCGAGCTATACGCTGCCGGAGGAAGGAAAGAACTGGCGGAGGGTGAGTTGTCCGAAGCGGCCGTGATGGAGAAGTATCTTCCGAAGCAGCTTTCGGAGGAAGAAGTCGAAGCGAAAATCAAGGAGATCATTGCCAAGGTCGGAGCCTCTTCCATTAAGGATATGGGGAAGGTTATGGGGACGGCGAACAAGGAGCTGGCAGGGCAGTCCGACGGACGCACCATCTCCACAATAGTCAAAAAGCTTCTGGCCTAAGCAAGGGCCTGCCTATTCCGACGTGATGACTTTCCGCTTTGTGCAGTCGTAGACGAAAAGCTTCTTGCTGCGCATGTCGGGTCCGCGGCGGCAGCCGATGCGATAGATGACGAGAAGGCTTCTTGCCGGATTGAAGGTTACGAGGTTGAAAGCATCTTGATTGACCGTGCCTCTGGTGCGGTCTTCTTTTATATATCCGTCCATCTCGCCGGCTTTGTCGGCTATGACCTGAAGCTGTCTTTCATGATCTTTCACAAGCCCGATATAGTCAGAATGGGTATGCCCGCTGAGCCAGCAGACAAAGTTTCCGCCTTTGTCAATGAATCTGTCCACGGACTTGAAGGCCGCCTCTGACATGCTTTCGTACTGCACGCGGGTAGTGTCGCTTTCGCGTGGAAGTTCCATTCCTGGAGGGGTGAATCCGCATTCTACCGGCGACAGACCCGTGGATGAAGGGTAATGTGTGACGCCTATGACTGCTAAGCCTTTGTCGAGTGCTTCGTCGAGAGTCTCGCGCAGCCAGGCGTCCTGTCCTTCGGTGAAATGCATGCAATCCAGGGTGATGAGCCTCGTTTTGGAGTCGGGATAGTCTTTGTAATAATAGCAGCCGAAGGAGTGTGAGGACTCAGTGACGCCCCATTTGGAGACAGGCCCGTCGAATAACATCTCGTAAACCTCTTTTTCCGTGGCATCATAGGGTTTGTCGGATTCAGCCCAGACCTTGTGGCTTTTCCAGCAGTCGTGATTGCCGACGGTGTTGAGAATCTTGTCAGCCCCGGGTACGGTCTTGAATATGTTTTCGTCATCCCAATAACAATAGACCGCGTCTCCGGTGTGGATCAGGTCGTCGATGTAGGAGTCGTAGCGCCTTGAGAATCTGAGGATTCTCTCAAGGTTTTCTTTGGACCCGTGGATGTCGGAGAATTGCAGGAGTGTCAGGGCTTCCGGGCCGCCGCTTTCTCCATGAAGGTTGGAGGATGCCCTTGCGCTGAGAAGCATCGCCTCTACCTCGCTTTCCGGGAACAGGCTCAGGATGTCGGCGGAATCCTTGCTGTCCCCCCGTCCGGGCGAGGGCTGGGCTAGCAAAGTCAGCACAACAAAGAGACGGCTGAGGAACTTGTTGCTGTTCATGTAGTTAATCTTTTTCTTAAGACTTCGTTACGTCAAGTATTTACGCTTCGGCGTTCCAAATATATACAAAAAATGCCGATTCATGACGAATCGGCAATTACCAGCAAGCCCTTCGATGAAGCCGGAGCAATTATCCTATCATCGCCTTTATGTCCTCATCCACCGTGCTGATGGTCCCCAGACCGAAGGTCGTCTGCAAGGTCTCAAGCAGCTCAGGCGACACGAAAGCAGGCAGAGTCGGGCCGATATGGATATTCTTGATGCCGAGACTGAGCAAGGCGAGCAGAACGATGACGGCCTTCTGTTCGTACCAGGCAATGTTGAAGGCTATAGGCACGTCGTTGACATCGCTAAGACCGAAGATCTCCTTGAGCTTGAGGGCGACTACAACCCATGAGTAGCTGTCGTTGCACTGACCGGCATCAAGCACGCGAGGAATGCCGTTGACCTCGCCCAGATTCAGCTTGTTATATTTGTATTTGGCACAGCCGGAAGTCAGAATCACGACATCCTGAGGCAGAGCCTTGGCAAATTCCGTATAGTAATCACGGCTCTTCATTCTTCCGTCGCAGCCGCTCATCACCACAAACTTCCTGATCGCCCCGCTCTTCACTGCCTCCACGATCTTGTCGGCGAGCTCTACGACCTGGTGGTGGGCGAAGCCACCGATGATGTGCCCTTCTTCCAGCGGTTCAGGAGCCTGGCACTGCTTGGCGAGAGCTATCACTTCGGAGAAATCTTTGTGCCCCTCTGCATCGGTAGGGATGTGCTTCCAGCCAGGGTAACCTGTGGAATTGGCTGTGAAGACACGACCGCTGTAGTTGGCGGAGGCCGTAGGCGGAACTATGCAGTTGGTGGTGAAGATGATAGGACCATTGAAACGAGAGAACTCCTCGCGCTGCTTCCACCAGGCGTTTCCATAGTTGCCGATCAGGTGGGAGTATTTTTTCAAACGCGGATAATAGTGCGCAGGAAGCATTTCTCCGTGGGTGTAGACGTCCACGCCGCTGTCCTTGGTCTGTTCGAGCAATTGTTCAATGTCTCTGAGGTCGTGTCCGGAGACCAGGATGCCCGGACGCCTGCCCACGCCAATGTTCACGGAGGTGATCTCCGGCTGTCCGTAGGAATCCGTGTTGGCCTTGTCGAGCAAGGCCATGGCCTTCACTCCGTAGCTGCCGGTTTCCATGACGAGGGAAAGAAGTTCGTCGTCCGACACGGTAGCGGAAGCAATCGTGGAAAGCGCACGCTCCATGAAACGTATGATGTCACGGTCTGTGTGCCCCAGCCTGGCGGCGTGCTCATAATAGGCGGCCATACCCTTGAGCCCATACATGGTCAGCTCCTTAAGTGACCTGCGATGGGCGTTCTCTTCTTTGAGCACTCCGACCTTTCGGCCTCTTTCCTGATAGTCGGCAGGTTCTGCGCTTATCTTCAGGGCCTCTGCTTCCGGAAGCTCCACGCCCTTCTCCTCGGCGAGAGCCACAAGGCGGTCTTTGAGATTCAGAGCTGCAGTCACCTTACGGCTCAAGGCATCGTTGTCGAAGTTGGCATTGGTAATGGTGGCGAACAGCCCGTCAACGATGACCTTGTCCACCTCTTCGGGCAGGTCTATCCCTTTCTCGTTCATGGCGCTTGCTGCTAAGCCCACGCCCTTGAGGACGAAGAGCAGCAGGTCCATGATGTGAGCGGTGGCAGGCTGCTTGCCACAGACTCCTCTTAACACGCATCCTGTGCCGAAGGCTGTCTCCTGACACTGGTAGCAGAACATTTGATTTTCCATTTGCATTATATCTAGTTTCTAAAATTCGGATATCGTCTTCGGAAATATGGGGAAGCATCTCCTGAATATCCTTGCGAAGATAGAGATCATCCCGGAGCCGAGAACGTGATAATCACGGATAATTTCTATATTATCAATCGATGATTTCGATGAATGTGAGATAAAAGTTTTATGTTTGCATGGAAAAGTTGTTCGCATGGAGCAAGTCCTCACCATGGCAATAATTGTTTCATGGCGATAATTAAAATTATATGGAGATAAGGCAGCTGAGATATTTTGTAAACGCCGCGGCTACGTTGAGTTTTACCGAGGCGGCCCGCTTGTCGAATGTGGCGCAGAGCACCCTCTCGCAGCAGGTTAAGCAATTGGAGACGGAATTAGGCATCCCGCTTTTCCATCGCATGGGAAAGCACATTCAGCTTACCGTAGAAGGGCAGATGTTCCTTCAGGATGCCCGACGTATCCTTGACGATGCCAGACAAGGTCTTCAGCGTCTTTCCGACCAGCGGGATCTCAAAGGTGGAGTCGTCGAGGTAGGACTGGCTTCGGGCCTTGGTCTGTCGTCACTGCTGTCAGAAGTCCTGTCGGATTATAACAGAAGCTATCCTCAGGTCCAGCTGAGTATACATCAGACTGCGGCCCCCATGCTTCCGGGGCTATTGCGCCAGCACGCCATTGACCTGGCCATGACTTTCAAGCCTGATTCCGAGGACCCTGACATAGACTCTCGTCCGCTATTTGCTTCACGCCTCTGCGCAGTTGTCTCCGAACACCATCCTCTCGCCGACAAGACTTCGCTTAGCCTGAGGCAGCTTGCGATGCATCCGTTGGTGCTCCCTTCCGAAAAGCTCTATATCCGTAAGCGGATTGACGACCAGGCGCAAAGACTTGGCATTGATGTGCGTCCATCTGTAGTTATCGATGACTTGTCACACATAATTTTTATGGTCAACGGAGGCCGGTGGGTCAGCATACTTCCTGATGCGGCAACGCTTGCAGTGCGCGGATTGGTGCGGATAACTCTTGAAGAGCAGATCATGTTGCCTACCTCGGTGCTTACGCTGGCGGATTCTTATCAGCGGCGTGCGGTTACGGAGTTTATCAAGAGGCTGCGCGAAGCCACCGATCTGCATCTTCAGACTAATGATAGGGCCTGCGATGTCTGTGGCGAGAGCTTCCTCGCTCCGCAAAGCAAAACGGAATAGTTCGGGACGGGCGCCGTGTACGCGAGTGATTCGGAAAAGCCAGGATATCAATAAAGAGCCAAGAAATATGAGAAAGATAAGATTCGGAATGACCGGCACGGGCCGTATAACGGACTGGGTGCTCCGGGGAGCGGCCTTTGAACCAAGATTCATGGCTGAGGCAGTATGCTCCAGAAACTTGGACAAGGCCAGGGCCTTCGCCTCCTCACACGGCATCCCTAAGGCCTACTCGGATTTCGACGCCATGGCCTCTTCTCCGGAGGTGGACGCTATCTATATTGGGACGCCGAATGATACCCATAAGTCATTGGCAATCAGAGCAATGGAGCATGGAAAACATGTCCTGTGCGAAAAGCCAATGGGCCAGACCGCGGCAGAGGTAGAGGAGATGGGCTCCTGTGCCAGGGAGAATGGCGTTCTTCTTATGGAGGCTATGATTTCTACCCTGAGCCCGAATTTTCTTTCGGTCCAGAGGCGGGCCCGAGAACTTGGCAGACCGCTCAACTATTTTTCTGCCTATTGCCAGTATTCTTCCAAGTGTCAGACTCTCAAACGGATTCTTGCCGGTGAAGAGCCGGGCCCGGTGCCGAATTCTTTCAACCCTGAACATGGTGGCGGAGCCTTGATGGACATAGGCATTTACACGATTTACCCTATGGTGACGCTTTTCGGAGAGCCGGATAGCATTCATGCCCAGGCTCTTACCTGCATCGTGCCGACTTCTTCTGGCGGGCGCAAGGTGGACCTCGGAGGAACCGCAAGTTTCAGCTACGACGGCATGGAAGCCGAAGTCATCTATTCTAAAGTCGCGGATTCGCGTCTGAGGACTGAGATTTCCTTCGACGAGGGTATTATTTCCATGGATCAGATTCATCTTTCAAGAGATGTCTGGTTCTTAAAGCGTGGCCTACCGACATCAGGACGTTCATCTGGTCCGGAAGCCGTTGATATTACGCTTCCGCCCGATGCTGACCCGTATCTGTGCGAATTCCGGGAATTTATCGACATTCTTGAGGACGGGCGCAGGGAATCTGCCAACAATTCGCTTCGCAACTCCCTCCTCACCGCCCGCATTCTCGACTCTATCCGCCGCCAGACCCTCGCCTGAAGCCCTCGACGGGCTCATTCGCCGGTGTAGAATTCAATGACCTCGGCAATGGCCCGCCGGCAGACCGGACAGAAGTCCGGATAGGTGTTGGTGCGCATCCGGCAATCCTCATAGCCCCTCCATATTCCATTCAGGGAATATCCGGCGCCCTCAAAGAAGCCTGCCTCCGGGTCCTTCCCGATGAGATCCTCCCATTTGCCTTTGAAATCTACCTTGGTGGTGATATTTTTCTCCCAAGGCTCGATGTCATGGGGATATAATGGAATAGCCTCGTTTTCATAGGCATATTCATCCGCAAGTCCCGCGAAGCTGTGACCGAATTCATGGACCACCACCGGCTTGAACATCTTATGGTGCGTCATGGAAAGATTATACGAATTCAGGATTCCGCCACCTCCATACTCCGGCGTATTAACAAGGATAACGATATGCTCATAAGGGACACCTGCCAGCAAGTCATGCAAGTCCTTGAGATGCAGCGTAGTAAGATAACGGTCAGAGTAAAAGGTGTCGAAATTGCTGCCGAGCGCAGTGCGTCTCCATATTCCTTTGCCAGGCTCGCTCGTCCCACTTTCTCCCGAAGCGCTTTTCACTGCCACGACGTTGAACCTGCCCTTCATGGATTTGAAAGGTTCATGGGAGAAAATCGCCTCCTGCGCCGCCCTGGCATCCTCCATGAACAAGCCCATCTCGTCCTTTGTGTAGCCCTCCGCTACGAAGGCGACATGGATGCAATTCGAGGTGTCCGAGGCCGTCGACAAAGTTTCATAGGGGCATACGTCCTTTTCTCCGATGCGGCGTATGAGGATGTCCTTCGGAGCGACCATGTGTGTCAGACTTGCAGTGACTTCGCCACGATTGTCGTAAAGCTCTATCCTGACCTTGACCGTGTCCTTCGGCATAGGGACAAGAAAGACGTTTTCGAAGGATCTTGAAGTCGTCTGTGCCTCCGGGTAGCTCAGCCATTCCTGGAAAAGAGTCGAAAAAGAATTGCGATAGATCACCCGTCCACTTGCATGGTCCATGACCATGATCTGCCCGTTTCCATGCATGGGGACCTCTGCCAGCCGTTTCCTCTTTCCGTACCAGCGAGGCATCTTCTTGAGATAGTCGAGGGCGATGTGCTGCTCAGCCGCGTTGCCCGCAAAGTCATAGTCCAGCCGCAACGTGCCATCCTCAAACCATGACTCAAAATCCACCTCCTCTTCCGTCCACTCCGAGGCCTCGGTGCTCTTCGCACCCCTCTCCGCCCGGCTCTGCACCTCCGCCCGGCCCTGACCTATTGCGACTCCGAGCAAGAGACTGACGATAAATGAAAACCTTTTTAGGTTCATGTCGATGTAAGCTATTAGTTAACAGTATTCTAAATAGACTCTCTATTCCGCTCTGGAAAAGCCGGCTTAAAATGCTTCTCTCCGGGCCAAGAGCACAGAGCCAAAGCAAAAATATCAAAACTTCCTCAATCCAGCCAACTTTTCCTTCCTGCCGGCTCCCCGCCGCACCTCTTCCAGCCTCGCGGCCCGCCCTAAGTCTGGCTCCTCGCTGGCTCTAAGTTTTGAGGTCTGAGGACTGAATTGTAAATAAATTACTAACTTTGACTGATAAGAAAAAACCAAACGATGGGCAGACTCTTCGATTTACTGATGAAGGACTACCGCCTCAGGGAGGGGCTCAACGCCTGTATTAACTGCGGAACGTGTACTGCAGTTTGCCCCGCGGCAGAATTCTACCGTTATGATCCGCGCAGAATCGTGGACACTGTACAGTCCAAAGATGAAGATGCAATAGAGAAACTCCTTAAAAGCGATACTATATGGTACTGCGGAGAGTGCATGAGCTGCGTGACGAGGTGTCCGCGTAAAAATGCCCCGGGAATGATAGTCATGGCGCTTCGCACCCTCTCTATAGATCTCGGCTACTTCATTGAGTCCGAAAAGGGCCGCCAGCAGTTCATCCTCTCCAAGGACCTGTGTGGCAACATTCTCGACTATGGTTATTGCGTCTATCCGCGGCGCTTCGATTATGCGGGCCATCCTGAGGCCGGAAGGGTCTGGGAATGGGAGGAAAAGCACCTCGACGATGTCTTCGCGAGGCTTGGCGGCAATCTGGACGGCGAGGGCCCGGGGGCTGTACGCCGGATCCCGCAGGAGGATAGAGATGAGTTGAAGAAGATTTTCGATGCGACCGGAGCGACGCAGAGAATGAAGACTGTTGAGGAGGCGGCCGAGAAGAAGGCGGAGGAGCTCGGACTCACCATGGAAGAGTTCACCCGCAAGGTCTACAACGAGAGCGGTCCGCAGCACTATAATCACTGATATGATTTACGAAGGCAAGCAGAAAATCTGGTCCGAGTACCAGAAAGAGATTCCGGACGATCATTATTTCTATGTCCGCAGCTGTATCAGACAGAGCTTTTTCCCTGCTTCTGAAGCCACCTTTCTCGAAATAACGAGGAACAGGCTCGGCAAGGACATCTTTGAAACGGAGCACCATACGACCTGCGGAGGTATCGCCTACCATTCGGACGCCATCCCCCAGGAGACGGCGATGACGATTATCGCCAGACAGTTCGGCCTCATGCATAAATATGGCTATGAAAATTATGTATGTTCATGCATCACGTCTTTCGGTCTTTATTGTGAAACTCTTGAGACATGGCGCCAGTTTCCTGAGCTTGCGGCCAAGATAGCCGACATCCTCTGGAAAACCTGCAAGCTTGAATTCGCCAAGCCCAGATTCATTGTTCATGCCAGCGACCTCATCTATCACTACCGCAACGAGATAGCCGCCATGGCCAGACACAGGCTCGTCAATGTCCATACGGGAGAGCCTCTCAAGGTAGTGGAGCATATCGGCTGCCATTATTCCAAGATGTTTCCGTCCAAGGGTGTAGGCGGTGCCGAGTATCCTTATGTGCTTGCCGGCATGATAGAAGCCTGGGGCGGACAGGTCGTAGACTACCCGGAACGCAGACATTGCTGCGGCTTCGGCTTCAGACAGTACTTCATCAAGGCTAACAGGGGCTACTCGCTTTCGAACACCTACAAGAAGTTCGAGAGCATGGAGCCTTACCATCCCGACATGATAATAACAAACTGCCCTGGCTGTCCGTATTTCATGGACCGCTGGCAATATGTGATTGCGGAGGAGACGGGCAAGACCTACGGCGAGAACGGCCACGGTATTCCGGTCTTTACCTACGAAGAGGTGGCGGGCTTGGTGCTCGGTTACGATCCCTGGGATCTCGGTCTTCAGACCCACCAGATAGGGCCGGAGCCGGTGCTCGACAAGATGGGGATAAAGTACGACCCTTCCAGGAAGTACCTCGGACTGAAAGGAAAAGACCTCGGAATGCCTGTATGCCCAGGATGCATAAAGTAGAGAAATGAAGAACAATGTGCTCATAGCGGGAGCCGGACCGGCGGGTCTTGAGGCTTCAGCCGCCCTCCAGCGGCTAGGATATAACGTGATATTGATAGAAAGGTCAGAGACCATAGGCGGTCATCTTGCCAGGTGGGATAGGCTTTTCCCTGACGGAGAGTCCGCCTCGGCCGCCCTGGATTCGCTGATAGAGGGAATCTGGGGAGTCAAGTGCTTCACGGACACGGAGATAACCTCTGCAAACAGGCTCGGAAAATCTTTCAATGTAATTCTTTCCAACGGAATTATCGTTCATGCCGATGCGGTCCTCATGACCACCGGCTTCGATCTTTTCGAGGCCTCGAAGAAAGAAGAATATGGCTATGGAATCTATGACCATGTAATCACCAACGCAGACCTTGAAGCCTTTTTCCGCAACGGGAGTGACCCGCGCATCAACAATCCTTCGCGCATAGGCTTTGTCCATTGCGTTGGTTCGAGGGATGAAAAAGCGGGTTGCCGCTCCTGTTCGAAGGTTTGCTGCGCTACGGCAGTCAAGCAAGCCTGCGAAATGCGTCAGGCCTTCCCGAATTCCCAGGTCTACTGTTTCTACATGGATTTGAGGCTTTTCGGAAGACATTACGAAGACATGTACCTCAGCGCCCAGAGGGACTATGGGGTCCGGTTCATCAGGGGGAGGGTGGCCGAGGTCTCGGAGAACCTGGATGGCAGCCTCATGATCAAGGCCGAAGATACGGTGGCGAGCGCTCCGCTCAAGGTATCGCTGGACCTGCTGGTGCTGATGGCCGGAATGAGACCTTCGGTCTCGGGCGCGAGGATAGGCTCGCTGCTGGGGCTCCAGAGCGAGGACGACGGCTATTTCAGGGTAATGGACGGCATTCTCGACGCACAGCGCAGTACGGTTCCGGGACTTTTCCTTGCCGGCGCGGCCACCGGCCCCAAGACCCTGCCCGAGACCCTGGCGGATGCCCGCGCCGCCGCGGTCAAAATCGACAATTATCTTTCCGTCACCTTCCCGGAGGCGAAGGATTTCAAACAGCTGATGAGAAAGGGATGGTAGATTTCGGCTTCGGCATAGTCCCGAGTTCGAGGATCAACCTCGATCTTTTCGATAGGGCTAAATTCGAGGCTCTAGCCACCCTGGAGCCTGACGTGAGGAAGTGCATGGCCTGCGGAAGCTGCACGGCCGTGTGCACAGCCGGCACCTTCAAGGCGACGAGCCTCCGCGCGGCCATAGAAGAAATCCAGAACGGCCGCGAGAAGAAGGCCCTTGAAATGATAAGCGGCTGCCAGCTCTGCGGAAAGTGCTTCATGACCTGCCCGCGCGGCATAAACACCCGCCACCTTATTCTTTCCATCGTCAAAATTTACGTAGAGGAGAAATGAGCCTGCTTGACATATCCACCCTGGCCGCCATGTTTCCGGCCATTTCGGCCGCCCAGGCCTCGCCTGAGGTCATAGACCGCATCCCCTCTTCATACAGCGATTTTGTCATTCCCTTCGTGGCCGGCATGGTCTTCTTCCTCTGCTGGGTGAGCATAGGCTGCGTCAGGATTTTCATGAAAATCGGCCCTTCGGATCAGGCGAAGTTCTGGAAGTCCCTGGTGAATCCCGTGACCGCCGCCAAGAATGTCAAAGATCTTTTCTGCGACTGCCTCTTCCATGTGAAGATATGGAAGAGAAAGCCGCTCCTCGGCTACATGCATTCGGCTATAGCCTTCGGCTGGTTCATGCTCATAGTGCTCGGCCACATCGAGGTGGCCCTTTTCCTGCCGAAGCATCTCAGCCCGAGGGCTGGCGGCCTCTTCTATCCTATTTTCTACAGATATTTCGTCTGGATAAATCCAGGACATGAAACCCTCCGGGGCTCCTTCTTTTTCTTCCTGATGGACTTCTTCCTGCTCTATGTCCTGACCGGCATAGCCCTGGCCGTTTTCAAGCGCTTCCGGTCCATAGTCCTCGGAATGAAGCATACCACCAGGCCATCCACTCCGGACAGGATAGCCCTCTACAGCCTCTGGCTGATTTTTCCGCTGAGGCTGCTTGCCGAGAGCTTCACCGCCGACCTCAGCGGAGGAAGTTTCCTCACCCTCGGGATGAACCACCTCCTTCATCTCGTCTTCGGCGACAGTCTTTATTTTCAGCCTTTCTGGTGGGCCTATTCCATCTGCCTGGGCGTCTTTTTCGCGACGATGCCGTTCACGCGCTACATGCACATTCTTACCGAGGTCCTATGGATTTTGTTCAGGAACGCCGGGCTCAAGCCGTCTCATCCGCGCAAGGGAGTCTCCGAGGCGGAAATCTACGCCTGCTCCAGCTGCGGACTCTGCCTGGACGCCTGTCCGATGAATGTCCAGCGCAAGAATCTGCGCTTTTCGTCGGTCTATTTCATCCGTTTCCTAAGGAGGCATAACGAGCGGAAAATAAACGCAATAGCCGACAAGTGCCTGATGTGCGGAAAATGTCTTGCGCTCTGCCCTGTCAGCGTCGACGCCCCGGCCCTGCGCCGCGCCCAGCGCCGCACTGTCAACAACCTCCTCCCTTACGACTACTCCTACCTCGCCCGTACCTCCGCCCCGGCCGTAGCTTCCGTTCCTGCCTCCGCCGCTCCCGCTACGGTCTCCGCTTCCGGCCCGGTCGAGGCTCCCTCCGCCGAAAAGGTCATGTACTTCGCCGGCTGTATGAGCCACCTCACCCCGCGCATCATCAAGGCGGTCGAAGGGCTCTTCAAGGCCTCCGGGACAGACTACGTCTTCGCTGACCGAGACGGCGGAATCTGCTGCGGCCGCCCGCTTCTCCTCGCCGGCAAGACCGATGCAGCCGCCGAAGTCATCGAGGCCAACAAGAAAATGATAGAGGAAGCCGGCTGCGGGACGCTGGTCCTCTCCTGCCCGATCTGCTACAAGGTCTTCTCCGAAGAGTACTCGCTCAAAGGCGTGAGAGTCCTCCACTATACTCAGTACGTCAAGGAACTCGTCGGCTCCGGGAGACTCAGACTCCGCAACGGAGGCGCGAAATATGTCTACCACGACCCTTGCGAACTCGGCCGCGGCATGGGCGTCTATTCGGAGCCCCGCGAAGTCCTCGGCCTGGTTTCCGACCTTGTCCCGGCCGGCCATGAGCGCAAGGAAAGCCTCTGCTGCGGAGGCAGCCTCGGCAGCCTCACCCTGAATTCCAGGGACCGCGACAAGATAACCGAGGCGGCGGTCTCCGACCTCACGGTCAATTCTCCGGAGGCCATAGTGACCGCCTGCCCTCTCTGTCTCGCCACCTTCAGCCGCAAATCACCGGTCAAAGTCCGCGACTTCTCCGAGGCCGTCCTCGACAACCTCTCCGCCTGAGCCTTTCTCCGTCCCCGGGCGGCGGAATAGCGGAGAAAAGGAAGGTTTATTCCGGTTTGCGAGGAATATCGGCAGGTTTTTTGTAAATTTGCGGACGGATTTGATGGAATGCTTGGAATTTATAAGGCATTTCATCGTGGACAACAATTTTAATTCTTTATTGATATGGAAATCGTAAAAGTTCAAGGAAGGGAGATCCTCGATTCCAGAGGAAACCCTACAGTTGAGGTTGAAGTTACTCTCGATGACGGCACGACCGGAGTGGCCGCCGTCCCTTCAGGAGCGTCCACCGGCGAGAACGAGGCTCTCGAGCTTCGCGACGGAGACCCTAAGCGCTACGGTGGAAAGGGCGTACTCAAGGCTGTAGAGAACGTCAACACCAAGATCGCCGAGGAAGTTGTCGGAATGTCCGCCTTCGACCAGAGGGCCATCGATATGGCTATGATCAAGCTTGACGGCACTCCAACCAAGAGCAACCTCGGAGCAAACGCCATTCTCGGTGTTTCCCTCGCTGTAGCCAAGGCCGCCGCAAACTATCTCGGAATGCCTCTTTACAGGTATCTCGGCGGCGTCAACGGCCATGTCCTTCCTGTTCCTATGATGAATATCATCAATGGCGGAGCTCATTCCGACGCTCCTATCGCATTCCAGGAGTTCATGATCCGTCCGGTAGGCGCGAAGAACGAGGCCGAGGCTGTCCGCATGGGTGCTGAGGTCTTCCACGCTCTCCAGAAGGTGCTCAAGGGCCGCGGCCTTTCCACCGCTGTCGGCGACGAAGGTGGTTTCGCTCCTAAGCTCAACGGCATCGATGACGCTCTCGGCTGCATCGTAGAGGCCATCGAGAAGGCCGGCTATGTTCCTGGCAAGGATGTCAACATCGCCATGGACTGCGCCGCATCTGAGTTCTGCGTAAAGGAGGACGGCAAGTTCTTCTATGATTACAAGCAGCTTTCCAACGGCATGCCTAAGGATCCTAACGGGAAGAAGCTTTCCAGCGCCGACCAGATCAAGTACCTAGAGGAGCTTGTAGCCAAGTATCCTATCGACAGCATCGAGGACGGTCTCTCCGAGGAGGACTGGGACGGCTGGGTAGAGCTCACCAAGGCTCTCGGCGCCAAGTGCCAGCTCGTCGGCGACGACCTCTTCGTCACCAACACCAAGTACCTCGAGAAGGGTATCAAGATGGGAGCGGGCAACTCTATCCTCATCAAGGTCAACCAGATTGGTTCTCTCACCGAGACTCTCGACGCCATCGAGATGGCCCACCGCCACGGCTACACGACCGTAACCTCCCACCGCTCCGGCGAGACCGAGGATACGACAATCGCCGACATCGCGGTCGCCACGAACAGCGGCCAGATCAAGACCGGCTCCCTCAGCCGTACCGACCGTATCTGCAAGTACAACCGTCTCATGAAGATCGAGATGGAGCTCGGCGAGGCTGCATCCTACGGCTACAAGAAGCTCAGGTAAGCCTCCTGAAATATGTAAGAGAAGGGCATGTCCGGAGCCGGGCGTGCCCTTTTAATGTTATACTTTTTGGACATTTTATATCCAAACCTCAACAGATTCGTAACCGCTGGTACGAAATTTTCAGTAAATTTGTGAGCCACGGAGCGAAAAATTATAAGAACAACATAAGGTAATGTCAGGAATAAAAGGACATATTTCCCAGATTATCGGGCCGGTGGTCGACGTGCATTTCGACCTCGCCGAAGGCTCGAAAGATCTGCCGGGCATCAGCGAGGCTCTCAAGGTGGAGTGCCCCGGCGGAAAGGCCCTGACTCTGGAAGTGGAACAGCACATCGGAGAAGAGACGGTGAGAACCATCGCGATGGATTCCACGGACGGTCTCAAGAGGGGTATGGCGGTCGATACGACCGGCTCGCCGATTACCATGCCGACAGGCGCCCAGATCAGGGGCCGCGTGATGAACGTAACAGGAGACCCTATCGACGGCCTCGGAGAACTGGACCGCAAGGGTTCCCTTCCTATCCATCGCGAGCCTCCTAAGTTTGAAGACCTGAAGACTTCGCAGGAAGTCCTCGTCACCGGAATCAAGGTCATCGACCTCATAGAGCCTTACCTCAAGGGAGGAAAGATCGGCCTCTTCGGCGGAGCCGGAGTCGGCAAGACCGTCCTCATCAAGGAGCTTATCAACAACATAGCGAAGAAGCACAACGGCTTCTCGATTTTCGCCGGAGTCGGCGAGCGCACCAGGGAGGGCAACGACCTCCTGCGCGAAATGATTGAGTCGGGAGTCATCCGCTATGGTGACAGATTCCTCGAGAGCATGAAGGAGGGCCACTGGGACCTTTCCCTCGTCGACAGGGACGAGGTCGAGAAATCCCAGGTCGCCATGGTCTTCGGCCAGATGAATGAACCGCCTGGAGCCCGTTCTTCCGTCGCCCTTTCCGGACTTACGCTGGCGGAATCCTTCCGCGACAGCAATTCCGGTGCGGGCCCGAAGGATATCCTCTTCTTCATAGACAACATCTTCCGTTTCACCCAGGCCGGCTCCGAGGTTTCCGCCCTTCTCGGACGAATGCCTTCAGCCGTGGGTTACCAGCCGACGCTGGCTACGGAAATGGGCCGCATGCAGGAAAGAATCACCTCGACCAAGAACGGGTCCATCACTTCCGTCCAGGCCGTCTACGTGCCTGCGGATGACCTCACTGACCCGGCCCCGGCCACTACTTTCACCCATCTGGACGCGACGACGGTGCTCAGCCGAAAAATCACTGAACTCGGAATTTATCCGGCCGTCGACCCGCTCGCTTCCACCTCGCGTATCCTCGACCCTAACATCGTGGGCAAGGACCATTATGAGACAGCCCAGAGGGTAAAGCAGATACTCGAGCGTTACCAGGAGCTTCAGGATATCATCTCCATCCTCGGAATGGACGAACTCTCCGACGAGGACAGGCTGACCGTCAACCGCGCCCGCAGGGTGCAGAGATTCCTTTCTCAGCCGTTCTCCGTCGCCGAACAGTTCACCGGCGTTCCTGGAGTGATGGTTGACGTGGAAGATACGGTCAAGGGCTTCAAGGCCATCCTGGACGGCGAAGTGGACTACCTGCCTGAGCAGGCCTTCCTCAATGTCGGAACCATAGAAGACGCTATCAAGAAGGGAGAGAAGATTCTCGCCCAGGCGAAAGAATAGCTTTGCGGGGGCATCGTAATGGAAGCATCAATCCAACTTGACATAATTTCTCCTGAGAAGACGCTGGTAAGCGAAAAGGTGGGCTTTGTGACCATGCCCGGCATTGCCGGAAACTTCGAGGTCCTCAAAGACCATGCGCCTCTCATCACGGCCCTTGACGCCGGAGTGATCTGCTACGGGCTTCCCGGCGAGGAAAAGAAGTTGGCGATAAAGTCCGGCTTCGTCGAAGTCCGGGACAATTATGTCACGATTTGTGTCGAGGGAGCTGAGGAATGAGAAAACTGAGACTAACATCGGTTCTTGCGGCCCTCTGCCTGGGATTCACGGCCGCAGCGCAGGAAGCGCCGCAGGAGGTGCCGCAAGATGCGCCACAGGAAGCGTCACAGAAAACTTCGGAAATCGATATGGGGAATATCATCTTCTCCCATATCGAAGACGCCTACGAATGGCACATCTTCACCTGGCACGGCAGACACAAGACCACAGAGGCGGTCATATATCTTCCATGCATGGTCATCTCCAAGAATGCCGGCTTCGAGACCTTCGGTTCAAGAAGGATGCTCGAGTCCATGGAGGAGAAGGGAAGTTTCGTCTCCGATAAGGGCACGGTCTTCCGGCTGGCAGAGAGCGGCACTCCCCATGAAGGCCACCTCATGGAGGTGACTCCGGAAGGGTTGCAGAGGCCCTGGGACTTCTCCGTGACGAGGAATGTCCTGGCCCTTCTGATAAGCACCTTCTTCCTGCTCTGGATTATCCTCGCGACGGCTTCATGGTACCGCAGGCATGACCCTCTCAACGAGGCTCCTACGGGCGTCGCCGCTCTCATGGAACCCATCATAATGATGGTCCATGACATGGCCAGAGAAAACATAGGGCCCGATTACAAGAAGTTCAGCCCTTATCTCTGCCTGGCCTTCCTCTTCATACTCTTCAACAATTTCGTGGGAATCATACCGTTCTTCCCGGGAGGCTCCAATCTCACCGGAAACATCGCGGTGACCCTGGTGCTGGCCCTCTTCACCTTCTTCATCTCGAACCTGAACGGGACGAAACACTATTTCAAGGATATCTTCAATCCGGACGTGCCGGTGGTCATGAAGCCTATCATGGCCATAATCGAGGTGTTCTCGGCCTTCATGAGACCTCTCTCCCTGACCATACGACTCTTCGCCAACATGATGGCCGGCCATATCCAGACCATAGCCATCGTGAGCCTGATTTTCATCATGTGGGAGGTCGGGAAGGTCTTATTCGGGACGATGACGGTAATTTCGGTATTTTTCGGCATTTTCCTGGATTTGCTGGAAATCCTCATCTCCTTCATCCAGGCCTATGTGTTCACGATTCTTTCCTGCATCTACATCGGTCTGGCGCGTGAAAAATAAATTGACAATCAAACAATAAACAAACTAAAAATAAAGAATTATGATACTCACAGTTTTACTTCAGGCGGCTGCAGGCGCAGTTCTCGGAAAGTTGGGTGGAGCTATTGGCGCCGGCATTGCGGCTTTCGGAGCCGGATTCGGAATCGGTAAAATCGGAGCTTCTGCCACGGAGTCTATAGCCCGTCAGCCGGAGGCTTCCGGAAACATCCGTTCCAGCATGATAGTGGTAGCCGGTATGATCGAGGGCGCGGCCCTTCTTGCGATCATCGTCTGCCTCCTCGCAATCGTAATGTAAGCGCGGAACAATGAACCTTATTACGCCGGATAGCGGTCTCCTGATATGGATGACCCTCATATTCCTGGTCATCCTCTTCATCGTGGTGAAGTTCGGCTTCCCCGTCATCACAGACTCCGTCGAGAAAAGGACGAAGCGGATTGACGAGTCGCTGAAACAGGCCCGCGAGGCTGAGGACAGGATGAAAAATCTGGCGAAGGAACAGGAAAAGCTGATTGCCGACACCAAGCTTGAGCAGAGCCGCATCCTCAAGGAGGCCGCGGAAGAGCGCAGGCAGATAATCGACCAGGCCAAGACTGCCGCCCGGGACGAGGCCGACAATCTCCTCGCCAAGGCCAAGACGGAAATCGCCTCCGAAAAGGAGAGCGCCATCCGCGAGGTCCGCAAGGAGGTCGCCCTGCTTTCAGTCAAGGTGGCCGAGAAGATAGTCCGCAAGGACCTTTCTTCCGACGAGGCCCAGGCTGATTATCTCAACAGGCTGGTGGACGAGATGTCCGCCTCGGGAAATCAGCATAAGACGGAGACCAACTGATGGACGGAGGGCTCATAGCATCAAGGTACGCCAAGGCGCTGCTGAAATTCGTCACGGATGACGACGGGGGAAAGGTATGCGCCCAGGCCGAGACCATCGAACGTGCCTTGGACGAGATCCCCAAGTTCCGCAGAGTGTTGGATGACCCTGAGGACATGACGTGCGGGCAGAAGCTCAGCCTTCTGAAAGCCGCCCTCGGAGACGAGGCCATGGAGCCGAAGCTCGAAACCTTCCTGGCCCTGGTTCTGAGGAACCGCAGGGTTCCCGAGCTGCGTTTCATCCTGCATTCCTTCGTAGACAAGTATTATCTTTCTAAAAAGGTCAGGTTCGGCCGTCTGGTCACCGCTTCGGCCGCGCCGGGCCTTTCGGAGAAGCTCAAGAACGTCTTCTCCCGCGAGACGGGCTTTGACGTGGTGATTGAAGAGAAAATCGACCCGTCGATTATCGGCGGTTTCGTATTCTCTCTTGACGGGACCAGAGTTGACGCAAGTGTCGCGAGACAGATTGAGACTCTGCGTCAGCAGTTTATCGAGAAGAACAGAAGAATAGTGTAGGCCTTTGGCTTACCCTCATGAATAAGAATTTATGGCGCAATATCAGATAAAGCCGAGCGAGATCTCGGACGTGCTGCTCAGCCAGCTGAAGTCCATCGACCTCGAGGCGAAATATGAGGAAATAGGAACCGTACTTCAGGTAAGTGACGGCGTGGCCAGGATTTACGGCCTGGTAAACGCTGAGGCGGGCGAACTGCTCCAGTTTGATTCCGGAGTTGTCGGCGTGGTCATGAACCTTGAAGAGGACAATGTCGGAGCCGTCCTGCTCGGACCTACCGATGAGGTAAAGGAGGGCATGGGCGTGAAGAGGACCGGCAAGATAGCTTCCATAGGAGTGAGCGAGGCCTTGCTCGGCCGCGTAGTCGACCCTCTGGGAAATCCGCTTGACGGCCTCGGAGCCATCGGAGGCGAACTCACGGAGATGCCTCTGGAGCGCAAGGCTCCGGGCGTCATCTTCCGCCAGCCAGTGAACCAGCCTCTCCAGACCGGCATCAAGAGCATCGATGCGATGATTCCTATCGGCCGCGGCCAGCGTGAGCTTATCATCGGCGACCGCCAGACCGGAAAGACCGCCATCGCAATCGATACCATCATCAACCAGCGCAGCGAGTTCCTGAAAGGCAAGCCGGTCTACTGCATCTACGTGGCCGTGGGCCAGAAGGCGTCCACTGTGGCCAACATCGTGGAGACTCTCCGCGCCAAGGGGGCCATGGACTACACCATAGTGGTTTCCGCAACGGCAGCCGATCCGGCCGCCCTCCAGTACTACGCTCCTTTCGCAGGAGCCGCCGTAGGCGAGTATTTCCGCGACACCGGGCGCGACGCCCTCGTTGTCTACGACGACCTCTCCAAGCAGGCCGTGGCCTACCGCGAGGTCTCCTTGATTCTCCGCCGTCCTTCCGGACGCGAGGCCTACCCGGGCGATGTCTTCTATCTCCACTCCCGCCTTCTTGAAAGGGCGGCGAAGATAATTGACCAGCAGGATGTCGCCGAGACGATGAACGACCTCCCAGAGTCGATGAAGGGAAAGGTCAAGGCCGGAGGTTCTCTCACGGCGCTGCCTATCATCGAGACCCAGGCCGGCGACGTTTCAGCCTATATCCCGACCAATGTGATTTCCATCACCGACGGCCAGATTTACCTTGAGACCAGCCTCTTCAACCAGGGCTTCCGTCCCGCCATCAACGTCGGAATCTCGGTTTCCCGTGTCGGCGGCGCAGCCCAGATAAAGTCCATGAAGAAGGTGGCCGGTACGCTGAAAATCGACCAGGCCCAGTACGGTGAACTCGAGGCCTTCTCGAAGTTCTCCTCCGACATGGACAAGGTTACGGCCATGACCATCGACAAGGGCCGCAAGAACAATCAGCTTCTCATCCAGGCTCAGTACAGCCCTATGCCGGTGGGTGAGCAGATTGCCATTCTCTACTGCGGAACCCATGCCCTCATGAAGGACATCCCGGTCGGGAAGGTGCGCGAGTTCCAGGACGAGTTCCTTAACAATATGCGTGCGTCCCATCAGCAGGATGTGCTGGACATCCTGGCTTCCGGCAAGATTACCGATGAAATCCAGCAGATAATAGAAAAAGAGGCCGCCACCGTGGCTCTCCACTTCGTAAAGGAGAAGGAAGAGATGCAGGCGGAGACGGCGGAAGCGGCAAAGTAAAATGGCTTCACTGAAGGAAATAAAAGGCAGGATCGCCTCCGTCAACAGTACGCTGAAGGTAACTTCGGCCATGAAGATGGTGGCGTCGGCCAAACTCCACAAGGCCCAGGCAGCCATCGGCAACATGGTGCCTTACGAGGAGAAGCTCCATGGAATACTGCTCCATCTGCTGAGCGGGGCTTCCGGGGTGGAGAGCGATTTCCTCAAGAGCAGGGACGAGGTGAAAAGGGTCGCCATTGTCGCCTTCGCCTCCAATTCGTCTCTGTGCGGAGCCTTCAATTCCAACGCAGTCAAGGAGACGCTTTCCGTCATCGAGGCTTACCGCAAGGCCGGAGCCGAGGTTACGGTCTATTCCGTCGGGCGCAGAATGGCCGATGCCATGCGCAGAGCCGGTTATCAGAGTCCTTCCGACTATACCTCCCTTTCCGCCAGGCCTTCCTATGGCGGGGCCGCCGCGATAGGCCGTGAGCTTATGGACGGCTATGTCTCCGGCCGTTTCGACAAGGTGGAGATAATCTGGAACCATTACAAGTCCAACTCTTCCCAGCCGACGGTCCGCGAGACCTATCTGCCGCTTCAGCTTGATTCCGTGACAAAGTCCGAAATCGGCACGATTCACCTCACCGGAGCCGCCGCTCCGGCCGCGTCCCCGGCCGCGGAGGCTTCCGGGAATTCCGACTACATCATCGAACCGGATTCCGCCTCCATGGTAGAGAGGCTGCTTCCGACCTCCCTCCTCCTGAAGATCTACACTGTTCTGCTGGACAGCGCGGCCGCCGAACATGCCGCGAGGACAGTCGCCATGCAGGCCGCCACGGACAACGGAAACGACCTCCTTTCCGACCTTACTCTCGAGTATAACGAAGGCCGCCAGGCCAAGATTACGAACGAGATTCTCGACCTGGAGGGAGGATCCCAGGAATAGGCGAGGAAATCCCAGCCGGAATCCTTATCTTAGCGCCGCCGGTATATGCCGCCGGCGCTTTTTCTTATGCATCTTCAAAGACTTTTGGCGGCCGCCGCGGCCATCATCGCGGCAGTATCCTGCGGCAGGGCCGAGGAACAGCGGATTGTTCTCGGCGACGAGCGTTCCGATGTCTATCTGCCTCTTCTTGAAGGAAAGAGGGTCGCCCTCTTCAGCAATCAGACCGGGGTTGTCGGAGACCTCGTAAAAGGCCGCGAGACCCGGCCTCAGCTATGCACGGACGAGACAAGCCTCGATCCCCTTCTCGGTCCGGGGGACACGTCCTTGGGACCGCACATCCTCGATGTCCTCATCAGTGAGGGCGTGAACGTGACGGCTATCTTTTCTCCGGAACACGGCTTCAGGGGAACGGCGGACGCCGGCGAGCTTGTCTCCAGCTCCGTGGATGAGAAAACCGGCGTTCCGATACTTTCCCTCTATGAGGAAGGCAGCCATTTCCCGAGCGATGAGAACATGGCTAAATTCGACGTCCTCGTAGTCGACATACAGGACGTCGGTCTCAGGTACTACACCTATTACGTTACCATGACTCATCTCATGGACGCATGCGCTATGCATGGAAAGAGCGTGGTCGTGTTGGACAGACCGAATCCTAACGGCTTCTATGTAGACGGCCCGATCCTTGACACCTTGAATCTGAGGACAGGAGTAGGCTGGCTGCCGATTCCTACGGTTCACGGAATGACTCTTGGTGAGCTTGCACAGATGATCAACGGCGAGGGTTGGCTCGAAGGCGGAAGAAAATGTGACCTCGAAGTCGTTCCTTGTCTTGGCTATACGCACGAGACCAAATATTCGCTCATCCAGAGGCCTTCTCCGAATCTCAAAGACATGAAGAGCATCTACCTCTACTCTTCGACCTGTTACTTTGAAGGAACTGTGGTTTCAGGGGGCCGCGGAACAGCCTTCCCCTTCGAATGTTTCGGCCATCCTGCTTTGAGAGGCTATAATTTCTCCTTTATCCCGGAAAGTATGCCGGGAGCCACATCTCCGCGCTATGAGGGAGAGGTCTGCTATGGCCGTGACCTCAGAGGCCTGCCTCTCGATTCAATCTGGGCCGGAAAAATCAACCTTTCCTACATCATCGAGGCCTACGCAGGATTGAACCGTGAGGACCCCGAGGGCTGGGAAGGAGAACCGTCCATCCCTATGGGTGAAAAATTCTTCCGCAAGGGCCATTTCGACGCCCTTGCAGGCCAGAGATATGTCCGCGAAGATATAATGGTCGGAAAGACGGCCGAAGAAATCAGCGGGAAGTGGGCCTCCGACGTCGAAAAATTCAAAGCTCTGCGACGTCCTTATCTCCTCTATCCCGAGTAGGCCACTTCCCGCCAGGACAGGGCAGGGCCGGAAACAAAAAGAAAAAGGGCTCGTTTCACAACGAGCCCTTATCCCCTATGTTTCACTTATTCAATATAATAAAACTAGCTTATGTGTTTTTGTCATTCGACTTATCTTTTATGCGAATATCGTGCCAAACTTGTTTTTATCGTTAAAATTATTCTCCAAATCGTTTCTTTCCCGAACCTTAGAAGGTGATATCAAGCCGCTTAGAGAGCCCGCCCTGGGAGAGGAGGGTCTCCTGCTTAGGATGCAGGTGTTCTTTATCGGCCCGAAAATGCTATTTTTGTAGAAAATCTGTTTTCCTATGATAAAAAACATCGCTCTTGTCGCTCATGATTCCAGGAAGGAAGAACTTGTAAGCTGGGTGAAATTCAATGCCGGTTCGCTCAGCGAGTGTAATCTCTTTTGTACGGGAACAACAGGCAGACTCATAAGAGAGGCTCTTACGGAATTGAGGGGAGCGGACATCCCTCCGATCGTGTGCCTGCTCAGCGGTCCGCTCGGAGGCGACTTTGAAATAGGCGCGATGATTGCGGAGGGAAAAATCGACATGCTGGTTTTCTTCTGCGATAACCTTATCATGCAGGGCCATCAGAACGACGTGATGGGTCTTACCCGCCTGGCCTCGCTTTATAACATTCCTTTTGCGACCAACCGTAGTACTGCTGATTTCATAATTTCCTCGCCGCTCTACACCAGCAAAGACTACCAGCGCATCATACCTTCCTGCATAGAATCTTATAAGAACCGTAAGTTGAAGTAAGCCCGGCGTCTCATAGCCAAGAGGCGAGGCAAGTCTGGCTCGGTTTCCCTGTCGCGCCTGAGCCTTTGTTGTCTCGCCTGCATAATCGTGTAACAAATTGAAAGCAATTCGTGAAGCGAGGAAGTGAAATAGAGGAAGATTAGTCGGTAGAGTAATAAATTGTAAGCGGATGAATGACCAGGTCCGTCCGCTCAAAAAACATCTGATCAAGAACTTCCTTTTAAGAGTCCGGCCTCGGCAAAGGCTTGAACATTAATGGTATCCGCCAGTGGGGGTTCAGGCGGTAAGAGGACTTTCATGCCGGGAAAGCCTTATCGGAATGAAAATGACTGAAGTTTCAATCTATGGAAAACCGTTATGCCGGATAAAAAGAATTTTTTCGGAAATTTTAAACGAAGCCTTGTTTTATTCGTTTTAAGTGCTTAACTTAACGGCGGAGGTTGTTAAACCTAAAGGCTGTACGTGACGGCTTTACCCTTATCCCCGAAACGGCCGATTTTGCGAGATACTTACTGACAAATATCATAAGCCTGAATTTTAACCAAAACCACCAACGATATGGGCAGATTTGCATTATTTGGCATGGCCTTCATGGGCTCACCTACAAAGTTCCGTGTTTAAGTTATCCAAAGATCTTATAGATTCTATACATGAAGACATGACTGTCCGGTAAAAGTTCCGGACGATTATTATAAAGTTTAACAATTAAACAAATTTGGTTCGGTTGAATCATCAAGTTCATTGACAATATTGCAGTTAGGTTTCGCAAAGAGGTCTCCGAGAT
>Ga0256406_1002535_pt1 | contig 25450 bp, 21 predicted proteins | sample RumenRJG_03DNA_FD_185986 | JGI IMG/M metagenome (GOLD analysis project Ga0256406, IMG submission 185986) | Bovine rumen microbial communities from Lethbridge, Alberta, Canada - RJG_03 | ecosystem: Host-associated > Mammals > Digestive system > Stomach > Rumen | place: Canada: Alberta | collected...
GCTGACGGGCACGGAGCTCCTTGATGACACCTGTCTTTTCAAACTTTCTCTTGAACTTCTTGAGAGCTCTTTCGATGTTCTCGCCTTCCTTTACGGGTACAATAATCATTTTGTTTTGGTTTATAAAATTTTAATTAGACATTTGCTCTGTGGACAAGATACAATGACCCTCCACAATAAGCGGGTGCAAAATTACGAGTTATTTTTCAGATAACCAAACATTTACACCTTTTTCGCACGTTTTTTTTTCATTTCTCATCTAAAGCGGCCGAGACAAAAGATCACATTCAACCAAGGAGTAACGTGGATTATGCCAGGGTCTCTCAGCCATCACATCCACCTGTATTCATCATTGGGACACCCAAGTCGGCGGTTCGAGCGTGTCGCAAAGTTTCTGACCTTTGTAGATGAGTTGTCCGATCTTACTTTTGCCACCGGTTACGGCCTGTCCTCTTGATCCATCCCGACTTTTCCAGCGAAAAAATATCCTTCTGTACGAATAGATTTAGCGGTCTATGCTGACACCCCCTGGCCATCACCAACCGTGATGCAGTCGGTCTTGGTTGCAGTGGCCGCCTCCAATGGCGGCCAACACCCGAAAGTAACTCGATCCATGTTTAGTCACCCTGCAATGGGTGGCCGCCATTGGAGGCGGCCACTGCAAAACATTACCGTACAGGCCGAAAAATATCATCAATGAAAGCGTGCGGGCCGCCATGTTGATTTCCTTGAAAATATTCTGCATAGTTCTTAGTGTTTGTGGTTAAGCAATGCGTCATTGCATGGGTTGTCTTCCGACAGTTGCAAGTGTCCACGGCTCACGGTCGGTCTGCCGGGGAGCGCGTTTGGCCCCGGGCTGCGGAGGCATTGGAGGAACGTGCCGTAAGAAAACACTTTCCCGAAAGGTATCGGCATATTTATGCTCACCAAAACTAACAACTAACAACTAACAACTAACAATAAGGTCGGAACACATGTTCTGTCTCCCCAAAACACCACCCACAATGGTAACAAGTAACAAGTAACAAGTAACAATAAGGTCGTTCCACATGATCTGTCTCCCAAAAACACCACCCACAATGGTAACAAGTAACAAGTAACAAGTAACAATAAGGTCGTTCAATAGGTTCCAAAATTTTTTTGAACCTCGCGAACATTATTATATATATAATTATAATAATGTATATAATCTATTTATATCTCTTGTTCAACGTTCAAAAATTCTTTCCCAACGGACCCGCCGCATGTATGTTCCGACCTTATTGTTACTTGTTACTTGTTACTTGTTACCCTTAATTGTTAAAATTGCGCCCGCACAGGGCTGCCTCGTCGGGGGCGAACAGACATGTGTTCCGACCTTATTGTTAGTTGTTAGTTGTTAGTTGTTAGGATTGCGCCCGCCGCACACGGCATTGCCCGTCCTTGTTGAAAGAGAAAATGTTTCACGATGGTTTGCGATACCACCGCAATCGCAGGCCGATTGCGTTGCAATCGACCCGCGATTCCATATCAATCGTCGTTTCGATGTTTCACGCGGCGTGACGGCTGATTCTGGTCATGCAGGTAACGCTTCGGACAGGCCACTGCCTCGAGTTTACTACCAGGATTGAACAGACGGCATTCTTGTCACACCCTGCCAGCCTCGGAGAGGCTGAATGCTTCATAACCCCAGTCTAAACGAGCGAAGCGAGTGCAGACTGGGGTGTGTTGATGACTGCAAGACTGGCTGAGGACGTGCCTCGGAGGCACAATGCGCGAAGCGCGTAACGACGGGGCTCCGTCTTGCTACGCATCTAAGATGCATCCAGCCTCTCCGAGGCTGGCAGTAAGTTCACGGCCACCCATCAACAGTCCCCAGTCTGCGCTCGCTTCGCTCGCTTAGACTGGGGTTATGAAAAATTCAGCCTCTTCGAGGCTGCCCCACCGACGCACGACTCTCTGCGCTCTCCTCATAAGGCCGAAGGCCTCTCAGCGATCTTAGCCTCTCACACGTATCATCTCTGCGGCTCAATAAGCTCTGCGGCTCTGCGTGAAAAGTCTGATTATCAAGGGCAGCATTGGGTCTCAACAAAAAAGTGACGAAGTAGGGACGTTTCAGTGCAGGGAAGGGCTTCATGCCCTTCCAAAAATAATGTTCGACCTATTTCTCTCAGTTGGATCATTTTTCAGCGGTTGAGTCATTCTTTTTGGAAGGGCATGAAGCCCTTCCCTGCACTGGGTATGCGTCACCCTATATCACCTAATCTTGACGATGACACCTGCACGTTTGTGCTGCCTGACTTGTCGGGGTTCTTGCCTTAAAGCATGATGCAAAGATAGCGTTGGGACACCCATCCGGCAGATTTTCAGAGGCTTATTTGCTGATTTCTAAGCAATTGAGTTTTTGTCTCAAATAAGTGACGAAAACAAGAAAAAATCGCATTCAACCCAGGAGTAACGTGGATTATGCCAGAGTCTCTCAGCCATCACTTCCTGATTCTGATCCATACGTGTCACGATCGTGCCTCGTATGCGTTACGATCGTGCCACATATGTGGTACGATGTAGTTACGTCCTAATCAAAATCACGCGCCCACACAGGGCGCGACTACCGGAAGATATCCCCGCATCATCGAAACTGGAGTTTCAATCCACGCGCCCACGAAGGGCGCGACTCACCCTGCGTTATCAATTCTCAATATCCTCTTGTTTCAATCCACGCGCCCACGAAGGGCGCGACAGACTGGTCTGTTTCTACTGATAAGCAGTTGTTGTTTCAATCCACGCGCCCACGAAGGGCGCGACATATCCTCAGTAGGTGATAAACCAAAATGTACCTTGTTTCAATCCACGCGCCCACGAAGGGCGCGACTGCTGATAACACTGCCGAACTCTATAGCGCAGATGTTTCAACCCACGCGCCCACGAAGGGCGCGACCCACTTTCCAGGTATACCGGGGTCAGCAAATCACTTTTCAACCCACGCGCCCACGAAGGGCGCGACCTGCTAACACATCTTTAATAATAAAATATAATAATGTTTCAACCCACGCGCCCACGAAGGGCGCGACAGATTTATCGACAGAGTAAATCTATGTATTTCCGTTTCAACCCACGCGCCCACGAAGGGCGCGACAATAGGATCACTTAAAGCAACCTGCAAAGGGGAAGTTTCAACCCACGCGCCCACGAAGGGCGCGACTCCTCTTGCTTTCTTGCATGATCCACGCGAAAAGGTTTCAACCCACGCGCCCACGAAGGGCGCGACACCTTGCTGGCACAGCTGGAGGCACTGGGCTTGTTTCAACCCACGCGCCCACGAAGGGCGCGACAGCGGCACCCTGTGATGGAGCGGCACATGGTGGCGGTTTCAACCCACGCGCCCACGAAGGGCGCGACAGTTTGACGGCAAGCAACATGGTGATGATTAAAAGTTTCAACCCACGCGCCCACGAAGGGCGCGACCCTCATCCACCTTAAAGATATTTCTCAGCATGGTTTCAACCCACGCGCCCACGAAGGGCGCGACACTCGGCCGAGGCCTGGAAGAAAGGGCACATGGTGTTTCAACCCACGCGCCCACGAAGGGCGCGACCTTCAGCCCCTCGACCGCGCAGTCGACATCTTGCAGTTTCAACCCACGCGCCCACGAAGGGCGCGACCCAGCCGAAAGGAGGGGAGCGATGAAGGACTTAGTTTCAACCCACGCGCCCACGAAGGGCGCGACCAACATCAGCCTCATTTACACCAACTTCAGAACGTTTCAACCCACGCGCCCACGAAGGGCGCGACTGACGCTGATATTGTTGATCTGCCATGTGTTGCTGTTTCAACCCACGCGCCCACGAAGGGCGCGACACGGGTCGCCCGTTCGTGACCTCGACATAGAAAGTTTCAACCCACGCGCCCACGAAGGGCGCGACTCCTGACGCTCTATCCCAACATTCGGGCGAGCGTGTTTCAACCCACGCGCCCACGAAGGGCGCGACGACCACGGCCGTGGCACTCGATCAGGCGCTTAGTTTCAACCCACGCGCCCACGAAGGGCGCGACTCCATCATGCACTGGCAGAGCTGATACGTACCGTTTCAACCCACGCGCCCACGAAGGGCGCGACTTCGCGCAATTGGTCTGTGCGGATGAGTACGGAGTTTCAACCCACGCGCCCACGAAGGGCGCGACGCCATCGCTTCACGCACGCCCTCACCAACCGCCCGTTTCAACCCACGCGCCCACGAAGGGCGCGACGCTCACGCCCATCTTGTTACCCACGTACCGCATCGAGTTTCAACCCACGCGCCCACGAAGGGCGCGACCCATACTGGCCAATATCCCCATGGCCGTGAGTCGGTTTCAACCCACGCGCCCACGAAGGGCGCGACGTGGCCGATGCGCACACTGCTATTTGCCCTTGCGGGTTTCAACCCACGCGCCCACGAAGGGCGCGACACGACTTGCGAGTGGCAAAGAGACTCCCTGCAACAGTTTCAACCCACGCGCCCACGAAGGGCGCGACGATTGATAATTGCTCGGCGGCTTTTAGTAATGAGTTTCAACCCACGCGCCCACGAAGGGCGCGACCTGTAGTCCTTGGACGCCCGACGCAGCGCGCTTGTTTCAACCCACGCGCCCACGAAGGGCGCGACGAACTGCTGGGAAGCCCTTCGGGTTTTTAATTCAGTTTCAACCCACGCGCCCACGAAGGGCGCGACGGTTAACCTTGGAGCAGGGTTTGTGAGATTAGTGTTTCAACCCACGCGCCCACGAAGGGCGCGACGCCACTGCTCTACTGGCTCACGAGCCACCAGCCGTTTCAACCCACGCGCCCACGAAGGGCGCGACTTCAGACTTACTACAAGATCCACCCGGAGGAGCTGTTTCAACCCACGCGCCCACGAAGGGCGCGACGTGGTTAACCTTGCAGCGGGGTTTGTGAGATTGGTGTTTCAACCCACGCGCCCACGAAGGGCGCGACGATGGGGCTGCACCAGGAGACCAATGTCTATGTGTTTCAACCCACGCGCCCACGAAGGGCGCGACACGACCTGCGAGTGGCAAAGAGACTCCCTCAGACAGTTTCAACCCACGCGCCCACGAAGGGCGCGACCGTACCGGGTTCGACTCCCGGGCTGGGCGCAATGAGTTTCAACCCACGCGCCCACGAAGGGCGCGACGTCGATGCCTGGCATATAGCATCCACCCGGAGAGTTTCAACCCACGCGCCCACGAAGGGCGCGACACGACTTGCGAGTGGCAAAGAGACTCCCTGCAACAGTTTCAACCCACGCGCCCACGAAGGGCGCGACCATACTGGCCAATATCCCCATCCCCGTGAGTCGGTTTCAACCCACGCGCCCACGAAGGGCGCGACGGCAGTAGGAATGTACAAGTCTGCATCCAACTCGTTTCAACCCACGCGCCCACGAAGGGCGCGACCAGGTAGAAAGCATCCGATTTAACCTCGTCATAGTTTCAACCCACGCGCCCACGAAGGGCGCGACATCTGTTTAGTTAAGTTTAACAGCTTGCGGCTTTGTTTCAACCCACGCGCCCACGAAGGGCGCGACTTGCACCCCAACACCATCTTCAAAACGACGTGGCAGTTTCAACCCACGCGCCCACGAAGGGCGCGACAGCTCGCAGCCATGTATCTCTTTCGCACAGAGCTGTTTCAACCCACGCGCCCACGAAGGGCGCGACACGGGCAAATTTGTAAACTTTAATTTTTGAGACATGTTTCAACCCACGCGCCCACGAAGGGCGCGACGGCGCCGCCAGAGGTGGGCGAGGCTCTCAAGGTGTTTCAACCCACGCGCCCACGAAGGGCGCGACAAGGTGATCGGGTCTCCGTCGTAGACTGCGTAGTTTCAACCCACGCGCCCACGAAGGGCGCGACAGCCCAGGTGTCTTCTGTTGTGAGGTAGAAGGTGTTTCAACCCACGCGCCCACGAAGGGCGCGACAATGACTCGATGTCCCACAAGAGGAACTGCTCTGTTTCAACCCACGCGCCCACGAAGGGCGCGACTCTTGTAAGTATAAAGTCTTAGTTACAAGGCAATAAAAAGATAAATATGCGAACGTGATAAATGTTAGCCGCCTTCACCTCGATGATTTATTGTTATCCAACTGTTATTATGCTAATAGCTAAGCTGCTGCGAACCGTCCAAGGATTACGATAACACCATAGGTTCGCAGAGGTCAAAGAAGGTATTAAAGAATAAGCTCTCCTTCTATATCTACGCCTTTAGTCTTGCCTATCGTTTCCACCTTTTGTTGGTATTTGTTTCCAAGGTTATAGATACGGATAGAATCGTTTTTGGTATCTATGAGCGACCGAAGCTCAATCTTCAGTTGTGTATATTGCGTATAGTCAACCACACACTCAAAAACTGAGTTTTGAACCCTCTGCCCATAGTTTTTACATGCCTTGGCAACCATTTGCAAGCGATGCCGGCCTTTAGGAGTAACCGTTTCTACATCATAAGTAACGAGTATAAGCATGTCTTATTGTATTATGAAAACCGGATAATTGTCTAAGTCACCTCTTAGATGTCTTGCCATGAGCATTGCCTGAATATAAGGAATCAATCCGACCGGCACAGTCTCCTTTAGGAAGGGATGGGTCATTGTCTCTTTCTTTCTCTTTTGCCATGCTGAGATAATCGTCTTCTTGCAGTTATCTTTCATGAGGATGCTGTCTTCACCATTAACAACAAAATCATTGGCAGATACTTGCCTACGATTGATAAGCGACAAGACCAGTCTGTCGGCAAGAAATGCCCGCAATTCTTCCATCATGTCCAAAGCCAAGCTTGCCCGTCCCGGTCTGTCGGTATGCATGAATCCAACATAAGGGTCCAAGCCTACAGTCTCCAATGCCGATTGCATTTCATGGGCTAATAGTGTATAGACAAAGGAAAGCATACAGTTGACACGGTCTTTCGGTGGCCGTCGGTTCCTCCCATGAAAGGCAAAAGCCTCATCACCTATAGTAATCATTTGGTTGAACATAGAGAAATAAGCATTGGCAGCATCACCCTCCATTCCCCTTAGGGTATCGAAAGAATCCGCTTTCAACGCATGCCTCCTGTCGGTGTCTATCAAGCTGACGATTTTCGAGAATATAGCCTCATCGGTAATCCTTTCGGCGTGATCCCGACGGAACCTGTCCAATACCTTTCTCGTGTTGAGTATCTTCCCGGCTATGATTATTCTGCTCAGTGCAAGGGCTTTCTCCTTATTATCTGCTATTCGGTATTGAGTGCGGCGAAGCAGAACATTTCCGTTTACCGCACCTGTAACCCTTGCTAAGAAGAACCCTTCCGGTGTGAGGAAGCACATACCGATATGCTGTTTGGCACACAACTCCATCAGATAAGGCGACGCTCCCATTCGATTGAAGCAAACGATACCCTCTAAGTTGATGGCAGGAATCCTCATTACTTCCTTCTTTTCTATCTTAGCGACAATGTTGTCACCATCTTTCGTAAGAAAGACATCCGGATTAGTAACATATAAAGTATTGAGTAGTTTTCTCATTCTTCTAACTGCTTCAAATAGTGATTGACAGAGCCGGAGAGTCGCATATCCGCCTCAAAGCATAGCTCTCGTAAAGAGCACGACTTACATTTTGCAGATATTTTCGCTGCGGGAGTTGTCCCCGCTACGAAAAGTGCATGCATCTCCTCCGCCAACTTTGTGACCTTCTTTCGTAGCGTCTCAGTAAAAGCTAACGTCTCCCGCGTGCGAGTGGCTCCGTAAAAGAAAGAGCCTGCGGGAATGCTGATTCCATACATCTCTTCCAGGCAAATGGCCTGTGCACATAGCTGGACATCATCGATGTCGTCATCCTTATGTTTACCGTGCTTATACTCAACGGGCACAACAGTCCACATGCCGGGATATTTGTCAATGTGGAATGGCTTTTCTGTCGGCTCAGTCAAAGGATGCAGCTCCAACAGATCGGCAATGCCAAAGAAACCTAACGTCAACGACTTTACCGGCACCGCCCGCAAGCAGACGGTACCGGCACTGAAATTCATTTCAGACGGATCATCGACCTTTCTGTGCAGCCACTGGCCCTCTATGGTGAGATGGTTGTCATCCCACTGCTGCTCTATGTGTATCAACGCCCATTGTCGCGGGCAGAACGCATAGTGCTGAATGCCTGAAAGCATCAACAGGTCCTCCTCGCTGTACATGACTAAATCATATTATCGATGATCTCAATACCCTCGGGCAGTCGTGACCTGTCAATGGATATCTCATAGTCGTCAAAAGACCGTGGTGGAACGTCTGCATTCCTGAGCTTGACGGCAACAAGATCGAAAAGCCGATAGGCTGGCGCATTACCCAGTTCTGTAGCGTGTTTGAAGACTATAAGCTTCCTGGGACACATCAACCCGCGCGCGGCACTGTGGTCAACGTCGAACATGTTCTTCAACGCCTCCCAGAAAAGCTGCAGATCCTCTTCCCCAAAGCCTGTCTGCCTGGCAAGGTTAGCGGATATGAACCCCGTTGTCTGATAGAGCGCATAGGGAATGGTATATTTGCGCCCCATGGTCTGCCGGGAGCCCATATCGTCGGCCTTGGTGTCTTTTGCATCTGTGACCGCCATGCGGGTAATAGTGTGTTCCGCAGTGACAACGGGAGAGACCGATCTGCCAAAAGTGAGCTGTATAGGACCTCTTACTTGTCCTGCATTTTTCTTTCCCGTAGTCATCACGGCACCAAAAGTGCGAACGTCATAAAAGCGGTCACACATTTTCTTTCGTGCGTCTTCCTTGGAAGATCCGTCAGGCACTTGCTGATTGATAGTATCGTTTAGCACGCTGCCTTCCTTGATGAAAATGTCATAGGGCGGCACGCAGTTCTTGACGGTCTGCACATAATTGCGCACCTTTCGCTTAAGGCAAACATCGGTCACCAAGCCTTCTCCGGTCTCTGCATCAATTCTTGGCATGTTACCGGCATCGGGGTCTCCATTGGGGTTGCCATCTTTTACATCGAAAAGATAGATAAAATCGTAGCGATTCTTCAGTTCTGTCATAGTGATATGTTTTATTTAGATTCAGTTTGTTCTTGTACGCCCTTCTTTTTGAAGAACTCCTGGCGTTGGTGATAATAGCCAATCGCGAAACGCGACTGATCGTCGAGGGTGAAATGCGCAGGAAGGCCCTCTGCTTTGATGCCGTCCATTACCTGTCCTTTCAATTTCTCATAGAACACCTGCTTGCCTTTAGGCAGCTTGGCAAGATGATGGTTGGACAGGTCGACCAATCGTGCCATTACCAAGTTGGGCGTGCGGGAGAAAGAACCGTAATAGCGGTCTTTAATGGTGGCATTCAAATTTGGTTGCGCCTCTTCTTGAATGCGTTCAAGAATAGCGAACAGGCGTCCACAGAGATATGCCTGATTGTTGTTTTCTACGTCTAAAGCCATAGCTATTTGTTTATGTTGATGATCATGTTGCCTATTGAGATAAGCCTTCAGCAAAGCTGCACGACAGCGATCCGTTTCCTGCGACACTGGATGAGGATCGGCTTTTATCCGCAGCAGACATTGCTGCTGTACGATTCGTGGAAGAGGCAAGTCCTCTATCGCTGCGCGCACCATCTCTTGAAACAGAGCCGGAGGAAGATTCTTCAGGTCTCCTTGCTGCGCAATGCTTCTAAGCAAAGGAATCAAAGGCACATAATCGCGACATCTCGAAGAATGTACTATGTCCAAGTCAGAAAAGTATTTCCGAAGGTTTGCCGCCATTTCCTGAATGGTCGTTTCTTCCCAGAGCTTAACAGCTATTCGCGTATTATTAGGGCTTAGCATCAAGATATAAAAATGGTTCCTTGTCTGATCGTTGAGCGATCCAGTCCAAGGAGCTTTCATCAGATTGGAGATGGCCTCCACGTTTCTATCGGGATCGTCCTTGGGCGGTATAGTAAAAAAGAAGGAGAAGTCATCTTCCAACTGATTATCTTTGTCCGCCCAGAACACAATCGTGTCATTGTTGAAGAAGAAATGATTCTTCGATTGCGGAGCAAGCAACGTGTTTAATGCGGTGGTATAGGCATAATCGGCCTGCACGGAGATAGGCGCATTAAATCCTTGTTGCTTGTGGTAAGAATCAAAACCTCTTCCTGTCTTAAAGCTCACCAACCTGGGTGTATTGCGGCCATTCTTGATATTAACTTTGCTGTTGGTTACGGCAATAGGAAGCTTTTTCCCTGTCACAAGGCACAAGGTTTTGTTTTTTTGCTCCTCATCACCGAGCGTGATGCTCGCATCAACTCCCACAGGTGCATCGTCCTCTATCAGCCGGAAAGCGACATTTGTACCATCGTTCTTCGTCATCTGCCCAAAGAGAGCATCCGACTTGATGCACTTTAGGTTTGCGTCAAACTTGTCGTAAAAGGCAAGAATGGCCTTGATACCTTTGTTGTCATCGTTTAATCTTGCTATACGCATTGTTTCCGCAACGAAAGCCTCCTTCTGCTTTTGTGCGGTTTCTACAGCCTTAGCGTCTTCATAGTTCATTTTCTTTGGCAAAGCAAGCACATATCCAAGATGGTCCCAAAGCGATTGGGCTACAGCCCAACTGTTTATTCCAGACCTGCCTTTACCATGTGGAAGACAATATTGCTTCGCACGTTTCTTACCGTCAACATCCTCTTCTGTCGACTCCAACTTTACGAAGTCTCCTTTGTCATTGATGACGACAAGATAGGGTATCGCCTTCCATTCGCGCCCATAGCCCGGCATCTTGCCCAGGACCGCCATGCGGTCGTAGTATTCACATAATGCTTGTAGTATCATCGCAAAACCTCCTCACTTTCTCTGTCTGGTACAACGACAACTCCATGTTCCATCTTGGCACGGAAGAACATAGCCTCGGCAGGCTTCTCACCAAATGGGTCTTTAAAATCCATGTCATAGAGCATGATGCCTAAATCTCGTGTCTCGTCAATGCCATCTCCTTTTACAGCAGGCTCTATCAGTTTAAAATTACACGAGAACTCGCGGCAACCAAGATAGGGCTGGTTAAAGCACTGTCCCTTGCCTGCGCGCCGCTCAAACATGGCATTGTACTTGCCTGGATTCTCATCATGGTGGTCAAACAGCTGCTGTTCTCTTGGACGCTTGCCAACAGGTATAAACTCCTGCACGGCAAAGATGCGGTAGCGCACATCACGCAGCACCAGGCTGGAGCGCTGCTGCCGCTGTTCTTCTATCAAAATACCACTCGACTTAGGGCTCATCGTCGTGCCTACCTCATTGCGCTTGATGCTCATCCACCGAATAGGACGCAGCACTTCTATGCGTGTCACCTTCCACCTGATGGCAGGCTTCCAAAAAATGGCATCAAAAATGGCACGGGCTGCAGAAGGAGTGATGACATCGTAGCTCACCCGCTCCACCTTTAGTTCGGGACGCGTGAAGCAAGCAAAGTCGCCCCACACCTCCAAGCAATATTCTTTGTCGAAATGTTCCATATATTTGTTTTGCACTTAGTCTAATATCAAATCTTCTTCCAACCAATGGTTCTCCAAATCCAAACCTATGTCCTTATTATAATTGGCGGTGTTGGTCAGAAGGAACGTACGTTCTCCTAACTGTTCAGCGCCTAATTGTTTCAGGATGTCAACCTGATGTATCGGCAAGCTGATGCTGTATCGTTGAAGTGCCTTGTAATCGAAGTTGTTGACGTCTCCCTTCTGCAAGCGGTCTAAGAGATCGGCATTGTCGCCATAAGGCACATACACTGTCAGGCTGTTATCATCTATCATATGAAAGTTCCTCGCTGCTTCTTCAAACTGAGGCGTTGTCCGATACAGATCCCCAACCACTCCTCCCTTGTCAGTCGTGTTCACTTTATTATAAAAGTGCTTGAAATAGGTTGTAAGCGTAGAAGGACTGAGAAAATCGGAGATCCCCATCCTCATCATGTCATCGGTGGTATCCGCTTCTTTCCTCAACACGCCTCTTAAGGCTGAACCCTCCAAGCTAAACACCGTAACGTGTCCTTGTTTGAGTTTGCCTTCACGGTTGCATCGTCCGGCGGCTTGGGCAATAGAGTCAAGTCCGGCCATGGCACGATAAACCACCGGGAAATCGATATCTACCCCGGCTTCAATGAGCTGTGTGCTGATGACAATAACCGGTTTGCCATGATTCAACAAATTCTCCACAATATGAAGCTTGTCCAAGATATGTGCCTGGCACATCATCCTGGAAAGATGAATCACATGCGATTTGTCCGGCATGGCCTGATAGATGTCTCGTGCGTCTGCCCGTTTGTTTACCACGCACAAGACTTGACGGCAATGGGCCAGCTCATCTGCCAATGCTTCTTTGCTCATCGGATCTTTGCGTACGCTGATAGCAACTCTTCTCATCTGCTCTGCCAGCTGATCGGCATTGGGGATGAGCTCACGCGAAGCGATGCCTTGAAACGCTGACCGGCCCGAACTAACCTCGTCGGAGAAGGCGGGCTGGGTAGCTGTGGTAAAGAGAAAACTGATGCCAAAATACCGGTGTAAACTGTCTATAGCATCAAGAATCGGATGCAGTTCTGTTGTCGGTAACATCTGCACCTCGTCAAGGATGACAACCGAACGCACGATATTGTGAAGTTTGCGGCAACGCGACGGCTTGTTCGAGAAAAGAGATTCAAAGAATTGCACATTGGTAGTGACCACAATGGGTGCATCCCAGTTTTCCGATGCCAGTTTCATCCGATGCCGGAGAGCCGCCGGCATATTATCAAAGTTGATATTGGAGTGATGCTCCACCACGTTGTCGTGACCGAAAATCTGTCGCAGACGGTCCGTCGTTTGCACAACGATACTGGTATAGGGAATCGCAATAATTATTCTCTCGCAATGGTTTCTGACAGCGTACTCCATCGCCCACACCATCGAGGAGAGGGTCTTACCTCCCCCCGTCGGTACGGTCAGCGTATAGATTCCTTTCCCTCCTGTGGCACCCGCTTCCCGACAGATATCCTGCACTTTTGCTCGTATCTTGTTTACCTGAGTCTGCGGAGCCTTGGCAGCCATAGAGAGCAGATTGCTGTCCAATCTGCTTTTCAATGTAGCCAAAGTGTCGTAGTGCGCCCTCTCAGCAAAGGAAAAACGATCCATAAACCGCTCCGTATCAAGATAGTCGGCATCTACAAGGCATGAATAAAGCATCCTTATCCACAGATGCCATGCTTTGGGCTCCCGGTTATCGCTGTCGAAGACAGGACGGGCCAACTGCGGAAGCGGCATATCTGGCATGCATTGGATGACGTTCTTCAACAATTCGTCAGAAGACAGTCGACCTGTCAGATTGGCAATGCCCTCATTACAATAGTCCATGAGCCCTGCATGGTGTCCGCAGATGCAGTATGCTATCGGCAAAGCTTTTCCTCCGAGCTTCTCCTTAGCATATAGTCCACCGGCTGAAGAATGATCCACACGCCCCGGGTCTTTGACCGTCTTATCCATGCCTGATGCGGCAATAATGTGTTTTTGGAAAGCTGTAGAATATTTCCCTATATCGTGCCATAGACCACAAAGATATGCCCATGTCTCAGCATGGAAAGGCTCGGCCATCTGCTTGGCCAGGCGTGCCACACCCCGGCAATGCTCTTCCACGCTTTGTGTGAGCCATTTGCCGTCTTCGTTTTTGACATGTGCATAATAGACCATAGAATAGAATTTAGATAAAAGAATACAATATCAAAATTAAGTAAAATAATTGAGTATTTTGATATTTATACATTCTTTAACCTCACAGATGCCTAAAATAACTATTCATCGAATTCTATTCGTACTGCATTCATGCTTCTCCACAGAAACCTTTACGGATTGGAGTTCTTCATCATTCCAACATGCCACGACCATTATATCTCCTTCGTCTTCTCCCTCAGCCATGCTTTCTCCTCGTCATTAAGATGCGGGGCAAGAGTCTCGTAGACATGGCGATGATAGTTGTTAAGCCATGCTGTCTCTTCCGGAGCCAGGAGCTCCTTGATGATAGGTGCCGTGTCGAACGGACAGAGCGTGAGGGGCTCCATCTGCAGAAAGTCGCCAAAGACCGTATGCATGTAAGGCTGGATGAGCAGTGTGTTCTCATGCCGCACGCCGAACTGTCCGGCGAGATAGATGCCGGGCTCATCGGTGACCGTCATCCCGGCATGCAGCGGAGCCGGCATATACTCCATACGGATCTGATGAGGACCCTCATGCACATTGAGGTACGAGCCGACACCATGACCGGTGCCGTGGAGGAAGTTCAAGCCTTCGCGCCACATCGCCTCACGCGCCAGGGCATCGATCTGCGTGCCTGTGGCGCCGTCGGGGAACTTAGCCAACTCCAACTGGATATGTCCCTTCAACACCAGGGTATAGATCCGCCTCATCTCCTCGGTCACGGGACCCAGCACCAGGGTACGCGTGATATCCGTCGTGCCATCCTCATACTGCGCGCCACTGTCGAGGAGCAGCAGACCGTGCGGCTCCAATGGGATGTCTGTCTGGGGTGTTGCCTCATAGTGGACGATAGCGCCATGCGCGTTGTATCCGGCGATGGTGTCGAAACTGATGTCGCGGAAAAGGGGCTGCTCGGAACGCAGACGCGTGAGTTCCTTGTCGATACTCATCTCCGTCTGGCCTCCTGCCTCGACAGCGGGCTTGAGCCAGCGCAGAAACTTCACGAGGGCGATGCCATCCTTGAGCATGGCACTGCGGAAGCCGGCGATCTCCGCCTCGTTCTTAATGGCTTTCATGGCGGGGATCGGCGAGGTGTGGCGCACGATCTCCTTTGCATAAGCTCTGCTGTCGTGAAAGGTTATAATATTATATAATGTATACGAGGTCTCCACCGGGTCGAGCAGAATGTTATACTCGAAATATTTCCGCAAGCCCTCTCCCACTTTCTCGTAAGGAGCCACACGCACATGCTCCCGGGCGAGGTAAGCCTCGACGTAAGGCGTAAGCTTGGCGTTGTTGATATAGAGCGTCACGTCGCTCGTACTGATGAGCACGTAAGCCACGAACACGGGGTTGCAGTGTACGTCGGTGCCGCGGAGGTTCAGCAGCCAGGCGATATCATCGAGCGCTGACACCAGCATGCCGTCGGCATGGAGCTTGGCGAGCTCGGCTCTCACGCGGTCAATCTTCGAGGAAGCCGACTCTCCCGCATATTCCATCGGATGGATCCGCACCTTGTCAACGGGGACCGCAGGACGGTCTTTCCAGATCTCATTCAACGGATCGAAATTGGTCCGTACCGTGATACCTCCCTCGCGGCGCAGCTCACGGATCAGCGTCTCCACCGACGACACGTTATTACACATCCCGTCGACGCCGACCTGCGCGTTCTTGTCCTTGAGCTGTGCGCCCAGCCACTCAGCGATGGTCGGGGTGCCTTTGACCTTCTGTTTCATAAGCTGGAAGGATGTGCCCGTCAACTGATCTTCCGCAGCGAGAAAATAACGGCTGTCGGTCCACAGGGCAGCGGCCTCCATCGTCACCACCGCCGTGCCTGCCGAGCCCGTGAACCCACTGATCCATTCTCTGCCTTTCCAACGGTCAGGGGTATACTCCGAATGATGAGGGTCGGTAGAAGGAAAAACAAATGCGTCGAGCTTTTCGCGGCGCATCACCTCGCGCAAATCGGCAAGGCGCGAGAGAATCGTATCGTTTATCATAGGCCTATAAGTTTACTTTTCCGCAAAGATAGACATTTGTAATTATATCGGCAAAAGATAGTGTCAAACGCACATTGCAAAGCGTAATGTTTTAATATTAAACAACATTTCAAAACGAAAATAAGCTATCATGTCTATATTTTTTTCTTTACCTTTGCAAGCGGAAAAAAGAAAGTAAACTTACTAAAATACAAATCTAAGTTATGAAGTATTTAACTAATGACAAGCTCCTTATCGTCGGTGCAGGCGGTATGATTGGTTCTAACCTGGTTCAGAGCGCATTGATGCTCGGCCTTACTCCCAACATTTGCCTCTATGATATCTATGAGCCGGGTGTTCATGGTGTCTTCGATGAGATGGAGCAGTGCGCTGTTCCTGGCGCAAAGCTTTCTTACTATGCTCCCGCAGTAGAGGACATGAACAATCCTGAGAAGGTGGCAGAGGCTGCCAAGAAGGCCTTCACAGGTGCTAAATATATCATCTCTTCAGGTGGTGCTCCCCGTAAGGCCGGCATGACCCGTGAGGATCTGCTGAAGGGCAACTGCAAGATCGCAGCTGACTTCGGTGAGAACATCAAGAAATATTGCCCGGATGTAGAGCACGTGGTTGTAATCTTCAACCCGGCTGACGTGACGGCTCTGACAGCCCTCATCCACAGCGGTCTGAAGCCTAACCAGCTGACCTCTCTCGCTGCCCTCGACTCTACTCGTCTGCAGCAGGCCCTGGCTCACGAGTTCGGCGTACAGCAGGACAAGGTGACCGGTGCACACACCTACGGTGGCCACGGTGAGCAGATGGCTGTCTTCGCTTCTCAGGTGAAGATCGACGGCAAGCCGCTGTCTGAGATGGGCTTGAGCAAAGAGCGTTGGGAAGAGATCAAGCAGATCACCACACAAGGTGGCAGCCGTATCATCAAGCTTCGTGGCCGCAGCTCGTTCCAGAGCCCTGCCTACAACGCTGTGAAGATGATTGAGGCTGCTATGGGTGGCGAGCCCTTCACACTGCCTGCTGGCTGCTACGCAAACATCCCTGAGCTCGGCATCAAGGACGTGATGATGGCACTGCCTACAACCATCGACAAGACGGGTGTCCACTACACTGTTCCTACAGGTACGAAGGAAGAGATGGACGATCTGCAGAAGAGCTACAAGCACCTCTGCGACATGCGTCAGGAGGTCATCGACCTCGGCATCGTTCCTCCTATCGAGAAGTGGGGTGAGGACAACAAGAACCTGTAAGTCACCAATTACAACACACTACATAATTGAAAGGTGTATCGCCATTGCGGCGGTACACCTTTTTTACTTGCTGAATGTCATGGCGATTAATAATCCCGAGGTCAAGGGATCGTCGATAACTCACATACTGAAACGATCACAAGCCAGACTGTGCGTCATCTTGGCTTCATCACTTTATTTCTGACTTCGTCAATGCGTCACCCATGTTTAATCATTCGCATTCTTTTCCTGACCAAAACCAATAAAACCCTTGCTATGACTCAAGGGCTGCGCCCGTTGTTTCTTCTCCGGCTCCGGCTTGCTCCGAAGCAAGCTTCGGCAAGCCGGAGCCGGAGAAGAAACAGCCTTCGTTCCTCAGGCTTGCATCACAGCAAGAAAAACCTTAAAAAGGCTCGCGCGGTGGTGTCTCTTAACCTTTCTCCTATCTCTTACCTTCTAAACTCCTAATTCCTAACTTCTAACTCCTAACTCAAGAAAGCTCTCTCTTACCTCCTTTGCGCCAGCCAGTTTTTCAGGTTTTCCTTTGTGTCAGTGCCAAGATCCGACGGAGGAGGATCTACCCTCACCCCACAAAGGGCAAAGGGCCTGAGCCCTTGGCACCGGCTCAAAGGGTTTTTGTTGGTTTTGGTTTCAAGGGAGAGTCGTTGTGACGCGTCACCCTATATCACCTGAATATCCTTGCAAGCCATGGCGGACGGCCACGAGGGCCGCACCCTGCAAATGGCCGATACGGCACACGAAAGACCGAAGGTCTCTCTGCGATCTTATTGTCTCGGGGCATCGACTCTGCCGCCCGATTATCTCCGTGGCTCTGTGTGAAAAGTCTCTCGACCGTGTCACGATCCTGCCTCAGTTGTGTCACGATCCTGCCTCAGTTGTGTCACGATCCTGACTCAGTTGTGTCACGATCCTGACTCAGTTGTGTCACGATCCTGCCTCAGTTGTGTCACGATGTAGTTTACAATCTGCCCTGCTCGCGATAACTGTAATAGGCACCGTCGGTAATGATGACATGGTCGAGGAAATAGACACGCATGATGTCGCACGCCTTTCGGATGCGGTCGGTGAGCTGGTCATCCTGACGCGAAGGACGGGTATTGCCACTCGGATGGTTATGGCACACCGCCATGACGGTGGCATTGTTCAGGAGAGCCTCTTTCATGATGATGCGGATGTCGACAGCGGTCTCCGTGATGCCGCCATGGCTGATGCACGCCTCCTTGATGAGCTTGAAGTTCTGGTTCATCAAAAGAATATGAAACTCCTCCACATCGAGATCCTGCAGGCGCGGATGCATGAAGTTGTAGACCGCCGTCGCAGAACCGAGATCCTCCCGTATCTCTGCCTGCTCGCGCGCCCGACGCTTGCCGAGCTCACAGGCTGCCAGGATCGTGATGGCCTTCGCCGGACCGATGCCCTTGAAACCCTCTAAGTCTCTTATTGACATCTTCCCAAGGGTATTGAGGTTATTGTGACAGGAGGCGAGCACAACCTTCATCAGTTCCACCGCGCTCATCTTCGGCGTGCCAGAGCCGATGAGGATAGCCAACAGTTCCGCATTGGAGAGCGCCTCCGGTCCGAGACGCTCCAGACGCTCACGCGGACGGTCTTCCTCCGCCCAGTCTGTAATCGTAAGGTTCGACATAGATTTCTGTTTTAGGATAAAACAAAACTCATACTCTGCTCTTCAATATCTCTTTAGCTGATACATAACTTATATTGCCGTCTTCATCAGCGATAACCAGATTCTCATTATGCAGTGCCTTTTCCCTAAGCATTGCCTCCTCTGCCTCAGCCAAACCTTTGTCAAGTGTGGCTATATATGATTCTATTTCACTATTCGACATATCTTCTCAAATTTTGTTTGGTCTTTGCCACAACACACGGCCATCATCCGTCTGGCCATAAATGCGGTTATCGTCAAACCAAATCTTAATAATCTTCATTTTCTCCTCCTTCTATACTATGACCAAAATACTCTATCCATTTAGCAATGGCAAATTTTAATTTAGTCGAACCCTCGGGCTCCTTCCAAGGCCGAAGTTCACGCTGCTATCTCTGGGAGTTAGGAAAGCGAGGCGCTTATTTGAACGCCTTGTCTTTTATCGCTTCGTAATCGCGCGTGCCATCGTTCTTCGCGGGCTTTATGCCGAGCAGATGACAGACGAAAGGATAGACCGCCGTGTTAGAGAACTGCCCGAGGTATGCGTGCTTCAGATCCGGTCCCAAGGCGCGGAAGAGCGCGTGCATGTCGCTGTAGCCGGGGTCGTAGCCGTGCACGCCTCCGTCATGTGTGTCGCCATTATTAAAGAGATAACCCTCGTCGGGGAGCACCAGCACATCACCGATATTGGCATCTGCCTGATAGTGGAGATACAGCGGAATATCCTTCTTGCGCCAGACACGCAGATGGGGAACCATGCTGAGCGCCTTGACGATACTGTCCTGCTGCCACTGCTCAGGCGCATAAATATTGCACGGGAGGTTTCCTTCCAAAGCCGTGTACCAGTCGTGATGGAGATACTCAGCGGGGTTGATGTTCCTTGAAGGCGTGAACCAGGTCATGCCGTGATCGGAGACAACGACGAGGTTGACATCATCCGCCTTCTTCGATTTCACGATACGGTCCCACAGGGAGCCGAGGAGCGAGTCGACACGCTCCACGGCACGGCGTGTCTCCTTTGCCTGAGGTCCATAACCGTGGCCACTGGCATCAGGCTCCTCAAAGTAAGCCATGATAAGATCGGGAGCCTGCTTCTTCGTCAGATAAGCCATGACACTGTCGGCCCGCTGCGCCATAGTCATGTGCGGCTTCTCATTGTACAGATGCCATACATTGGGGTACTTGCCGCTCACCGCCACATCGGAGCCCGGCCAGTAGAACACGGCGGTCTTCAACCCCTGGCGCTGCGCCGTGAGCCAGAGGGGCTCGCCATGATAGAAGCGGGCATCAAACTTCGTCTTGGGATCGCCCAAAGAGAAGCGCGCGCCGGTGGCGCGGTCAAAGAAACTGTTTGCGATGATGCCGTGGTGCTCTGGGCGCAGCCCCGTGGCTAACGTATAGTGATTGGGGAAGGTCTTCGAAGGGAACGACGGCACGAGCTCGCCGCTGACACCCTCCGATGCCATGCGGTCGAGGAACGGTGTGTCGTAATACTGCGGATAGTCCCAACGGAAGCCATCGCACGAGATGAGAATGGTGGTGCGGCGAGCGAAAGCAGGCTGCGAAAGAAGGAGGCATAAGCCGATAACGATATTCTTAACAGAAACTTTTGCGAACATAATACTAAAATATTTAGGACTCGCCACAATAGACGACGTTATCTTCTGACGGAGATAAAGCACAAAGATGATTGTCATAAAACATCCCCTCAAGATTGATGTCCTCGTCCAATTCCGGCCAGTAAACACTCTTATTCCCAACAATCTGAAAATCTTTTATCTGATCGTTAGAAGCATGCCTGAAACCTTTGAACTGCTGCAGGTTATAAGATGCTTCTTCTCCGGTCGTAGAGACAGCATGCAGAATCTGTCCATCAACCCAAACTCTGTTAACAAAGATTTTGCTCATCTCGATTCCTCCCTATCTTTGAAATAATCCTTCCAACATTCAATAATGATTGCCTTGTTCTCTTCTATCACAGACTCTATCATCAGCAAATCATGCTTCTTGAAGCCATGATTATAAACTATCTCTATTGGTTACACATTATACTTCGCTTCATGCCCGTCTTTCAATATATGTATATGGATTGGAAGATGGTCATTGCTATAAAACATAAACCTAAACCCAAAGAAGATAAAAACAGTAGGCATGCCTTTTTCCGGCAAATTTACGAAAGATAATCCATCCTAACAAAAGAAAAGGAATAAAATATTGGAAAATCAACAATATTGTTATAACTTTGTACTGAAATATTAATATTATTGTACGATGCGTCATACACGTCAGTCTCTACTCCTTCTCCCCGTATGTCTCCTGCTGTTTATGACATCCTGCGAAGGACTTTTCTCTTCTGTCTACGACGAGGCAGAGAGCAACACACAGGTCACAGGCTCCCAACTTTATATCGATGCATCCAGCAAAACAGCCTGGTACTACATCTGCTTCGACTCGCTTGAGATGCTGCGACAACAAGGCGACATGGAGAAACTAAAATACGCACAAAACCATTTCACGCCCTACCCTATTCCCATGACGGCCACGGGCGACTCCGTCAAAAGTCCTGAGAAACCCGACATGGGAGCTACAGGAATCTATACCTACTGGTATGACATCTTTGGTCAGGGACTGTCGGTCAACAAATTCAGTTCTTTCATTCCTACGGATCCACAACCGGAGCCCGACAACTGGGATATCGCCATACATTATATTGATGCCCGTACTAACGGAGGTTCCGTGTTGGAGACCAGCTACACGAGCATGGATGACCTGCCGGCCTCTTCCGCTGATTTCTCCGGACTGACATTCACGCCCGATGAATGGCAGGAGAATACCGTGTGGGTCAACTGGGACCAGGTGCTCAGTAAATATATGGGGTGCCAGGGCATCAAGATAAACAAGGTCTTGTCTTCGTGGATAACCATGGAACTCGTGACCCCGCCACCCGTATTTACGCTTAACAACCATGTTTTCATCGTCAAACTGAAAAATGGCAAGTATGCTGCCGTTCAACTGCAGAACTACATGAGTTCCAAGGGGGACAAAGGCGTTCTCACGATCAACTATAAATACCCGTATTAAAGATTTCGCGTCATCATGAAGATATTATCAACCGCCGTTCTGCTTTCCGCTCCGCTTATCCTTCATGCACAGCGCGCGCGTACCGACTCACTGCTCCTTGCCGACGATCTCAACCAGGTCGTCGTCACCGGTACACGTACGCCCAAGACCCTGCTCAACACCCCCGTGCTGACACGCGTCATCAGTCATGCTGAGATAGAGAAAGCGGATGCCACCACACTCCAGGATATCCTTCAACAGTCAATCCCCGGCGTGGAGTTTTCCTACTCCATGAACCAGCAACGCCACATGAACTTCTCCGGCTTCGGCGGGCAGAGCATGCTGATCCTCGTCAACGGAGAGCGGCTTGCGGGAGAGAACATGGACGATGTCGACTTCGACCGGCTCACGCTCAGCAACGTCGATCACATAGAAATCGTGAAAGGACCTGTTTCGGCGCTCTACGGGAGTAATGCCTCCGGCGGCGTCATCAATATCATCACAAAGCAGAGCACAAAGCCTTTCGCGCTCAATGTGAACGCACGACTCGGCAAACACAACAATCAGCGATATGGGCTCGACTGGCAACAGGGCGGAAAGAGATGGAGCAGCATCTTTGATTTCAGCCGTACGAATGTTGACAATTACAATGTAGAGAGTGCGGAGAACCCGATAGCAAGTGTTATATCAACGGTCTACGGTGGAGAGACTTACAACTTCAAGGAGCAACTCACTTATGTCCCTTTCAAGAACCTGCACCTCAGTGGCAATGCCGGCTACTTCTTCCGCCAGCTCAAACGCTCGGAAGACACCCCTGAACGCTACCGCGACTACAACGCGGGGCTGAAAGCGTCGTGGAAGATCAATGAGAACGATGACTTATACGGCAGTTATTCTTTTGACCAATACGACAAGTCCAACTTCCAAAGCATCTCGAAGCTCGACATCCGATATTACTCCAACGTGCAGAATGCTTTCCGGCTGCTCTACAACCACAGCTTTAACAAAGGGCATATCCTCACCTTAGGAGCCGACTATCTGCACGATTACTTGCTGAGCAACCGGCTCAACGGAACCTACACCCAACAGTCGGCAGACGCTTTCGTGCAATACGACGGGCAACTGAGCCCTATCTGGGAGCTCGTTGCTGCCCTGCGCTACGACTATTTTCACGACGACACATCGCTCAGCCGAATAACGCCCAAGATCAGCATCCGGCACACACCCCTCAGAGGCCTCAACGTGCGCTTCGGCTATGCCATGGGGTTCCGTGCGCCTTCGCTTAAAGAGAAATATTATGAATATGACGCAGCCGGCATCTGGACGATCATCGGCAACCCGAATCTCAAGCCGGAGTTCAGCAACAACTACAACATCTCCGTCGAATACCATTGGCGCAACTATGAGCTGCTGCTCAATGGCTATCACAACAGCGTGAGAAACAAGATTGCCCCGGGCGTGCCTTACTACGCCAACGTCACGGACAAGACACCTACCCTGCCCTATGTCAACCTTGCTACCTATGGCATCAACGGCCTCGAAGCCTCAGCCAAAGGACGATGGGCATGCGGTATGACGGCGAGCATCGCCTACGCCTACACCGACGAGCGACTGCCGCATCAGAAAGACGGGCAGACGGCCAACAACGAATATATCCCAGCCCGCAAGCATGCGCTGAACATGCATGCAGACTGGGACCACACGTTCAATAAATGGTATGGCATGAACATTGCGCTCGACGGCAAGTTTGTCTCGGGCGTTGACAACGAGGAGTACGTCAACTATTACGACATCGCACAAGGCACCGCCACCGTGAGCTATCCAGCCTACACGCTCTGGAAACTGCTGCTCAGCAACCGCATTGGGAAAGCGACGAAGCTCAAGGTCACGCTCGATAATATCTTCAACTATAAGCCGAAATACTATTATCTCAATGCGCCGCTCACCGACGGCTTCAATGTCATGATAGGCGTATCTGTAGACATCGACAAGCTGTAGCGACGCATTCAGCCTGCCCTGAAAGCCACGCTCCCGTCTTATTTGTAGAAGTTCTTCTTGTACGCCTCAAACTCACCCTTGCCTAACACGCACCGCTGCCACCAGGCTTTGAGGAAACCACAGCCGTAGCCCATGAGCTGGGTGAAGGCTGCACGGACAGAGAGCAAACCAATGTACAGACTGTGGTTCTTCAGGCTTGAGTCGATGAGGATAAGGAGCGAATAGAGCAAGAGCGGAAGCAGCGCTGCCACGCTGATCAAGCCCCCGACAGGTGGATCGGGATCAAGGTAAGACTTTATCACCGTATGTCCAAGGATAGGACCGGCAACGAAAAGAGCAAGCAAAAAGAAGACGCCCACGGTGAAAACCATCGGCAGCAGGTGGACGAGCTTCAGGCTCTCGGGATATTTCTTATAGAGATTGATGCGTGCGATGCCACTGTTGAACACTTGCCGCCAGAACTTGCGGAAGTCGGTGCGACGTTTGTGGTAGACCCACGCGCCAGGGAAGAGGCGGCAACGGCATCCTGCTTTGAAGATGCGGATGGAGAAGTCGATGTCCTCGCCGAACCGCATCTTGGAGAATCCGCCGAGCTTGTTGTAGACGTCGCGCCGCACACCCATGTTGAAGGAGCGCGGATAAAACTTGTCGAGCTTCTTCTTGCCGCCACGGATACCTCCCGTGGTAAAGAAGCTCGTCATGGAATAAGAGATGGCTTTCTGCGTCGGCGTGAACGTGTCGGCAGCACGGTCCGGACCCCCAAAGGCCTCACAGGGCTCGCGCTTCAGTTCATCGTCCACCGCCTGCAGATAACCCGCGGGCACGACGACATCCGAGTCGAGAATGAGCACATAGTCGCCCGTGGCGCGCTCCACGCCATAGTTGCGGCTCTGCCCGGGCCCGCTGTTCGGCTTCATGAAATAGCGGATCGCCAGCCGCCCTGTGTATTTGTCGCACTCCGTTTTGCATGGCACCGCTGACCCGTCCTCCACGATGATAACCTCAAAGTCGTTGAAGGTCTGTCGTGTGAGACTGTCCAAAAGTTCGTCAACCTCATCGGGACGATTATAAACCGGAACAATAATACTGTATCTCATCCTGCCGTTTTAGGTGGTTTGTCTGTCATCCCATGACCACAAACAAACCGTTAGTTATACAAAAAACCGTCCGCAATCACACACGATCTGTGGCTGCGGACGGTCTTGATATGCTGCGTAGCGTTAAATTACTTCTTTTCTGTCACGCGGCCCACATAGCTGCCATCCTCGGTGTTCACCGTGATGACGTCGCCCTCATTGATGAAGAGGGGCACGCGGATCTCAGCACCTGTCTCCAAAGTGGCGGGCTTCGTAGCGTTGGTAGCCGTGTTACCCTTCACACCCGGCTCAGAGTGAGTGACCTCGAGATTGGTCTTTGGAGGCATCTCGGCAGAGAGGATAGCGCCGTCGTCGGCAGAGATCTGCACGTCAACGATGTCACCTTCCTTCATGAACTCACCGCCGGTGATGAGGTCACGGTTGATAGGGAACTGCTCAAACGTCTCCTGGTTCATGAAGATGCAGCCCGTGCTGTCCTCGTAGAGATACTGATAAGGACGATGCTCCACGCGCACGTCGTCGAGCTTGAAGCCTACCTGGAATGTACGGTCCAGCACACGGCCGTCGGCTACATTCTTCAGCTTGGTGTTCATGACAGTGTTGCCCTTACCGGGTTTACGATGCTCAAACCAAATGCACTTCCAGATACCGCCGTCCATACGGATGCAGGTACCCTTCTTGATTTCCTGTGAATTAATCATTTTATTGTAAGTTACTGTT
>Ga0256406_1002536_pt1 | contig 25448 bp, 16 predicted proteins | sample RumenRJG_03DNA_FD_185986 | JGI IMG/M metagenome (GOLD analysis project Ga0256406, IMG submission 185986) | Bovine rumen microbial communities from Lethbridge, Alberta, Canada - RJG_03 | ecosystem: Host-associated > Mammals > Digestive system > Stomach > Rumen | place: Canada: Alberta | collected...
GTGAAGGTCGAGAAGATTCCGGAAACTCCGGATACGCCAGACACGCCGCCGGAGACACCGGACAAGCCGGATACACCTGATACGCCACACGACGATCACGATACACCGGACACACCGCATGACGATCACGATACACCGGGTACGCCGAAGGAGTTTCATGACAGACCGGATACGCCGGAGGTGCTTGGGGCAAACCGTGAGAAACCGAAGGAGCAGGCTGTGCTTGGCGCTACACGTCCGAAGGTGCTTGGCGTGACCCGTGCTGCAAAGACCGGTGATGTCATGAATATGGCAAGGAACGGCTTCGCTGCAGCAGTAGGTGCAGTGGTACTTGCTGTATGGGGCGGCATTAAGGCACTGTTTAGCAGAAAGCACAAAAAATAAGATCATAGCAAGGCATAAAAAATTCAGATAAAGGATATTGCGGCAGATGAGGAAGACGAGAGAAATTCTTTACGACAGGATTAAATTTTCAGTCATCATCTGCCTTGTGTACCTGCTTGGGAAGGATGTCCCGGTACCGCTCGTCGGGACGGGACTTCCGCCTAAGCAGAATGACATCCTCTCGTTCCTGTCTGGCGCGCTTGGCGCCGGCGGGCAGAGGGCGTCGCTCTTTTCGCTCGGACTTCAGCCGTACATCACGGCGTCCATCTTCGTACAGCTCTACATCAGCCTTTTCAAAAAGCAGGAAAAGGATTATTCCCAGGCGGGCGTGTTTCGCGCGTCTGTTTTCCTGACCGTAATTTTCGCGCTCCCGATGGCAATCCTTCATGCCCGCACGCTTACCATGCTGCCAATGCCTACACCGGCTGCCGTTCTTTTCGGTGGTCTTCAACCGGCAGCGGCATGGGTGCTCATCGTACTCTATGACGCCATCCCCTACATCGTCGCAACCGTAGCGCTGTTCACCGGCACGCTGTTCACGATGCACCTCGCGGGCCGCAATGAAACCTACGGTATCGGCGGTCAGTCCCTCCTCATATTTGTCAACATGCTAGACAACCTGAAGGACAGAATTTTCCTGACCGGGAGAACGCTCATCGAGCAGGCGGCCGGTAAACAACCAAATGCCCAGACACCAGAAGGAAGCATTGGCGGGATGATGAAGAGGATCCCGACGGGGACATTCGTCGCGTTTGTCATCTGGATGCTGGTGATTCTTTTTCTCATCACAGCAGTGTCGCTTCTCATGGAGAACGCGGAGGTGCACATCCCGATTCATCATATTCTCGTGACGGAGGTGCGACGCGACCGCGATTATCTTTCCATCCGGCTGAACCCGTCTGGATCGATGCCGGTCATGTATGTGATGAGCGTCTTTTCCTTCCCGTATTATTTCCTTGCGTTTCTGAATCTTTTCGTACCGGTCGGGCCGGCGATGGAGGCAGCGTCGCGGCTTCTCATGCTGGATCGCCCGATGTCGGTTTTCCTTTACCTTGTGCTTCTCGTGATGCTCACGTATGCACTCGCGGGACTTTCTGTGAACGCAGATGATATCGCGGAGAGCCTCCAGAAGCAGAATGACTACATCCTGGGCACGCATCCTGGTGATGCAACAGCCGATAGGATACGAAAGAGCGTACACGCAACAGCGTTTCTCAGCGCCTTCGTGACTGTGCTTCTGGTAGGGCTTCCGATGATCGCGCGGCTGGTGCTTCATGATGCGTCGTCACTCTATATGCTGCCGATGAGCATCATGATTCTCTCCGGCATCTACGTGCAGATCCACCGGGAGGTGCAGGCGGTGAAGCTCGCGGAGGGTTATAAGGAGTTCCTATGAAATATCAGTTCATTCCATCATGGTATACGCGGGAGGGGCTGTGGTATACGGGCGAGCGGCCGTGGTTTGAGCCGGCGGAGCAGTATGAGTTCGACGATACGATTAACCAGCTCTCGATCTTTCAGGGCGCCGGCGAAGATGCGGGACTTCTGCTTCTTTCGTATACGCCGGGACTTCGGCGGCTTCTGAACCGCGAGAATCTTCTCAGGATTCCGGTTGTTTCGCTCTTTGACCGGATGCAGGGCATTCACCGGACGATGCCAGGGACGCTTCTTTACCGGTCGCTTCCCTGGCCGGAGGATACCGAATTTTTGATCACGCCATACTGCACGTATGCGGAGAGGACCTTCGGAAGCCGGAAGGAAACCTTTGCCCGCGTCGACTTCGGCGAGGATGGTAATTTCATTTACATCACATGGCTCACGGACGACGAGCCCTTCGCGCGGGATATCTATGACGACAGGGGCTTTCTTTCAAGCCGACTTTATTTTACGAAAAAGAGCGCAAATGTAGTAAATTCCAGGTTAGAAAAGAAAGCCGATGCAGAAAAAGTAAACCGTCAATCTTCCGAAGATATTTCAAATGTTACGAAGGTCGATTATTTCAATGAATTCGGCCAGCTTCAGTTCACGGAGAACCGGCTGGATGGCACGGTCAGCATCAGCGGGCAGGCGGTGTATCCCTACAAAAAGGCGTATTACCACGGCTTCGGCGAGATGCTTTCTGAGGTGTTATTCGACTATTTCCGTGCCCCTGAGAACGCTGGGGCCTCCATCGTGCTCGCATCAGATCCACAGCATAATCCGATCGTGCTTGAGACGCTTGCAAAACAGAAGTTGGTGTTGTCCCTTGCCGGCAACCGATTTAGTGGTAGTATAAATCTTCAAATGATCGAGCAGGATGCTGGGCGGGCCGTCATGATCGTGACGGACACGGAGCATCTCGCGAAGCTGCTTCGGAAGGATACCGCGATCTCTGTGCCAATCTATGACATCACGCCCTTTGATACGAGACTAGAGCTTGGCAAGAGTCCGCAGATTAGAGCTTTGAAAATCCTGATGCCGGTCGACGGTTTTTCGGGCATCTATCTCGAGAAAGCGCTCAAGCAGGTGCTTCAGTATATGAAGAAAAATCCGGCGGTCGAGCTTCACATGCTGATCCGCGGCGACGACGCTCGAGCGGAGGAAGCGTCAGAAATGCTCGAAGGTGTCTGCCATGCTGCAGGGTTTCCTGATGTAAGCATTGGCATGGAGGGAGAGAAGAAGCGGATCGGGCTTCCGGTGTTTCTTGACACGTATTTGTCTGAGACGGATCTTCTTAGGCTTCTTGAGGACATCCGCGTGATTCTCGACCTTCGGGATCAGCCGAATCTGTATCTTCAGATTGCGGGCATCAGTACGGGCATCCCGGAGATCAATTATCGCTTCACGCAGTATGTGGATCATCAGAAAAATGGCTACATCGTCGAAAATATCGATCATGTGACGGAAGCGCTCGAGTACTATCTGTCCGAGCTGTCGCATTGGAATGAGGCACTCGTGTACTGCATGGACAAGATTCAGCTGTATCGTGGCGGTACGCTCGTCGAGAAGTGGAAGGCGCTCGCGGAGGGAAAGTAAGGCATGGAGAGCAGAGAACGAAAACGTCGGGGCTTTATGAAAATCTCCGTCCATAATCTGCAGGTTTCGCCTTTTTTTGCGGGTGATGTGCGCTATTTCGGGAACGCGTGGGTCGAGCTATCCGGCACCTTCGGAAAGAAAAATGCATGGGATGAGACATCGGACTGGTCTGATAAGACGAATCGGACTTCAGAAACAGCGAAGACGAAAGGCACGGCTTCAACGGTTGAAAGGAATAATGCTGACATCAGTCAGCTCCTATGCTGGAATCTTTGCCCATACAAAGAAAAAGACATGCCGGTCTTCATTTTCCCGGAGCTCTGGACCGATGGCAGCGTAGAGAGCTTCCTCGAGGTTTCAGTGCTTTCGAAGGGCACCAAGGGCGCGCCGTACTGGTTTCATCAATATCCGCTCCGTAACGAGATGGCGCCGATCGTTCTGTCAGAGCCGATCGAAGGGCAACTTAGCTTTTCTCTTTTTGCAAGAGGAAAGGGTACACTTCATGTCGGGACGCTTCATGTGCGGGAGCAGAGGTCAACGTATGGGACGATTCTCCCAGGCGACCGGCGGATCGCGGACAGCTTCGGCGGCGAGCTCTTTTCCTATTTTGATCCGGGCAATCGGAAAGCGCCGCTGACCGTGCATTTCGCTGACATTGACCGGCAGGAGGCCTTCGGGGATACGAAGGTTTTTCGGCTGTATGGCGTGCCGCAGCTTCAGTTCTTTGATCCGCGGCTTTTCGACGGGTGCTTCTATATCGGGACGGAGGATCTCGAGAAGCGAATCACGGAAACCGTCGCACATGCGATGCAACAGCTCCATTTCGAAGGAAAAGATGTTGTCTTCTCCGGTTTCGGTATGGGCGCGTATGCAGCGTTATATTATGGGATACAATTTAAGCCTTCTGCGATTCTCATGACAGAGCCTGTGCTTGATATCTATACCGCTGCGAAGGGAGAGCGGACGCTGCGGCCGGGCCGTTTCCCAGGCGTGATGGATGCCTACCGGTATCTGATGCTTGAAAAGGGTTTACGCGATCCCAACGTCTTAAATGATCTGATCTGGCAGCGAACCGATGCCGCGGACTTTTCGCAGACAGAATTTGCCATCGCCTACATGCAGGACGATGATTTAGACCCGGAGGCGTATGATAAGCTCGTGTCGCATCTCTCTAAGCAGGGCGTCCGCATCTATGGTAAGGGCATCACCGGGCGGCATGGCGATGCGCCGGATGAAATCCGAAGCTGGTATCTTCACCAGTACCGACGGATTCTCGCCGAGCGGTTCGAAAGGCAATAATATGAAAGAAAATTTGTATTACCGGATCGGCTGGAGTGACATCGACCGGCGGAACTATCTCTATGGAACAAATGTCCGCATGCTATCGGACGGTACGGTCCGCTGTGAGAACGCAATGATGCCGCCTGGTACAGCGCTGACGCAATGGATCTCGATGGAGACGGCGCGCTTCGGCCGCCGCGAGCCGCGCCTCCCGATCCTCGTGAATGACAGCACCTATACCGTGAAGCCATATGCACTATCCGACACACCGCATACGGTCCTTTTTCAGCTTCATGCCTACGACCGCATGAATCGGGAGCTCGCGGTCTATACCTTCGACGCCGAAGGCCTCACCTTCACGGCACCGGATGAGATGCTCTGGTACCAGATCGATCTCGTAAACGCCGGCTTCCAATGGGTCGAGTTCCACGCGCTGATCCTGTACCCCGGTGCCGAAGCTGACTTTCCCTTCGGCCGCCTGCTTCAGCCGGATGTATCATGGTCCAATGCAGACATCAGACAAGAAGCGTCCGGTTTCGATATCGAAAAATCTTCGACATATACTTCGAAGAGCGCTTCAGGTTCTAATATAGCAAATCAAAATTTACAGGTGTTAACGGTCTTTCTTCCTCCGGAACAAGGCGGTATCGTCCGCTTCCCAGAGGAGAACGTGCTTCGTGATATGCAGAATGTCGTCATTGCGCCGCCGGAGTTTTTTATGGTGGGAAAGCTGTTTTCCGATGAATGGCTCAGGAAGCTAATGAACGGCAGTGATAAAAATGTCGAAGCAGACAACTACACGGTGAAGAAGCGGAGCCTTCGAGAGCAGTGGAAGCAAAACCGCGCAGAAAAGCAGGGCTTCTTCGAGAGCATCGAGCATCTTATTTTCCAGGATGAGGTGCTGGTGGAAAATGTAGCTGTTTCGAAGGATTCATCGACAAGTAAAACTGCTGTAGAAAGTCGGCATGAACGGTTAAGAATCATCAGCCTGTCAGAGGGAAATCGTGAGCTGGCGGAAAGACTAAGGAGAAAATATCCGGGCTGCGACGTTCTGCAATTTGACAGCAGCGAGTCTTTTTTTGAGTGGAAGCGGGATCAGGGTTTTATCTGAGGCTTTCTAAAAGAAATGCTTTAGCAAATGAAGGAAGCATAGGACGAAGATACTTGATTCGGATGAGTCAGTAGAAGAAAAAGAGTTAATCGGAAAAATTTAAAGCTTAAGCTTAAAGGAGCGTACATGCGCATGTCATCACATGGGCCGGATCGAAACATGATCCGTCTTTTACGAAAAGTGAATAGCTTAAAGCCGGCGATGCAGGCGATGTCCGATGTAGCGCTTCGGAACCAGACGATCCGTTTCAAGGAACGGCTCGAGAAGGGCGAGAAGCTTGACCGGCTGCTGCCGGAGGCCTACGCGACCGTCCGCGAGGCGGCGAAACGAATCCTCGGGATGTTTCCGTATGACGTGCAGGTGCTTGGCGCCATCGGACTCCACCAGGGGAAGATCATCGAGATGAAGACGGGCGAAGGAAAGACGCTGGTTGCGACGATGCCCCTCTACTTAAACGCGCTCACCGGGAAGAATGCGATCCTTGTTACGATGAATGAATACCTCGCGATCCGTGACGGCACGGAGATGGAGCGGCTTTTTAACTTCCTCGGTCTCACACTCGGGATCGGTGTCACTGAAGGAGGCATTCGCATCTCAAACGCAAGGAAGAAGCAGATTTACGGCTCGGACATCGTCTATACGACCAGTGCGGCGCTTGGCTTCGACTATCTGCAGGAGAATCTGCTCAAGAGTCCGAAGGAGCGCTACATGCGGGAGCTTAATTATGTCATCATTGATGAGGCGGATTCGGTGCTTCTCGATATGGCGACGATGCCGCTCATTATCTCGGGCGCGCGGAAGGTGCAGTCGAGCCGTTACCAGATCGCGGACACGTTTGTGAGTCTCCTGAACGATCAGGACTATGCGGTCGAGGACAAGAGCGTGTGGCTGACAGAATCGGGCATAGCGAAAGCCGAGCGCTATTTCCGCTATTCGGATCTTTTCTCGGAGAAGCACACGGACATGATGCGGCACATCAGTCTCGCGCTCCGGGCGCATGAAACACTGAAGGTCAATGAAGACTACGTCGTTTCTGAAGGGAAGATCCTGCTGCTCGATGCGAAGACGGGCCGGATACTTCCGAGCAACAAGCTCGAATCCGGTCTTCACGAAGCAATCGAAGCAAAGGAGCATGTCGCGATTACGGAGGAGAACCGCTCGATGGCGAGCATCACCTACCAGAGTTTCTTCCGGCTCTTTAACAAAATGTCCGGCATGACCGGCACTGGCATCCATGATGAGCAGGAGTTCCGGGAAATCTATCATTTGCCGGTCGTCTGCATCCCGACGAATCATCCGGTGCGGCGCCGCGACTATCGGGACGTGATTTTCCCGACCGAGCATGCCGCGATGGAGGCAGCGGTCTCGGAGCTTCTTCGGCTTCATGCGACCGGTGAGCCGGTGCTCATGGTCTGTAACTCGATCCCGCTCTCAAACGAGGTCTCGGCGATCCTTCTTCGCGAGAAGATCCCGCATAACATGCTCAATGCCTACAACACCGCGAAGGAGTCGGAGATCGTGAAGGAGGCGGGGCGGCTTAGTGCTGTCACCATCGCGACGTCGGTGGCCGGGCGCGGGACGGATATAAAGCTATCAGATGCGGTACGGAAGCTTGGCGGACTCGCAGTCATCGGACTAGGCCGGATGAACTCACGTCGAGAGGAATGGCAGGTGCGTGGCCGTGCCGGACGACAGGGTGATCCCGGATTCTCCAGGTTCTATGTGAGTCCGGAGGACCAGGTCGTACAGGAATACGGTGAAGCGTGGCTTCGGGAAAAATATAGTAATGAAGACGTGGAAATAGAAAGCCGGACGAGCATTGGATTTTTTGAAAAAGAATCCACAGAACGTTTGAATGCTTCGGAAGATGAACTTGAAGTATCACGTGAGGCAGCTGAAACTGAAGATAAGGGACAGAACGGAACGAATCCAGAAAAGGCAAAAAACAGTAAAAACCCGGAGATTCATTCAATTCGTGTGCGGCGGGGAATCCTACGCGCACAACGCGTGTCTGAGGAGCGGGGTCGAAGTGCACGTGCGAACATGACGAAGTTCGATGAGAGCATGGCGTTTCAGCGGAACATTATCTACGCGATGAGGAAAAAATGTCTCGACGCCTGTCCGGTCGATCCGGAATATTACATGGCTATCGAAGACAAGGTGCTGGAGAAGTTCCGTGAAGTACATAAAATTGACTGCTCTTCTGCGGTTGTGAACCGGTATATTCTCGATCATATTAGTTTTACAATTCAGACAACGAAGAATACGGAGCTTTCTGACGTTCAAGCTAAACATACAGGACATCATCAAACGGATAAGAAAAGTGCGGAGGATTCATTCAACGATGTGGATCAGGCGGTTTCCTATATCAGACAGGTCGCCGAACAGGTTCTGCAGGAGAAGCTTGAGACGATTCCTGAGAATCGTCAGCGGGCTTTCTTCCGGTTTATGACCTTAAGTGCGATCGATGAAGCGTGGGTAGACGAAATAGAATACCTGTCAGAGCTCAAAAGCTCCATCGGCGGACGACAATATGCCGGCCGAAACATTATGCAGGAATACGCACGTGAGGCTTATGCCGGTTTCGAAGTCATGCAGGACCGAATCTATGACAACATGATGCGGAACATCTTTCTCGGTGAGATTGAGAGACGTGCCGACGGGAAGATTAATGCTGTCTTGCCATAGACCATTGGTAGCGCTACAATAGCAAAGCTCGTCCGAAACAGGACGGGCTTTCTATTTTCGTAAGAAATGGAAAATTATAAAGTCCTTTTAAGAGGCAGAAAACGTCAAAATATAGCGAAAGCGGTGGAAAACGGTCACAAAATGTAGACACTGCCAAAGAAAATCTTACATTTTTATGAAACTTTTTCAACAAAATGTGTCGATTTTAATAGATTTTATACGTATAATGGGTCTATACTATCGAAATGTAATTTAGTAAATGGGGTAGAGCAATGCGGCTTTTTGAAAATAAGGAAATTTTCGGAAGGAAAGCGTGCGGAAATGGAAGACAAGGTATGCATCATATGAAGCAAATGAAGGTTCTTCTCGCGACATGCTTTCTTTTTTTATGTTCTGTGCTGCTGACAAATTTCGCATGGGCGGATGAAGCATCAGGCAAGGGAAGTATCACGGTCGAGACGAAGATCAATGATAAAGCAATCCAGGGCATGGAGGTGCGACTTTATCAGATCGGCACCAGACAAGACGGTGAATTCGTTTTAGACGAAGCCTATAAGACAGATGATACTAAGAATTTTGATACTGAGTTTAATGAAGATCTTTCGAAGGATTTCGTGCTGACGGCGGATTCGCTGAAGGATTATGCAGAAGCCTTCGTGAAGCTTTCAGATGGTAAGACGCCGACGGTATCCGGTACGACGGCTGCAGATGGCAAGGTTACACTGGTAGCGCCGATCGGGCTTTATCTTCTTACCTATGTTCCGCATGACGGTGTGACGGCTTCGCCGGCTATCCTATCGGTGCCGCGGATTTATGAAAACGCTGAAAAATCGTTAGTTACAAATTACGACTTCCCGGTAGAGGCGAAATGCAAGGGTCCGGATACCCCGACCCAGCCGGAAACCACGACTCAGCCGGAAACTACACCGACACAGCCGGAGACGACGCATCATGACCATGATCATGATGAGCCGGAGACCACACCGCATGAGACACCGACGACACCGGAAACCACTTCTCCACAGGAAGTTCTCGGTGTGAATCGTCTGCCGAAGCCGGTACAGGATGTCGTGAAGCAGGTGCTTGGCGCAACCCGTAAGGCAAAGACCGGTGACTATTCGGAGATCATGCAGCTCGGTGCAGCCACCTTCGGTGGTATCGCCATCATTATCCTCTGGGTTGCGATTTACAACGACAGACGGAAGAAGCAGAAGGAACAGGACTAAAGGACAGCAGCTTTTATGACAGAAGAACAGGCCATAAAAACTGAATATTCGGATAACGAGGCAGAACCAAAGGCACCGGAAACGGTACTGGAGGAGAATGCTTCCACGGATGCTAGCGCAGTAGAGACTTCGCAGGCAGGCAGCAAAACCGATGATAACCTCGAAGTAAACTCTGTGTCAGGAGATGCAGATGCCGAAAAGAAATCGGAAACGAACGGGCATTCTGTAGAGCATGAAGCTGCCGAAAAGCATCCGGTGAAAAAGCATAATCCGAATGCGACACATAGTTTGAAGAAACCGAACGGTTCAAAGAGCCATAGTGGAAAAGGCGCGAATGGTCATACCGCAAAAGGCGTGAATGGTCAAGCTGCCAAGGGAACGAAGGGCACTAAAGGTGCATGTAAAGCGCCGAGGCGGAAGAAGACGATCTATGAAAAGCTCAGAAACTTCCTAGGTGTCATGGCAGTTGCCTTTGCAGTGGCTGTGCTCATCACGCATTACTTCCTGCCGATCGTTTCTGTGGAAAGTCCTTCGATGGAGGGCACAATCCACGAAGGAGATGTGGTACTTGGTGCCACACAGCATGATTACAATCATGGTGATATCATCATCATGTATGTAAATAATAAACTGATGGTTCGCCGCCTGATCGCTTCCAGTGGCGATGAGGTGGATATCCGTGACGACGGTACGGTCTATGTCAACAAGCAGACCGTCGAACAGGATTACGTCACGGAGCCGACACTTGGAAACTCGGATCTCGAGTATCCGTACACGGTACCTGCCGGACAGTTCTTCGTCCTCGGCGATAACCGTAAGGATGCCGTCGATTCGAGGATGTCGCAGTTCGGGTGCATCGCGAAGGAGCAGATCGCCGGAAAGGTCATCTTCCGCGTCTGGCCGATCACGAGTTTCGGACTGATGAAATGATTAGATTTTTATATAGAGTGTGTAAAAGAGGGTAGCAGAATGAAATCAAGAAGGAAGGTTCAAAACAGAATGAACGTTTTGAAACGGACCGGAAAGAAGAATGTTCTTGCGCTGGCACTGGCCATCGCGATGGTTTCTTCGACCGTAGCCGGCGAGCCGCTTTCCATCCATGCCTATGCAGATGAAACAAATGCAATCAATTCTTCCAATCAGGGGGATGAAGAGGAGCCTGATCACGCTGAAACAGAAACGACAGAAAAGGAAGAGAAGGCAGAAGCACCTGTAGAGAAGGACGAAGAAAAATCCTTAGAGGAGAAGGCTGCGATTGAGATCGTCAGTGACGCGGAGAGCAACGTTTCTTCTGATGCAAAGGCTTCTGTTGTAAAGCTTAACACCTCTGATTCCGATACGGAAACAGAAACTAAAAATGAAAAATCCTCTGACTCTGCTACATCTGATACTAAAGAGGAAACAACCGCTGAACATACAACGTCTTCAGTACAGGAAAGTACGACAGAAAAGGCTCCTGAAACCAAGGCAGATACAACGACAAATGATACTGCTTCTGAGACGAATGCAGCGGAAGGGCTTGTACAGGAGACATCTCCGGTAGAGACGACAGCGGTAGAGGAAACCACAGCCGTCGAGACGATTGCCCCGGAAACGACAGAAGCGCTGAATGTTGAGGCGCTCAAGAAGGCTGAGTCTGCAAGAATCCGTAAGGGTATCCTTGCAGCGGATAAAGCGGCTCGGAAGGCAAAGCTTGACAAGTATGGTACATGGAAGGCTTCCTTCTTTGATTTCCTTAAGCACCTTTTCTTTGCAGAGGTCTTCGATGAAACGGACAGCGAGGAAGAAGAGGCTGCCGATCAGGCCGTCGTCGATATGGAGGTATCCTCTGATGATATCGATGATGTAAGCATTGACCTAGGAAAAGATTATACGACGGATACCGTCCGTGATGATATGGATGATGTCGTAAGCGGTAAAAACTGCTTCTCAAGCATCATTATGGCGCGTTCGATAGAGGATGGCTTCAAGGCGCAGAGCGAGTTCCATGACGGTGACGAGGTGCGCATCAGCATGGCCATCAGTATCCCGCGTGAGACAATCGATGCTTCGAATCCTGTACTTCACTATCAACTTCCGGAGTCTGTTATCATTTCAGACGAGCAGACCGGCTATGTAAAGCAGGACGGTACACTCATCGGTAAGTATATTATCACAGAGGGTGGGGAGATTGTTCTCAAGCTCTCTGATACTGTGGACTTCGAAAGAAAGCTTCGCGGTATCCTTGTTTTTGATGCAGCACTTTCGATGAATGAGGATGAGTCCCTTGACAAGGTCGATTTCGGCTCATTCGTATTTATCATACACGCAGGTTCTTCGGATGATACGGCGGATTCTGACGCGAACGCTACGGATGCAGAAGATATTCAGCCGACAGATACCGTCAAGGAGGAAGAGAATGTCGCAACCGCTTCTGAAATTGCAGAGGATGGCGAACTCAATACCCGTGCCGGCGTTCTCAAGGTAAAGACCTATGCCGTGACCGCAACTGCAAACTATCCGGAAGGCACCTTCCCGATCGGCACGAAGATGCAGGTCGTACGTGTCAAGAAACCGTCAGAGCTTAAGACACTGAAGACAAAGGTGGATGCTGCCCTCGAAAGCGAAAACAATGGCAAGATTGCAAAGTCCATCTATGCCTATGATATCAGCTTCCTTTACGATGGAGAAAAGATCGAGCCCGAGAACTCGGTCGATATTTCACTGTCCTTTAATAAGTCAACTGCCAAGCCGAAGGCTTCGAAGGGCGATGACCCGGAAAAGGCAGAGTGGAAGCTCTACCATGCCACAACAGATGAAAACGCCGCGCAGGATATCAATGCCTCCATCGCCGCTGAGACGGAAGAAGATGAAGACGCAGATACGAAGAAGGCCTCCGATGTACCGGAAACCTCCGATGAAAAGAGCACAAGCGACCTCGTAACAGAGGACAGCGTTCTCGATGATATCACGAAGAATACCGAGCTTGATACAACGGATGATAAGTCTACGGTACATCAGGTAGACTTCTCTTCGGATGCATTCTCGGTGTATGTACTGGCGTATACGGTCGATTTCCATTATGGCGATTATACATGGTCTATGGAAGGGGAGCAGTCTGTACTTCTTTCAGAGCTTTTTGATATTCTTGAAATCGAGAAGGATGTAGCCGATATTTTTAGCGTGACATTCTCAAATCCTGAGCTTGTCAGTGTAGAAGAAGTTGCAGATGAAGAAGGAATAAATGACTGGAAGCTTACTTCGCTTAAACCTTTTACAAGTGAAGAGGAATTAACGGTTGTTTTTGAAGATGGTGAAGAGATTACCATTCTGGTTACTGATGCACAGATAGTAGCGTCTAGTAATCTTAAAGACTATAACTTCCATATAAGAACATCCTCAAATCAAACAAAGGGCGGCGAAAAGGTATCCTTTAATATCTTTTATACAATTCCGGAAGGTGCAACGATTCCGAACAAGACGTTGTATTATCAGCTTGATTCGCATTTTAAGATTTATAAGACGGAAAAGGGGAAAATCAAGCAGGTCAAGAATATTGATGGTACGGATAAGCAGGTTGATGTAGGTGATTATACCATCGATACTGATGGTAAGATCACGCTCATATTCGATGATAATTTTGATACCACTAAGGCTTTTGATGGTTATGTTTTCTTCGAAGCAGAAGCAGAAAACAACAGCACAAAGGACGATGTGACCATTAAGTTTGAGGATGGCACGGAGATTGTTATTAAGCCAAAGACATATATTGCTGATGAAGACCTTACACTCAGCAAGACCGCGTCTTATGATGAAGCTTCAGGAATCATCACATATACGATCAAGGTATCCTCCGAAAAAGGTACGAAGAGTGATGTAACAATTTATGATAACTGGCAGGGAAATGGAATCGGAATTACGAAGGATGATTTCACTGAATTTTCGGCTACAAAAAATGGAAAAAATGTTAAGGTCTCGGTAACTGAAGGCAATGGTTGGGACAATGGAGGCCAGAAACAGATTAAATTAGGAGAGTTTGCAAAGGGCGATACTTATGTTTTGACGTATAAGGTAAAAACGAAGAATAAGTCTGTTAATTCCTGGGATGGTTCTTCGTCCGTTTCGAATAGTGCATATGCATCTGACGGTACGATTTCTTCAAATACAGATGGTACGAATACGCCGATTTCGTCAGCTGTTATTTCGAAATATGCTGAAGGTGATGTAGAAGATAGCAATGGTACGAAATATATTACCTGGAAGATTGTTATCAATAAGTCTGATCAGGATATGACACTGAAGGATGAAATCAGTGCCATCAATAAGGATACAGGTTCTACGGAAAGTGTATCTCTTCCAAATAGTTTTGAGCTTACAAGGCCTGATGGGTCAAAAGAGACAATCAATTCAAGTGTGAATGGGTATAACCTTAGCGGCAGTGCTGGACAGTATACAATCACCTATAAAACAGTGGTTCCTGCTGCCGGGAAGGGTGAGACAATCTCAACTACAAATAAAGTTACCACAACAAAAGATGGCAAAGAATATTCCGGAACCGGATCAAAGGATTATCTGTATCCTGATACCGGCTATTCAGCTACAAAGAAATTTGTAAGTGAATCGTCAGGTGATAATGATCAGGAAGGAATCATTAAGTGGGAATCGACAATTTCATTTCCATCGAAGGATGTAAACATTGGAAGTCTGATCTTTACGGATAAGTTAAATACCTTTGACGGTTCCAATAACAAGATTAACGGAAAGCACTGGACGAACAGCGATATTCTTGGACTTCAGGTTAGTTACAATCAGGATTCCAAGAAGGTTATTGTGCCTGCTTCAGCCTATGATATTTATTGCCTTGACCAGATTACACCTCTTGGTACTGAGAATCAGACTGGCTTTATCGTCAAGTTCCTCCAGGACTATATTGATTCGATTGTTGGGAAAACAAATAGTCTGACACTTGACTATTATAGTAAAGCGGATTTCAGTGGTTATGTCGGGGTTGATATTCGTTACTATAATGAAGCTGGCATCCCAGGACATTCTGCGAATGCCGAATATAAGCATTCTACAGATGGCAAGCTGGATAAACAGGTGAAGAACTCATCTGGTTCTTATAGCAGTGATTCTGTAAGCGTTGACTATTCTACTGGTAAAATTGATTATCGTGTTTTGATTCATGGGTATACAGCCGGGGAATCAATTTCGTTAACAGATACTTTGCCTGCTGGGTTAAAACTTGACGAAAGTAGTTTACGAATCACTTATTTTAATTATTGGGGCAATCATACCGGTCAAGATATGAATGATAACTGGGCTGGTAAAACTTCCCAGACGCTTTCAGACACTGTTATAAATACGCTTAATTTAACGAATAACTCATTTACATTAACAATTGATAGTTCATTGACGAACGGACCAAAGGCAGCAATAGCAATCTATTATTCTGCGAAAATTGATGATTCTTATTGGAATAATAAAAACCATACAGTGAAGGTTTATAGCAACCATGTCACATGGGGAAATCTTACCGATCAGACAGATACAACGGTTAAGCATATCGAGAAGGTTGTAGATAAAAGCTCTGAACCTGTGATGGAAGATTATGTAGATAAAGATGGTATTACAAAGCAGTATACAAAAGCTGTGGATTATGCTGTTGTCTTAAATCCACAGGGCAGAGATCTTTTGACAGGTAAAGATCAGTTAACTTTTAAAGATGTTTTAACCATTTCCAATAATTCAGATTCTTCGATAGATGCTTCTTTGGATATCAATAGCTTGAAGCTGTATGAATACGATAAGGATGCAGAGGATCATGTTGCAAGAGACAGTACAGGGAAAAAGATTGAAATTAATAAGAATCGTTATACTTATACTGTAGATCCGTCCAATCATAAATTTTCTCTGACGGTACCAGATGAGCTGGCTATGGTTCTCGAGTACACTTATAACGTTATTTATGTCAATGCTGTGAGTGATACGAATAATACTCCTGTATTTAATAATACAGCTACGTTAAAAGGAGATGCTAAGGACAGATCTGGAATTTCAACAGACGTTATCAAACAGTCTTCAGGTGCAGGGGTCATTCAAAGAGAACTGAAGGTATATAAGGTCGACGAGGATGACTATAACATTAAGCTGGATAACGTAAAGTTTGCACTGAGCTGTTATTCAGATGCTTCATTTGGTGAGTCGATTACTGATTTTACTTCAGGTGAGAATGACGCCGAACAAGGAAGCTTTACGGTTAATTTTACAGATAAAAAACTGGAGGTAAATAAACTTTACAAACTAACAGAGATTGAAAACAGTAATAGCGGATACGAAGGAAATTTTGGTGTCAGCAAGTACTTTATCTTCGTTGCAGAAAATACAAATGATGATAATGCATGGCAGGCTGCCGTTGGCGCTTGGAATGGAACTATAAAAGATAATGGAAAAACGATAACAAAAGATGATTGCTCGTTTATTCATGGTTCAGGTACTCTTTATATACCAAATAAGAAACGCACGTTAACTGTAAAGAAGGTATGGCTGGATCAGGATAATAGTGATTTGAATCCGGAAAATCAGAAGATTACACTTCACCTTCATAGAATTACGGGACAAATGAGTAGTTGTCATGTTGTAGTAAACCTCATAGGATGTGATAAAACTCTTACTTATGGCGTTGATGTTGCACCGGGAAGTAAACTGACCGGATTGTTTTTAAATAAGTCTGGTAATCCATTAAAATTTGGAGAAGTTAAAAATCCACCTGTATGGAATGCAGAACTAAGTAATTCCATTACACGAATTTCATTTGGAACAATTGATAATGATTCAGATTTTAATGTTTATGCTGGAGACGAATCTAACAATATAGGGCTATATGAAAATATTGGTTTAATTCAGTTTGAGGATTACACAGAGCCTTCCGAATTTAATACAGATTCAGATGTTATCATTGAAAATGTTACGCTTAATGGCAGTAATGATGACTGGTCTTACACATGGAGTGATCTAAAGAACAAAATCAATGGTGAAGATGTTTACTACTATGTGACAGAGGATAATGTACCAGGATTTATTACTTCTTACGAAAACAATTCCGGAGTACAGACTGGTACGATTATCGTAACAAACAGGAAGATTCCTACAACAGATTTTGTTTTCACTAAGGATTGGATCGATAACAATGGCGAGTCAACGGATGCATGGCCGGATAAGGTTAATAAGATTGAAGTAACGCTGTTCAGAAAGAAGAACAATAGTAAGGACGAATGCTTCGCGATTAAATTCCTTCTAAATCAAGATGGAGCTGAAATCGAATCCGAAGATTATCCTTATGGATTAACCATCGAGAAGATGGAGGATGCTGCATTTCCATTCAGTTATCGCATTAAAGGCCTAGATGAAGGTTATGACTATTTTATTACCGAGTCAAAGGTAGAGGGATATAATGAGCCGAAATATCTAGATGATGCAGGAAATGCTGTTCTCTTTACTGAGGAAGCACCGAATGGAGGCATTATCAGAAATGTACCAGTGGGTTCTTATGTGATGCCGGAAACCGGAGCAAGAGGTACTACCTGGATTTATTTTCTCGGAAGTATCATCATGCTTTTTGCAGCAGAATTCTATTTAATGAAACACGGGGAGGTGAGTCGAAAGTGAGATTCGATCATAGTACCCTTTGGGAGCGCGGTTCACCACCTTGTGGATTAGCGCTTTAGCACTACAAAATATTGTATTTATAAAATACAAGAAAAAACTTATAAATAGTCTTAAAAATAAAAATTGATTCTTGAAGTTGATTTTATTTTTAGTATTATGAGTAAGGATTAAAAATGTAGACAGCATGGAAAGACATGCAGGGGATTTGTTTAGTATTATTTCTATTTTTATAAAAGGAGAGTAGGTAATGAAGAAGAACTTCAACAAAATTGCAAGCCTTGTACTTGCAGCTTCCATGATGGTTGCTATGCCTGTTAGTGTAGCATCAACGACTATGGTTGCGTATGCTGCAGAGCAAACAACATACACAATTACTATTGACCAGAACGATAAAGATAAAGGTTCACACACCTATGGCGCATATCAGATTTTTGCTGGTACTTTAAGCGCAGATGGAAAAACACTTTCAGATATTACATGGGGTTCTGGCGTAGATTCTGAAAAGATTAAAGATTTTACATTTAATGATAAGTCAACAGCTGCTGACATTGCAAAAACTTTAACATCTGAAAATGCAGCAGCTTTTGCAAAAGCTATTCAGGATTATCTTTCATCAACAGCTACTGGAACAGCTTTAGGGACTGGAGATTTAAGTATCTCAGGACTTAGTGCAGGTTATTATCTTTTGAAAGATACATCTAATCCGACAGGTAGTTATGCTTCCGAAACTGCATTTATTCTTCAGCTTGTTGCTGACCAGACTGTTAAGCCAAAGTCCTCAGTTCCTGAACATAATAAGAAGGTAGACGATATTAATGATTCTACCGGTACTGAGGAAAAGCTTCAGGATTCTGCAGATTATGATATCGGAGACAAGGTACCTTATACTCTGACAACTACACTTGGTGATGGCATGGATAACTATAAGAGCTATAGTGTTGCTATCAACGATAAGATGTCTAAAGGCCTTACATACAATAACGATGCAAAAATCACAATTGATGATGTTGATGTAACAAATAACTTCACGTTTAATGCAGGAAATAAGGATTCGGATGGATACACAACTTATAAGTGGTCCTGCAATGATATTAAGGCTATTTCAGGAGCAACTGTTAAAAATGGTTCAAAGATTATAATTACATATACTGCTACACTTAATTCTGATGCTGTCATTGGAGCAGCAGGTAACCCGAATGAATCTTGGCTAGAATATGATAATAACCCGAATGAGTCCGGTAAGGGTCAGCCAGGTGGTAATACTCCTCATGATAAAAATATCGTTTTTACTTACAAGGTAATTGTAAATAAGGTTAAGGAAGATAAGACTGCTCTTGCTGGTGCTGAATTTACTCTTACAAAGCAATTTAAAGATGGTTCAACTAAGACAATTGATACAATTCATTTTGTAAAGAATGATGAAGGTAAACTTGTTACTGTAAGCGCTAATACTGGTAAGACGGCGACAACATTTGAATTTGATGGTCTTGATGATGGTACTTATGTTCTTTCTGAGACAGTTGTACCGGATGGATATAATAAGATTGATGATCAGACATTTACTGTTACTGCTGATCATGATAAAGAATCTGATGATCCTATACTTAAGAGCTTAAGTGGCGATGTTACGTCTGGTGAAATTACATTTACTCCAAACACTACAGAAGGTTCACTAACTTCTGATGTAGAGAACCGCCCCGGTTCTGCACTTCCTACCACTGGTGGTATGGGTACAACAATCCTCTATGTTGCTGGTGCAATCCTTGTGATCGCTGGTGCAGCTGTTCTTGTCATCAAGAAGAGACATGAGGCTTAATGAGATTTTTGATTGATCTATTGAGATTGATGAAATGATCTTTGATACAGGATAGTCGAAAGGCTATCCTGTATTTTTAAATTGAATACTTTAACAAGATAAATAGACGCATTATTAAAGTACCTAGCTAAAAAATCTACTCAGCAAAGATTACTTCTGCTATACTTTTTTATGAAAGGAGGACTACCTATGATAGTAACTTACAAACCCCACAAGCTGACACTTGAAGAGGAGGCACGGATCAAGGCAGAAGTCAAAGCCGCAGCCAAGATGCCGTATGTCTATGATCCGGATTGTCCTCCGATGACAGATGAGCAGTTGAAGGAATTTCAAAGGCAGATTGATGAACGGGGCAGACGGCCGCATTCAATATAAAGCAAAAGAGACGGGAAAACCCGCCTCTCTCGCTCTTCATTTACTACCTTCGATTTGCCACTACTATATTAACATAATACAAAGTGTCGAATCATAAAATTATTATAAATTCGTCGCTTGCAATAACCATCAAACCGAGTACGATGAACTCAGTAAAATGATTCCACCCGGGAGATGGCATATGAGAGTATTCGTAATCGATGTGAACGCCGGCACCTACTACACCGACGATATAAAGGATGACCTGGAAACCTACTACAAGATCATCGGCTGCAGGCTGATCGATATCGCAGAACTTCAGATAGAGGAAAGGGTATTCGACGTTATTTGTGACGATGAAGGGCTGTCCGCAGAATTCGGAGCAAGACCTTCAGTGGTCGATATGAAGAGCGAAGTCAAGATGATCGGGTCCTTGATATTCTGCCACGCAAATGAAGAGGGCGATGAGGTAGGACTCAATGACGGCGATGCGGCAGTACTGAACAAGTACATGGTCAGGGTAGTAGCACAGGAGCCGGACGAGAAGGATACCAGGGCAAAGACCTGGTATCTGCTGAGGTATCCGTTTAAGGGATGAAGATAAGCAGTCGGAGATGATCCGGCTACTTTTTCAGTTCGGAGCAAATTGAGAAATTTTACGATGTACATTATTTTGCAACCAGGGTGCTGTATGATAAAGACGATGGGAGATACCCATCCTAAAAATAATTATTATCGTCCTCCGGCATGTCTTTAGTACTGTTCTCTGGTGCTGGCGGATAAACTGTACATCCTCTGATTTAGATATGGGCTTAGAGGTGCGAGATGCAGGAGTCCGCTCCTTTCTTATCAACAGAGATTTAATACTGAAAATAAGGAACCCGAGGTACTAATATGTCTCGATATTCGTAAATATTATTAACGGGCACTATGGCTATCAGAGGTGGAGTTTTATCTGCCTTGATGGTAAAATACAAGAGCCTTATTTGCAAAATTTGTTTAGAATTCAGGATGGAATAATGATTAGACTTGCGACTGTATTTAGTGGCATCGGAGCAATCGAACATGCCCTTGAGCGTATGGGGTTGAATAGCGAGATTGTATTTGCTTGCGATAATGGAGAGGTGAACATTCTCACAAAAGATATCGGCACAGATATGGATGCCATCAAGGAAGATCTTACTGAACTGGAGAAGCAGATTTCTGAGATCAAATTCAAGGATGACGTCAATGATCTATATAAAAAGCAACTCGAAAATATGCTGGACACTACACTGGAGGAATTTGATAAAGTATGGGATTCAATCGGCAGTATTCCTGACAGAGATAATTCATTATTGACTGAAACCGCGAATAAACTTATCCAGGCGGACAGCATCATTCAGAACAGGAAAAAGGAATATAAAAAATTACTTGATGGTCTAAATAGAGGAACGAAAGTTAACTGTAAACTGGAAGAACTTTTGCTTCTATTAGCATTTTCAAATGACTTCAGAGACAAGAATGAAAAACTTGCCGAGATTGGGATAAATGACGCAGTAAGTGAGCTGTTAAAACGGTTTGAAGAAGATAACGGAAGACACTTAATACGAAGGGTTATTGATCTTTCGCAAAGAACCAGTATGCTCTATGAAAAAATTAATTATCTGAGCGTTCAGAAAACACTTGAGGGTATGGGGCAGGACTGGGAAGCCAGAAAGAACTATGTGGATTCATTATATAAGGGACTGGAACAGAGGAATAAGGTTGAGTCCCGGTGTCAGGCGAAAGAAAATTTTTATAAACTGACAAATAGGCCTTGCCAAAAATTCTTTTCCCAGGCGGTGACGTAAAATGAGTTATTTTACTGAATGTTTTTGTCAAAAATTAATGATTTTTAAAAGGAAATAATTCAATATATTAAAATGAAATTCACTCTTAAATATTTTGTGAGATTTTCCAACAAGCGGTAAGCGTACTAAGATGCTCTATGTTGCTGGTGTTCCTTGAGATCGTTATAGCAGCTGTTCTTGTGATCAAGAAGAGACATGCGATTTTTGAAAAAAGATTTTTTGAGCAGTCTATTGAAATTTAAATATGAATCTTTAGAATACGGAATAGTCGAAAAGGCTATCCCATTTCTTTGAAATGAATGCTTTGACAATTCAATGTGCGAATGTGATAGGCATAATTGAAGAACGCAATGTGTAAGCATTAGATAACGAAAGTGATTCGAATTTCGAATGGAACATGATGGCAGAGAAAGATACGACGGAGAAAATTTTAGAAGCGCATAATGATGTCTTTTCGGATATCTTGAATGTTTACTTGTATGAAGGGAAGCACCTGATTAAGCAAGATGAACTGGAAGCCGCTGACGTGACCACCGGGTATGTTTTCGAGGATGCCTTACGTGCACAGGAGCGTGACGTGTGTAAGCATTGGAAGAAGGAGAATGTGCAGCTAGCTTTGCTTGGGATTGAGAATCAATCGGATATTGATCGGGACATGCCGCTTCGGATCATCGGGTATGATGGGGCGGCGTATCGAGGGCAGCTGACGGTTGATAAGAATCAGGATGGAAGTTTTCATCGGAATCATCGGTCTCGATATCCGGTTGTGAGCGTGGTGATTTATTATGGACAGAATCGGTGGAATAGGCCTCTTGGGTTAAAGGATGTGCTGCAGGTTCCGGAGGGGCTTGAAAATTTCGTTAGTGATTATAAAATGAATGTGATGGATCTGCGCAGATTGAGTCTGGAAACTGTTGATCAGTTCAAAAGTGATTTTTGGTTTGTCGCTGATTACTTTTGGCAGGTTGAACATACGAAGGATTATAAACCTTCTTCGAATATCATTTCGCATGTAGAGGAGGTTTTGAATTTATTCAGATATGCGTTAAAGGATGATCGGTTTAGCATAGGGAATATTGTAAATAAAGGTGAGGAGGTTCCAAATAATATGTGTGAGGTTTTGGATAGAGTGGAAAATCGGGGAATTAAAAAAGGTGATAATCGTACTTTGGTAAAGACGGTCGAGAATTTATCGAAGAATATGCCATGTTCTATCGAAAAAGCTTGTGAACTTCTTGGCTATCCGATTAATGAATATTTTACGGCAAAGGATGAGATTAAAAGAGCGAAACTTGTTGAATCTATCTGAAGCTTATGGGGATAGTCGAGAGGCTATCCTTTGTTTTTAAGGCAGTAGCTTTAACAAGTTAACGCGTGAACACGATGAAGTTTATTGCGTACTTGATGTAGGCATTGGAACAATATGGTGATTCGATTTTGAAATCATAAACTTGCAAAATGGATTCTAGTTTCGAATCGATATTTTATAGAATATATCGTGAAATTGAGAGAGTGGAAGTATTGGAGATGGAAAATGCAATTTTTGAGGGAGAAAATTTAGTCCGGTAACTTGTCTGATTTTTGACTATAGTCCTTTTTTCGACAATATGAGAAATGGTGATTCTCTGCTACTATGACTGTGAAACTGATTTTACAGGAAAGGAGCCGTGATGGCAGAGAAGAATACGACGGAGAAAATTTTGGAAGAGCACAATGATGTCTTTTCGGATATCATGAATGTTGCGTTGTTTGGTGGCGTGGATATCATCAATGAAAGGGCACTAAGCGAAGGGCGGGCATTTTCTGCGTATAAATATGATGATGAGATTCATGTTCAGGAACGTGACGTGTGTAAGCATTGGACGGACGGGAATGTGCGGCTTGCGCTGTTTGGCGTTGAGAATCAATCGACAGTAGATCGGGATATGCCGCTTCGGGTTATCGGGTATGATGGTGCGGAGTATCGAGGACAGCTTTTTTCTGAATCGACAGAAGATGGCAGTGTGAGAAGAAATCGGAATCCGCGGTATCCGGTAGTTAGTCTCGTACTATATTTTGGCGAGAGGCCATGGCTTAAGCCTATGCGGCTTTTGGACGTTTTGGAGATTCCAGAGGCACTTGAAAATATCGTCAATGACTATAAAATAAGGGTGATGGATCTTCGGAGGCTTGAGCGGTCGGTGGTCGATCAGTTCAAGAGTGATTTCTGGATCGTGGCGGATTATTTCTGGCAGGTGCAGAACACGGATGGGTATACGCCGTCAGAGGAGACGATCGTTCATATTGATGAAATTTTGGATTTTTTTAGATATGCGTTAAGGGATGATCGGTTTACGATGAATTATCTTGTGCAGGATGGAGAGGAGGTTCCCAGGAATATGTGTGAGGTTATGGATAGAGCTGTGAATCAAGGAAGAATAGAAGGCAGAAAAGAAGGTAAAATAGACACACTTGTTGACTTGGTTAAAAGAGGGTTACTTTCAATTGATGATGCAGCGAAAACGGCAGATATTTCCGCTGATGCATTTAAGAAATTATTAGCCAATTGATTTATCAATTTGGCGGAGTTTCGGGCATAGAGTTTTATTGAATCTATTTGAGCGGTCAGCTCGGAGTTGACGAGGAAGATCAATGACGAAGTCCGTAAGGTGATTGATGATCAGAGCGGAAGGAGGTTCTATATGTTGCTGGAAGAGAAGCTGCGGGATGCGCAGAATATTGGGGAATCCCTTGGCGTTAAACGTGGCGTGAAACTCGGCCGTGAACAGGAATTGGTTAATAATATTGACAATCTCGTTTTGAATATGCCTTGCTCTTTGGAGCATGCATGTAGATTACTTGGATCTTCTGTTGAAGAATACTATGAAGCGAAAGGTGTTGATCAGCAAGCTGTTGGTAAGTGAAAGGGTGTAGATGAATCGGCGGGCTGTGCTTTTTACGGTTTTGATTATAACTTGTATGACAGCGGCTTCGGAGGGGCTGCGGGAGCCGGAGGTGATTTTTCCGGAGATCGCGGCAATTGCGACGGGTGCTTTGCTGGCACCCAGGCTTGTATGGAAGGTAAATAAGAAGCGGATTTTCGGATATATCATGCTCTGTGCGGTGCTTGGGATGGCGATCGTCCTGTATTGTCCGTTTACTTTGACGATACAAATGATGCTGGCTTTTATCGTGGGTGAAATCATCCTGCTTCGGTCTGATACGAGCTTTGCGCCGATGATTTCTGCGATTGTGTTGCCGGTGCTGCTGCAGACTAAGACGCCGCTATATCTTGTTTCGGCGGCTTGCTTTACGGGGATGATTCTCGGACTTCGGACGATACTGGAACGGGAAGGAATCAGGCCACGGGAGAGCTTTACGGATGTGCCGCTTAAGATGGATACTTCGTTTACACGGCGGTGCCTGGTTGGATGTATCGTTATTTTTGCGGCGCTGCAGACCGGACTTCGATTCATGGTCGCGCCGCCGGTGCTGGTGGCATTTACGGAGTATACGAACCCGCAGGCGTCGGCGAGGAAGAAGCCGGTGAAGGCGGTTGCGTTAATTGCACTGTGTGCGTTTACCGGGGCGATGCTCCGGTATGGGATTACGATGACGATGGGACTGCCATTGACACTCGCGGCTTTTCTTGGGAGTCTTCTTACGATTTTCTGGATCAGTCGGTTTGAGATGTTTCTTCCACCGGCTGCGGCGATCATGCTGCTTAGTATGCTGGTACCGGAGGTGGCTGTGCCGGTATTTCCTTTTATGGTGTCAGGTGGTGCTGCGCTGTTCATGGCACTTTCGTTTTTATTCTTCCGGTAAAAGAAATTTCATAGAATCAGGAGATCTGATGAAATTCTTACGTTGATATGGATTTTGTCAGGTCTCTCATTAAGTTATATACAGTTTTATAAAGTTATATAAGATTTAGATAGTTATATACAGTTTTATATAGTTTTAGATAGTTTCATATAGTTTTATGAATTTTTGTAACTGTTCAGCAGCACCTTTAAGGATGCCGTTTTTGTGCAAAACGTAGAAAATAAAAAACTTTTACTCCTGCGTTTTGCGGATACCATTGCATGCTCCAAATAACTTATCCACATTATAGA
>Ga0256406_1002538_pt1 | contig 25431 bp, 17 predicted proteins | sample RumenRJG_03DNA_FD_185986 | JGI IMG/M metagenome (GOLD analysis project Ga0256406, IMG submission 185986) | Bovine rumen microbial communities from Lethbridge, Alberta, Canada - RJG_03 | ecosystem: Host-associated > Mammals > Digestive system > Stomach > Rumen | place: Canada: Alberta | collected...
ACGTCGTTCACGCCGTCGCCCGTCATGGCGACCACGTGGCCGGCCTCGCGCAGCGTGCGCACCAGGCGCCGCTTCATGCGCGGCGTGACGCGGCCGAACACGCGGCACTCCGCCACGGCTGCCGCGACGTCCGCGTCCGTCTTCAGGGTCGAGGCGTCCACGCACTTCTCGGCCCCCGGCACCCCCACGGCCGCCGCGATGTTGGACGCCGTGCGCGGGTCGTCGCCGGAAATGACGCGGATGTCAACGCCCTGCTCGCGGAAGTAGCCCATGGTGCGGGCGGCCGTCGGGCGAATCTGGTCGCGTATGCCCAGAAAGCCAAGCACGCGCGGCGTCCCCACCGCCGATCCGTCCTGCGCAAAGCCGTCCACGCGCGCGACCACCAGCACGCGCATGAGGCCCGGGAAGGAGCGGACCTCGTCCTCCACCTGCCCAAACGCGGCGCCCATCACAAACTGCGCCGCGCCCATAACGAGCGCCGTCCCGTCCGCCGTGACGCAGCCGGAGCACTTCGTCCTGGACGAGAAGGGCACGGCCCTCGTGACCGCGAGCGCGTCCACGCCCCGTGCCCGGCCAAACTCCAGGATCGCGCGCGCCGTCTCGTTCGCGTCCGCCTCGTTCGCGGCGGCGATCGTGACCGCGGCCTGCGCCGCGTCGCCGCGCACCTCCGCCACCTCCATGGCGCCCGTCGTGATGGTGCCCGTCTTGTCAAGGCAGAGCACGTCCACGCGCGCGAGCGTCTCGACGCAGTACGACTGCTGCACGAGCACGCTTCTGGACGCGAGGCGCGTCGTCGCTATGGCAAACACGCTCGACGTCAAGAGCACGAGCCCCTGCGGGATCATGCCCACCACGGCCGCGACGGTCTGCAGCACCGCGTCGTTGTAGCCGTAGCGGCCCATGAGTATGATGCGCGCAAACAGCCCCGCGCCAAGCGGCACGAGCGCGATGGTACCAAGCCTGATGATCGCGGACAGCGTGGAGAGTATCTCGGAGTGCACACGCTTCACGTACTTCGCCTCGGCGTTGATCTGCGCCGCGTAGGCATCGCGCCCCACGCGCGTCACGCGGTACGCGAACGCGCCGGAGTCCACGAACGAGCCGGACAGCACCTCGTCGCCCACGGACTTCTCGATGGCGTTGCTCTCGCCCGTCAGCAGGCTCTCGTCCATGCGCGGGGAGCCCTCAAGCACCACGCCGTCGGCCGGCACCTGGTCGCCGTGGGCAAGCAGCACCACGTCGTCCCGCACGACCTCCGACACCGGCACGTGGCGCTTCTCGCCCGCGCGCAGCACGCACACGTCCTTCGCGGTCAGGATCGACAGCCTGTCCACCTTGCGCTTCGCGCGGATCTCCTGGAAGACGCCTATGACGAGGTTGCTCGCGACCACGGCCATGAACGCGACGTTCTTGTACGATCCCGTTGACACCACCAGGGCCGCCATCGCGACGTTCACGGCGTTGAACAGCGTGAACGTGTGCTCGCATAGGATCTGCCACACGGACTTCGTCTTCACGTCCGCGTTCGCGTTCACCTGGCCGGCGCGCACTCGCTCCGCGACCTGCTCGTCCGTCAGGCCGAACGCGGCGCGCCCGCCCTCGCCCAGATACGTGCCTCCGTCGCCTCGCCCCAAGAAACACCTCCGCCGCAGCCGTTCTCCGCGGCGTCCGCCGCGCATGCCGTCAAGCCAGTCCCCTCAGTCTACCCGATTTCAAAACGCGTCCGCACTCCCCGCAAGACATTCCGCCGAACTTGTAGTAACATCTCTCTCTGGCCCCATAGCTCAGTGGATCAGAGCGTTCGCCTCCGGAGCGAAAGGTCGTGGGTTCGAGCCCCACTGGGGTCACCATCGCGTGACGCGGGACGCCTTCGGGCGTCCTTTTTTCGTAACGCTTTGAATACCGACGCGATACATACCGAATACCATGCGCTAGCATCGATTGCGTATGGAAAGCTACTGCGCCCGCACGCATGCGGCGGCGCACGAAAGGTATGCACATGATCGCAATCGTTAAGGACTCGGCCACGCCAGAGCAGCTGAGCCACTTCGTCAGGTGGATCGAGGACCGCGGCTTCAAGACGAACGTCTCGAAGGGCGAGAACGAGACCATCGTCGGCATCATCGGCGACACCACCCAGATCGACCCGTTCCTCCTGGAGTCGATGGACATCATCGACCAGGTACGGCGCGTCTCCGAGCCGTTCAAGAAGGCAAACCGCAAGTTCCACCCCGAGGACACCGTCGTCGACTGCGGCCACGGCGTGCTCGTGGGCAGCGGCAACTTCCAGGTCATCGCCGGCCCGTGCTCCGTCGAGGGCAAGGGCCTGATCGACATCGCTCGCGCGGTGAAGCGCTCCGGCGCCACGATGCTGCGCGGCGGCGCGTACAAGCCCCGCACCAGCCCGTACTCGTACCAGGGCATGGGCGAGAAGGGCCTCGACATCCTCCTCGAGGCGTCCGCGGAGCTCGACATGCCCGTCGTCACGGAGGTCATGGACCCCCGCGACGTCCAGCTCTTCCTGGACAAGGGGATCGACGTCATGCAGATCGGCGCGCGCAACGCCCAGAACTTCCCGCTGCTGCGCGAGGTCGGCAAGACCCGTACCCCGGTGCTGCTGAAGCGCGGCATGTCCGAGACCATCGACGAGCTCCTCATGGGCGCGGAGTACATCATGAGCGAGGGCAACCCCAACGTCATCCTGTGCGAGCGCGGCATCCGCACGTTCGAGACGCGCACGCGCAACACGTTCGACGTGAACGCGATCCCCGTGGTGCACCACCTCTCGCACCTGCCCATCATCGGCGACCCCAGCCACTCCACCGGCTACACGCGCTACGTGCGCCCCGCCGCGTACGCCGCGACGGCCGCCGGCGCGGACGGCCTTGAGATCGAGGTCCACGACAACCCGTCCCAGGCGTGGTCCGACGGCGCCCAGGCGCTTACGCCGGCGCAGTTCGACGACGCGATGCGTCGCATCCGTGTCATCCGCGAGGCCATCTGCCAGGACCTCGACGAGAGCGGGGTCGAGGCGTGATGGCGCAGTCGACCTACGTTCCCAACAGGGTCGGCGTCGTCGGACTCGGCCTCATGGGCGGCTCGTTCGCGAAGGCCGAGCACGAGGGCGGCCGCGAGGTGTACGCGTGGAACCGCACGCACGCCACCGTGGAGCTCGCAGAGATAGAGACCATCGACGGCGAGCTCACCGACGACGTCATCCCCACGTGCGAGCTCGTCATCCTCGCGGGCTACCCCCAGTTCTCCATCGACTGGCTGCAGAGGAAGGCGGACCTCGTCTCTCCCGGCGCCATCGTCATCGACGCCGTGGGCGTGAAGCGCGTCATATGCGAGAAGTGCTTCGCCATCGCCGAGGGCCGCGACTGGACGTTCGTGGGCTGCCACCCCATGGCGGGCACCCAGTACTCCGGCTTCGCGCACTCCCGCGCGAACATGTTCCACGGCGCGCCCATGGTGGTCGTGCCGCCCAAGATGGACGACTTCGACCGCGCGAGCGTGCTCGAGCGCCTGAAGCACCTGCTCGAGCCGTGCGGCTTCGGCTCGTTCACGCTCGCGACCGCGGCGTTCCACGACGAGCAGATCGCGTACACGTCGCAGCTGGCGCACGTCGTCTCCAACGCGTACGTCAAGAGCCCCGCGGCCCAGAGCCACAAGGGCTTCTCCGCCGGCTCGTACAAGGACCTCACGCGCGTCGCGCGCCTGAACGCCCCCATGTGGCGCGAGCTGTTCCTCGACAACGCGGACAACCTCTCGCGCGAGATCGGGACCCTTATAGGAAACCTCCAGCAGTACAAGGATGCGATCGACGCGCGCGACGGGCAGAGGCTCGAGGCCCTTCTCGCCGAGGGCGACCGCCTGAAGAAGGAGGCCGAGCGTAGATGAGCACCTCGACCGTTCACGTGAGCACGCCGTCGCGCAGCTACGACGTCCTCATCGGCCAGGGCGTGATCGACGAGGTCGGCGCGCTCACGCGCAAGGCGTGCGGCGGCTCCGCGGCGTGCGTCATCGCGGACGACAACGTGGCGCCGTTGTACGCGAACGCCGTGGCGGAGTCTCTTGCAGACGCCGGCTACCGCACGACGCTCCAGGTGTTTCCCGCGGGCGAGAGGCACAAGCGCCTATCCACCCTCTCGGACCTGCTCGAGGGCCTCGCCGTGGCGGAGCTCACCCGCGACGACGTCGTCGTCGCGGTCGGCGGTGGCGTCACCGGTGACATGGGCGGGCTCGCCGCGGCGCTGTACCTGCGCGGGTGCAAGGTCGTGCAGGTGCCCACGTCCCTTCTTGCCATGGTTGACTCCTCCGTCGGCGGAAAGACGGCCGTCGACCTCGAGGCCGGCAAGAACCTCGCCGGCGCGTTCTTCCAGCCGTCGCTCGTCGTCGCGGACGTGGACTGCCTGGACACGCTCACGCCGGAGCTCTTCACGGACTCGTGCGGTGAGGTCATCAAGCACGGCGTCATCCGCGACGAGGCGCTGTTCCGCAGCCTGGCGGCGCATCCCATCAACGCCGAGGGCTTCGACCGCCAGGAGCTTGCGGACGTAATCCGCCGCAACGTCCAGATCAAGCGCGACGTGGTGGACGCGGACGAGCGCGAGCGGGGGCTTCGCCAGATCCTGAACTTCGGCCACACCATCGGCCATGCGATCGAGGCGGCGAGCGACTTCGCGCTCGGCCACGGCTCGAGCGTCGCCGCGGGCATGTGCTGCATCGCCCGCGCGTCCGCGCGCATGGGCTGGTGCGCGCAGGACGTCGCGGACGACATAGTCGCCGCCGTGGCGGCCTACGGGCTCCCCACGGACACCGCGGTCGACCACGACACGCTCCTCTCGTTCGCCACGCACGACAAGAAGCGCCACGGTTCGACGGTGAACGTCGTCGTGCCCACGCGCATCGGCGCGGTCGAGGTCAGGACCGTCTCGCTGCCCGAGTTCCGCCACCTCGTCGACCTGGGCTGCGGCACGGGCGCCGCGTAGGCCCTAAGGAGAAGAGCATGGACGTCACGATCGAACCCCATCCGCTTTCGGGCACGGTGCCGGCGGTGGCCTCCAAGTCCGTCGCGCACCGGCTGCTCATCCTCGCGGCCCTCGCGGACGGCACGACCGACATCGACTGCAACACCACCTCGAGGGACATCGACGCCACGGCTCGCTGCCTCGAGGCCCTCGGCGCGCGCATCGCGCGCACGAGGCGCGGGTTCCGCGTGCGGCCCATCCCGCGCGACGCGGACGGCGCGCCGCTTGCCGCCTCGGGCGCGACGCTCGACTGCGGCGAGTCAGGCTCCACGCTGCGCTTCATGCTGCCCGTGGCGGCGGCGCTGGGGCGCCCGTGCGCGCTCGACGGCCACGGCCGCCTGACAGAGCGCCCGCTCTCCCCCCTCTACGAGGAGCTCGCGTCGCACGGCGCGCGGCTTTCCCAGAAGGGCGTTTTGCCGCTTCGCGTCGAGGGAGACCTTGCCGGCGGCACGTTCGACATCCCAGGCGACGTCTCCTCCCAGTACGTGTCCGGCCTCCTCATGGCGGCTCCGTTCCTTCCGGGCGGCGTGCGCGTGCGCGTGAGCGAGCCGTTCGAGTCGCGCGCGTACGTGACCATCACAACGGACGCCCTGCACGCGTTTGGCGTGGGCGTTCGCGTGACGCGCGAGGAGGAAGACGGCGCCTCGTTCGAGGTGTTCGAGGTGGCGCCGCAGGCGGTGCGCACGCCCGGGACCGTCGCCGTGGAGGGCGACTGGTCCAACTCCGCGTTCTGGCTCGCGGCAGGCGCCATCGCCGGCCCCGTGAGCGTGACGGGGCTCGATGCCAAAAGCTCGCAGGGCGACCGCGCCATCGTCGCCGCCGCGTCGCTTCTCGGCGCCCGCGCCCGCACCGAGGGAGGCTGCGCAACCTCAGAGCGCGCCGCGCTTCGCGGCAGGACCGTGAGCGTGGCCGACATCCCGGACCTCGTGCCCCCCATCGCGGCCATGGCCGCGTACGCCCAGGGCGAGACCCGCATCACCGACGCCGCGCGCCTGCGCCTGAAGGAGTCCGACCGTCTCGAGACCGTGCGCGCCGCCATCGCATGCATGGGAGGCGACGCCACGGTCGAGGGTGACGACCTTCTCGTCCGTGGGACGGGCAGCCTTCCCGGAGGCGTCGTCGACGCGGCGAACGACCACCGCATCGCCATGATGGCGGCCGTGTGCGCCGCGCATGCGCAGGGCCCCACCACCATCCGCGGCGCGGAGTGCGTCGCGAAGTCCTACCCCACCTTCTTCGACGACTTCCGCTCGCTGGGCGGGGTCGCGCGCGAAAGCGAGTGAGCCATGCCATCAACCTTTGGAAACGCCCTCAGGGTCACCGTGTTCGGACAGTCGCACTCCCCGGCCGTCGGCTGCGTCGTGGAGGGGCTCCCCTCCGGCCACGTGGTCGACATGGAGGCGCTCGGGCGTTTCATGTCGCGTCGCGCACCCGGCCAGGGCCCGTGGACGACGCCGCGCAAGGAGGCGGACCTGCCACGCATCGTGAGCGGCCTCAACCCAAAGGGCGCCACGTGCGGCGCGCCGCTCGCCGTCGTGATCGAGAACACGAACACCCGCTCGCGCGACTACGACAACCTCATGGCGGTGCCGCGCCCGGGCCACGCCGACTACACCGCGTGGACAAAGTGGCACGGCAACCAGGACGTCCCCGGCGGCGGCCACTTCTCTGGCCGGCTCACGGCGCCCTTGTGCGCCGCCGGCGGCATCGCGCTCCAGATGCTGGCAGAGCGCGGCGTACGCGTGGGCGCCCATCTGCTGAGCGTGGCGGACGTGCGCGACGAGCCGCTGTGCGCGCTCGACAACGCGCCCGCGTCGCAGGCGCGCCTTCAGGCGCAGCTCGACGCGCTCGCGGACGGCCGCACCTTCCCCACGATAGACGCCGACTCCGGAAAGGCCATGCTTGCCGCCATAGACGACGCGCGCCGCGAGCTCGACTCCGTCGGCGGCGTCGTAGAGTGCGTGGCCACGGGCATGCCGGCGGGCGTGGGCTCGCCCATGTTCGACGGCATCGAGAACCTCATCGCGCGCGCCGCGTTTGGCGTGCCCGCCGTGAAGGGCGTCGAGTTCGGCCGCGGCTTCGAGGCGGCGCGCCTGCGCGGCAGCGAGGACAACGACCCGTACCGCATGGTGGACGGCACCGTCACGCCCGTGACGAACAACGCCGGCGGCGCGCTCGGCGGCATCACGACCGGCGCGCCCGTGCTCTTTCGCATGGCCCTCAAGCCCACGTCCAGCATTTCTCGCCCGCAGGAGAGCGTCGACCTCACCAGCGGCTCGGACGCCACGCTCGAGGTGCACGGCCGCCACGACCCGTGCGTCGCAACGCGCGCCGTGCCCGTTGCGGAGGCCATCTGCGCGCTTTCGCTGCTGGACGCCCTCCTGAGCTTCCCGCCGGAGCCCGAGCAGTAGCCGCCCGATCGCAGCGCCCCAGGCGCCCCATCACGTAACACGAGGCCGCGGCGCCGGCAGACGGCGCCGCGGGCGAGAAGAACCACGGAGGAACAGTGGAAGACCTCTCTGACATCAGGAAAGAGATCGACTCGATAGACACACAGATCGTGGAGCTCTTCAAGCGCCGCATGTCGTGCGCCGACGCGGTCGCCACGTACAAGCGCGCCCACAACCTGCCCGTGCTCGACAGGTCGCGCGAGCGCGAGCTTCTGGCCCGTCGCGCCGCCCAGGTGCCCGAGGACATGAAGGTGTACACGGAGGTGCTGTTTGAGCTGCTGATGGAGGCGTCGCGCAACCGCCAGGGCGAGCGCCTGGGCGCGGGCGGCGACACGGTGGAGAAGATCCGCGACGCCCTTGCGCACAGCCCGGAGCTGTTTCCGCGCGACGCGTACGTGGCGTGCCAGGGCGTGGAGGGCGCGTACCAGCAGATCGCGACGGACCGCATCTTCCGCCACGCGAACATTGGCTACTTCGACACGTTTGACGCGGTGTTTCGCGCCGTGGAGGAGAACTACGCGGACTTTGGCGTGCTGCCGATAGAAAACAGCACGGCAGGCTCTGTCAACCAGGTGTTCGACCTCATGATGCGCCACAACTTCCACATCGTGCGCACGTGCCGCCTGAAGGTGGACCACAACCTGCTGGCCAAGCCCGGCTGCGGCCTTGAGGACGTGCGCCACATCTACAGTCACGAGCAGGCCATCAACCAGTGCGGAGAGTTCCTCTCGTCCCTTAGGGGCGTCACGGTGCACGCGTGCGAGAACACGGCCATGGCCTCGAAGATGGTGGCGGAGAGCGAGCGTCGCGACGTGGCCGCGCTCGCGTCCCGCGCGTGCGCGAGGATCTACGGGCTGGACGTGCTCGCGTCCGGCGTGCAGGACCAAGGCAACAACTACACGCGCTTCGCGTGCATATCGAAGGACCTCGTCATCTATCCCGGCGCAAACCGCAGCACGTTCATGCTGGTGGTGAACCACGAGCCGGGCGCACTGTACAAGGTGCTCGCGAAGTTCTACGACCTGGACATCAACATCATCAAGCTCGAGAGCCGCCCCATACCGGACCGCGACTTCGAGTTCATGTTCTACTTCGACATCGACTGCCCCGCCGCGTCGCCGGAGTTCTTCACGCTGGTGCGCTCGCTGGAGTCCACGTGCGAGGAGTTCCGCTACCTCGGCAGCTACAGCGAGGTGATCTAGGATGGCGCAGGATGGTGTCACGCCCGGGGGCGGCGCGACCGAGGGCCAAGCGCGCTTTGGCCTGCTGGGCCGCACGCTTGGCCACAGCTGGTCGCCACTCATCCACGCGCGGCTGGGATCCACGCCGTACGACCTGATCGAACTTGAGCCGGACGAGGTGGCACCGTTCGTACGCGAGGACGCGTCGTGGCGCGGACTCAACGTGACCATCCCTTACAAGCGCGACGCGGCACGCCTTGCGGACGAGCGCTCGAGGCGCGTGGAGCGCCTGGGCGTGGCGAACACGCTCGTGCGAAGGCCCGACGGCAGCATCTATGCGGACAACACGGACGTCCTGGGCTTTGGGTGGATGCTGGAGTCGTTCTGCCGCGAGCGCCTGGGGCTTGAAGGCGCCTTTGCGCTCGCAGGCGCGGACGTCCTCGTGCTGGGCGACGGCGGCGCGAGCCAGGCCGTGCAGGCGGCGCTCGAGGACACCGGCGCGCACGTGTCCGTCATATCGCGCCACGGGGACGACGGCTACGAGGGCCTTCCCGAGCGGCACCCCCACGCGCTTCTCGTCGTGAACACGACGCCGGTGGGCATGTACCCCAAGTGCCCGGCGACCGTCGTGCCGGAGCGCGACCTCGCGGCGCTCACGGAGCTGCGCGGCGTTCTGGACGTGGTGTACAACCCTCGCCGCACCGGCATCTGCCTTGCGGCGGAGCGGCTGGGCCTGCCGTGGCAGAGCGGCCTTGCCATGCTGGTGGCGCAGGCGCTCTTCTCGAGCGAGCAGTTCCAGGGAGCGCGGCTCGACCGCTCGCTCGTGGGCGCCATCGAGAAGGAGATCTGCGACCAGACGGAAAACGTCGTGCTCATAGGCATGCCGGGCGTGGGAAAGACCACCACGGGCCGCGCCCTCGCCCACCTTTTGGGACGTCCGTTCGTGGACCTGGACGACGCGTTCAGGCTCGAGTTTTGCACCGCGGCGGCCGATTTCATCCGCGAGCACGGCGAGGCTGAGTTCCGCGCGAGGGAGACGCAGGTCGCGGCCGACTACGGCAGCCGCTCCAGCCTCGTCGTGGCCTGCGGCGGAGGCATCGTCACGCAGCCGCGCAACTACGACCTCCTGCACCAGAACGGCACCATAGTGCAGCTGGACCGTCCCGCAGATCAGCTGTCGCAGGCAAACCGGCCGCTTTCGCAAGCGCGCGGCATCCAGGCGCTTGCGCGCGAGCGCATGCCGCTGTACCGCGCGTGGGCAGACCTCGTGCAGCCGTGCACGGGAAGCGCCGCGGGCGACGCGCGTGCCATCGCGACGGCGCTGGGGCTCTTCGCGCGATAGTCGTGCCGCGCGACGGCGTTCCCGGGAACAAATCCTTCTTGGAAACGTTTTCGGGAACGTTTACGGACAACATCGCAACGCTCGCGCGACCGACACCCAATGGAAACGTCCCCCTGCCCGCGCATCCGTATACTTGGTTCTTGAAACAAGACGCAACGTTTGGAGAATCTGGCATATGGACGCGCAGGCGGCCGCGCGGGCGGTACTCAAGAACATCGGCGGCAAGGGCAACGTCGTGCAGAACGACCTCTGCATGACGCGACTGAGGCTTCGCGTGGCAAACCCCACGCTCATCGACCGTGACGCGCTCATCAACACAACGGGCGTGCTCGGCGTGGTCACCTTTGGCTCAAACGGTCTCGAGGTCGTATTTGGGCCGCGCTCCGTGCAGGAGGTTTTCAACGCGTTCCAGGCGATCACGGGCCTGGAGCCCACCATGGAGCTGCCGCCCCTGGGAAGACGCGCCGCAAGCGGCATCAACGTGCACATCACGGACACCAAGCCGCGCGAAGCCGGCATCGAGGAGCTCGCGGGCGCCATCGACAACGCGGCCCCGGTAGCGTCCCAGCCAAGGGCGCATGCGCTTCTCGCCCACGCGCCGCTGAGCATGCACTCCTCGCACGAGGAGGACTCGCACGCGGACGCAGACAGCACGCTTGACCTGCAGCGCCTCATGGATCTGGACAGCGCCATCGACCCAGACGACGACGCGGACGAGCTCTACGAGACGTTCGAGGACGACCCCGTGGACGCCGACCTGGCGGAGGATGGCCCTGTGGGCGAGAAGGACGCGGACGTCGCTGTCGCAGGCGCCTCCCCCGCCGGTGGCCCGCGCCTGCTTGTGATCAACGGGCCGAACATCAACCTGCTGGGCGTGCGGGAGCCCGACCTCTACGGGCACGAGGACTATGCGTCGCTGCTGGCGCTCTGCCACGAGGTGGCCGAGGACGCCGGCTTCGCGTCGTGCGAGTGCTACCAGTCCAACCACGAGGGCGCCATCGTGGATCGCATACAGGAGGCCATGGGCACCATCGACGGCATCGTCATCAACCCCGCCGCCTACACCCACACGTCCGTCGCGATCCTGGACGCGCTCAAGGCGGTGCAGATTCCCGCGGTGGAGGTGCACATCTCCAAGGTGAGCGAGCGTGAGGACTTCCGCCAGGTGTCCTACGTCCGCAAGGCGTGCTTCGAGACCGTCATGGGCATGGGCATCCAGGGCTACGCGAAGGCCATCCGCGACCTGGCAGACCACCTGTCGCAGGGCTAGCGGCCGCAGCCCCTCGACCCGGGACCGCCCCGCCGCGCTACCTGTCTTCCTCCCGGCGGCAGCGCCAAATGGCGCCGTCGCTCACAATCACGTCCACGGCCACGTCGTGGTCGTCGTGCGGAAGCGGGTTGCTGCTTATCTGCATGCCGCGCGCAAGGCCCACCTTCGTGCCGGCGTATCCCGTCAGGAAGTTGTCGTAGTAGCCGGCTCCGTAGCCAATGCGGTGACCCTCCGCGTCAAACACCAGCCCCGGCACCAGGCACACGGAGTCCGCGAGCTCCTCCTCCGGCACCACGGCATCCTCGTCCGCCACGGGCTCCAGCACGCCGCGCGCGCCGGCACGCAGCCCGTCGAGGCTAGACACCTCCACAAACTTGAGCGACGTCGGCCCCGGAATGCAGCGCGGCAGCGCCACCCGCTTGCCGTCCGCCCATGCGCGCTCGATGATCTTGCGGGTTGGAATCTCGTCCTCAAACGGCACGTACGCCAGAAGCCACGTATCGCGACGGTACTCCGGAAGCGCCCTCAGGTTACTGGCTATGCTCCCGTCCAGCCTCGCCCTGAACCTGGGGCTCAGCGCCTTCCGCACGGCCAGGTAGCTCTCGCGGAGCGCGGACTTGCTCGCATCCTCACCACAAGAACTGGCCATCGGCTCCCTTTCCACGTCGCATTCGTCTAAAGTCTAACCCATACAGGCCCGCAACGGGGACGTCCGTTCCCACCCGGCAACATTTTAGTCCCGCAAGGAAGACTCACCCGTGCCCAAGACCGCGCAACAGACCATCCGCCTCGGCAACATAGACGTTACCGTCACCAGAAAGCGCGTCAGCCGCGTCAACCTGCGCGTGCGACGCGACGGCTCCGTCGCCGTGAGCGCGCCCGCCCGCGTCCCGCTCGCTCAGGTCCGCGCGTTCGTCGAGTCCCGCGAGGACTGGGTCCGCTCCGCACGGGCGCAGGCGCTCGCCCGCCAGGCCGTGCGCGCACAATCCCTCTGCGACGGCGGCACCACGCGCCTTCTGGGAAAGACGCTCGCCCTCTCGGTCGAGAAGGACCTCCCCTCCGGCTCCGCACCGCATGCCACCCGCACGGCCGGCACTGTCGTCGCCCACGTGCCAAGGGACGACGCCGGTCCGGCCAACGTGGACCTCGCGCTGCAGACCCTGTGGCGAGCCACGCTCCAAGAGGTCCTCCCTCCCCTGTTCGCGCGCTACGAGGGCCAAATGGGCGTCCGCTGCACCGGGGTCCGCCTCAGGATTATGACATCGCGCTGGGGCTCGTGCAACGTGCGCACCGGACGCATCACGCTCAACCTTGAGCTCGCGTGCCACCCGGCGTCCAGTGTGGAGTCCGTCGTGGCACACGAGCTCTGCCACCTGCTGGAGCCCAGCCACAACGCGCGCTTCCACGCGCTCATGGACGGGTTCTGCCCCTGGTGGCGCGACGCCAAGGCAGAGCTCAACTCCCTGCCGCCCACGCGCCCCGTTTTGCCGTAGGATAGAGGGGCTGGCTTTTCGCCGGCACGTAAACCAACCCACGCAAGGAGAGATACCCATGCCCAACGAGGGAAGCTACGAGGCCGCCCTGAAGCGCAGCAGGGAGGTAGAGTCGGACATCGCCGCCGGCAAGGTCGAGAAGTACACCATGCTCACGGGCGACAGGCCCACCGGGCGCCTGCACCTGGGCCACTACTTCGGCACCATCAAGGAGCGCGTGCGCCTGCAGGAGCTCGGCGTCCGCACGAACATCATCATCGCGGACTACCAGGTCATCACGGACCGCGACACGACGGAGCACATCCGCGACAACGTGTACAACATGGTGATGGACTACCTCGCCTGCGGAATCGACCCCGCGAAGACCATGATCTTCACCCACTCTGCCGTCCCGGCGGAAAACCAGCTCATGCTGCCGTTCCTCTCGCTCGTGACCGAGGCGGAACTCCAGCGCAACCCCACCGTGAAGGCCGAGATGGAGGCGTCCGGCCACTCGCTCACGGGCCTTCTGCTCACCTACCCGGTGCACCAGGCGTGCGACATCCTGTTCTGCAAGGGCAACGTCGTCCCCGTCGGCCGCGACCAGCTTCCCCACATCGAGGTCACCAGCAAGATCGCGCGCCGCTTCAACGAGCGCTACGGCAAGGTGTTCCCGGACGTGAGGGGGCTCCTCACCTCCACGCCGCTCATCCCCGGCCTCGACGGCCGCAAGATGAGCAAGTCCTACGGCAACGCCATCTCCATCTCGATGACGGCGGAGGAGACCGCGCGCCTCATCAAGAAGTCCAAGACCGACTCCGAGCGCTTCATCACGTTCGACCCCGAGGCGCGTCCCGGCGTGTCCGCCCTGCTCACCACCGCGGGCATCTGCACCGGCCGCGACCCGAGGGAGATCGCGGAGGAGATCGGCAACGGCGGCTCCGGCCAGCTCAAGAAGTACGTCACGCAGGCCGTGAACGACTACTTCGCGCCCATCCGCGAGCGTCGCCACGCCTTTGAGGACGACCTCGACTACGTGAAGGACGTCCTGCACGACGGCAACGCCAAGGCAAACGAGATCGCCCACCAGACCTTAGACGAGGTCCGCGAGGCCATGGGCATGGTCTACTAGCCGCACGCACGGTCCGCAGAGCCACCTTGGGCACGCCGACGCCATAGACGCGCAGACGTGCCAACGAAGACGCGAGCCCTTCTCGTCCAGCGCACAAGACGCAGGCGAGAAGGGCTCACTTCCTTGCCGAAAACCATCCGGCACAGAGCGCTTATGCTCGCAAAAAAGGGCGCCTCCCGAGGGAGACGCCCTTCTCGCCCTTTACGCTCAGGCTACGCCGGGATGGCGACCATTGCGATGGAGAGGATAACCATGCAGGCGACCGAGATCGCGACGACGATCTTGAGTGCGAACTTAACCCAGGTGCCGTACTCGATGCGGGACAGGGCCAGGCCGCCCATGATCGCACCGGAGGTCGGGGTAATCAGGTTCACGACGCCACACGCAGCGGAGAAGATCATGATCATGATCGCGGGGTTGAAGCCAAGGCGCGCGGCAAGGGGCCCGAGGATGGGCATGGACAGCGTGGCCAGGCCGGAGGTCGACGGGATGAGGAAGGACAGCAGGAAGAGGAGGAGGAACGAGCCGATGGTGAAAACGACCGCGGGAGTGCCGTTAAGGGCGTTTGCGGAGTTCGCCAGGACCAGGTTCGCGAGGCCCGTGCTCTTCATGAGGACGGAGACGCCACGGGAGACCGCGATGATCATGACGACCGACATCATGTCGCCGGCGCCCGCCATGAACGTGTCGACGATCTCGTGCTCGGACAGCCCGCCGATGATGCCGATGATGATGGCGAGCAGGAGGAACCAGGTGGTGGACTCGGCGAAGTACCACTGGCCGAGAGGGGTGCCCGTCAGGAACGCGGACCAGCCGGCGTCGTCGGTGACGGTCGTGGTGAGCTTGCCCTTGACGTTCTTCGAGAGCTGAAGCGTGCCAAGCTCGTCGTCAGAGTACTGCTGCTCGATGTCGGCGGCCGTGACCGTGGAGGTCTCGTCGTGCGAGGAGGAGCCGGCGACGAACGCGTTCACGCCGAGGTCCTCCCAAGGCACGAAGGAGATGACCATGATGATGAAGGCGGCCGCGAACACCCAGAGGACGCCCTTCTGCTTGCCGGTGAGGCTCTTCTTCTTGGAGGAGCCTTCCTCGTTTGCATAGGAGGCAAGGGACGCGTCGATCTCGTCCTGGCTCATGAGGGACTTGGAGGGATCGGCCTTGACGCGCTTGGCGTACTGAAGGACGAAGAAGACGGAGATGAGGTAGGAGACGATAAGAAGAACGACGCCGAGGCCGATGACGACCGCCTGGTTGACCTTGATGCCCATGTCGGTGAGCGCGGAGCTCGCGATGCCGGTGGCGAAGGGGTTCACCGTGGAGCCGAGGCAGCCGACGCCAGCGCCGAGCAGGACGATCATGGCGCCGCTGAGGGAGTCGTACCCTGCGGCGATCATGGTGGCGGAGAGCAGGGCGTAGAAGCCGACGGTCTCCTCGCACATGCCGTAGGTGGTGCCGCCGAAGGCGAAGATCAACATGAGGATGGGGATGAGCTTCAGCTCGTTGCCGTTCATCTTCGCGACGAGGACGTCGATGCCGGTCGCAAGGGCGTCGGTCTTGTTCACGATGCCGAGGAAGCCACCGAGGACCATGACGAAGAGGCAGACGTCGACGGCGTCCTTGAAGCCGTTGACGGACGCCATGGTGAAGCTGCCGAGCGTGGCACCGGTGACGGTTCCCTGAATGTCCTCATAGTGGAACGAGGTTCCGTTCAGGAGAATCGAGATGATTGCCACGAGGGCCAACAGAATGAAGATGATCGAGAAAGACGTGAGCATCTTCCTCTTCTTCTTCGGCTGCGCTGTCGTATCAGACATGACCGCAACTCCTTTCGGCGCGAGGCGCCCTTGAACTTTACAGCGTCTGTGTAACACCATCGGTACACAAAACGCTTAATTCCGCTATACATCCTACACGCTTTCCCCAAATCTCGTCCATGTGGCTCGTGAGCGTTATCCAATAGTCGGTGAACTGTTACACAGGTATTGATTTAGGATTCCGATACGCATGCCAGCAAAATATGACCGCCTACCGAAGTATGCGTTTTACCCGCACGACTAATACCAGTTCAAGGTCATGACGTCATTTTGGGTCAATGGGATATTCCTCTCACCCCGCTGCATTCATAAAGAAATAGCGGATATGTATTATGCATATCCGCTTCAGAAATATTATTGTTAGAGCCAGCAGTTTGCTACTTGTCGTACTCCGCAAGGGCCTCGCCGAGAAGGGCAAGACCCTTCCTCAGAACATCCTCGTGGCAGCAGTAGCCGAGCCTGGCGCCGTTTGGCAGCTCGAACCTCGTGCCGGGGACCAGCAGCACTCCCCTCTCGCTCAGAATCCTCTTGCAGAACTCCTCGTCCGACTCGGGGATGTCGAGCTGCAGGTAAGAGACCGAGACGCCTTTCGGGTCGTTCCACTTCGCACGCGGCTGGTCCTTGACCCACTCCGCCACGATGTCGTGGTTCGTGTGACAGATCCTCCGGTTGCGCTCGAGGATGGTCTGGCGGTTCTTCAGGACGTATGTGGCGAGGATGTCGTTGAACACGCCGGTGCAGATCATGGAGTAGTCCCTGTAGACGCGCACGCGCTGTGCGACCTCCTCGTCCGCGACGACCCAGCCGATGCGGGCGCCGGGGGTGGAGTACGTCTTGCTCACGGAGTTCGTGACGATGGCCTTCTCGTACACGTCTGCCATGGACCAGTAGTTCTCCGTGTCGTCCATGGGCATGTACACCTCGTCCGACAGGACGTACGCGCCTACGGACCTCGCGATGTCCGCGATCTGCTCCAGCGTGTCCTTGTCGAGCACGCAGCCCACGGGATTGGAGGCGTTGTTGATGCAGATGAGCTTCGTGTTGGGCTTGACGAGACGCTTCAGCTTCTCGACGTCAGGCTTCCAGCCGAGACCCTCCTCGAGCTCCCAGTAGTCGACCTCCGCCCCCAGCTGGCGTGGCACCTCGTACAGCGGCGTGTACGTGGGCCACTCCGCGACGACATGGTCGCCCTGCTCGATGAGGACGTGCATCGCGTTCAGGTTCGCGCCGGTGCACCCGTTCGTCTGGAGGATCCTGCTCGGGCTCACGGGCTTGCGATAGAGCTTCGCCACCTCGTCCTTGAACTCCGGGGAGCCCTCGATCCAGCCGTAGTTCATGACCTCGCGGTTCAGGCTCTCGTAGAACGAGGCGCCCTCCTCGCCGTCGAGGGCCATCAGCTCGTCCATCGTGAACGAAGCAAAGGTCGACTGCGCGATGTCCCACTTGGCGCTCTTCTCGTATACGTTCAGCCAGTCCTCGCAGCCGATGAGCTTGATGGGATTGTTCATGAGTTCCTCCTAATGAATAAGGGCGAGAAGCCATACAGCCCCTCGCCCCTTGCCGGCTTGATGCCCTACGCCTAGAAGACGGGGATGATGCCCACGGCAGTGAGGGGAATCGAGATGATGCCGGCGATGGCAATCACGGCGGCGAGGATGACCTCGCCCTTCACGATACCGCTGCCCTCGGCGTCACGAGCCTGCTTGTAGAAGAAGAAGCCGGGGATGTAGCCCAGGCAGGCAAGCAGCAGGAAGCCCCAGCCCGTGAACAGGACGCCGACAACCTGGAACAGCAGCGCAAGCACACCGATGACCATCTGTCCCGTATCGTTGTTGGCCTTGGCGAGCTTCACCTGATATGCGGCTGCATAAGCCCAGGTCACGACGATGGTGACGGTGCACATCGAGATGGCGAAGGTATAGGCGTCCGCGGCGAAGGTCGCGACGATGATGAAGATCTCGGTCAGCGCGCCAACGATGAGCAGCGAGTACTGCGGAGAGTTCTTCTTGTTCAGCTCGCCCCACTTCGCGGGAAGCTCGTGGTGGTCTGCCATCATCGAGGAGACCTCGGCGGGAAGCATGGTGAAGGACAGCCAGGAACCGGCGACGGAGATGATGATGGCCCAGCTGATGAAGGCGCCACCGAAGCCCGGCAGCATGTGCTCGAACACGGTGATGGTAGCGGGCTTGGGTGCGGCGACGAGCTCCTTGTAGGGAAGCACGCCGTAGGGAATCACGGAAGCGCCGATGTAGAGGACGAGAAGGACGACGAGACCGAGGATGGTCGCGGAGCCGACCTCGGACTTCTTCTTGGCGCGGTTGCTCATGACGGAAGCGCCCTCGATGCCGATGAAGACCCACATCATGACGAGGATGCACTGCGTCACCTGGTGCGCGACGGAGCCGAGGCCCGTCTTGTTTGCCGCCATGATGACGGCGTTGCGCTGAGCGGTGCCCCAGAAGTCGGCGGTAAAGATGCCGGCGTTGAAGCTCACGATGGCAAAGAGGATGAAGAGGAGGATGGCCGCGCACTTGACGACCATGACGACCGCGTTGAGGAACGCGGCGGATTCTACGCCGTTGATAACCAGGAAGGTGATTGCCCAGAGGAGCACGGAGACGACCACGACGCCCACGACGGCGGGGTTGCCGGTCTCAGGGTTGGAGAATACGCCGGGCAGCATGCCGCCGAGGCAGTACTTGGAGCCAAGGACCTGGGCGATCATCGTAGCGAAGCCGACGTTGCCGAGCCATGCGGACAGCCAGTATCCCCAGCCGCTGATGAAGCCGTGGAACGGGCCGAAGCCCTCCTCTGCGTATGCGCAGACGCCGTCGAGCTCAGGACGCTTGGAGCCGACGTATGCAAGCGCGAGGGCAAGGAACAAGAAGCCAAGGCCGCACACGAGCCACGCAATGAGCGCGGCACCGGGGGAAGCGACATTGGCGAGCTGACCTGTCAAGGCGAAGACGCCGGAGCCGATGCAGGAGGAGACGACCATGCCAACGAGGCCAAAGAAGCTTACGCCGTTGGGATTGTCGACCTTAGTGTTGTCGTTTGCCATATTGGAACCCTTCCCTAGATCTTAGGGATGCATATGAAAAAGCTGAAAATTCGTTAACATCATATTACATACATAAATTATGCAATTTATAGCGTTAACAGCAAAAAAGCCTCCGCGGTCAAGCCGCGGAGGCTCAACAGTATGCTACGACCTGACTACTTCAGGGTCGCGTACATGACGGCCTTGATGGTGTGCATACGGTTCTCGGCCTCGTCGAAGACCTTGGAAGCACGGGACTCGAAGACCTCGTTCGTGACCTCCATCTCGGTGATGCCGAACTTCTCGGCAACCTCGGCACCCTTCTTGGTGTTGGTGTCGTGGAAGGAGGGCAGGCAGTGCAGGAAGATGCAGTCGTCGTGAGCCTGGCTCATGACGTCGGAGGTGACGCGGTACGGCTCCATCAGCGGGATGCGCTTCTTGTAGAGCTCGTCCGGCTCGCCCATAGAGACCCAGATGTCGGTGTAGATCGCGTCGGCATCCTTGACGCCCTCGTGGACGTCCTCGGTCAGCTTGACGGTGGAGCCGTTCTGTGCCGCGATGGCCTCGCACTCCTTGACCAGGTCGGCCGCAGGCATGTTCTCCTTGGGGCCGCAGGCGACGAAGTTGACGCCGAGCTTGGCGCAGACGACCATGAGGGAGTTGCCGACGTTGTTGCCAGCATCGCCCATGAAGGTGAGCTGACGGCCCTTGATGTCGTTGTTGAAGTTCTCCTTCATGGTGAGGATGTCAGCGAGCATCTGGGTGGGGTGGAACTCGTTGGTCAGGCCGTTCCAGACGGGGACGCCGGCGTACTTTGCGAGCTCCTCGACCTTGGTCTGCTCGAAGCCACGGTACTCGATGCCGTCGAACATGCGGCCGAGGACGCGGGCGGTGTCGGCGATGGACTCCTTGTGGCCCATCTGGGAGCCGCTGGGGTCAAGGTAGGTGCAGCCCATGCCGAGGTCATACGCGCCAACCTCGAAGGAGCAGCGGGTACGAGTGGAGGTCTTCTCGAAGAGAAGGGCGACGTTCTTGCCCTCGAGGTAGCGGTGGGGAACGCCGGCGCGCTTCATGTTCTTGAAGTCGGTGGAGAGGTCCAGGAGGTAGTTGATCTCCTCGGGGGTGAAGTCCAGGAGCTTCAGGAAGTGACGGCCACGAAGATTGACGCCCATGTTGTTCCTTTCTATATCTGCACCCCTGTTCGCGTATTGATGGGTGTGCAGGCTGACAGAACGTACGAATGCCGGGGACGCCGAGGCGTCCCCGGTCTAGCAAATGCTAGCTAGGACTTAGATGTCCTCGCGCTCGAACGGCATGCTCATGCAGCGGGGGCCGCCACGGCCACGGGAGAGCTCTGCGGACGGCACGACGATGAGGTCGAGGCCCTCCTTGTACAGAACGTCGTTGGTGACGGAGTTGCGCTGGTAGACGCAAATCTTGCCAGGCGCGACGGCCAGGGTGTTGGAGCCGTCGTTCCACTGCTCGCGCGCAGCCGCGACGGGGTCGCCGCCACCGCACTTGATGAGCCTGATGGCATCGACGCCGGTGGCCTTCTCGAGGATGTGCTCGAGGGTGTCGTTGAGCTCCTCGATCTTGACCTCGCCCTCGGTAGCACCCTTGGTGAGCCTGAAGACCTGCAGGGTGCCCATGATGCCCGGGTGGATGGTGAACTTGTCAACATCGATCTGGGTGAACACGGTGTCGAGGTGCATGAAGGCACGGGAGACGGGGATGTTGAAGGCGTAGATGTCGGTAATCTCGCACTTCTCGGCGTTGTCGCCCCAGAACATGTTCTGGGCGAGGGCGTCGATGGCAGCAGCCTGGGTGCGCTGGGAGATGCCGATGGCCAGAGTGTGGGCGTTGATGTTCAGGACGTCGCCACCCTCGGTGTGGAACGCGCTGTCACGACGGTACCAGAGCGGAGCGTCCTTGTACTCGGGGTGATCGCGGAAGATGTACTTGCCGAGCAGCGTCTCGCGGTTGCGCGTGACGGAGAACATGTGGTTCAGGTTCACGCCACGGCCGACGACCGCAAACGGGTCGCGGGTGAAGTAGGTGTTCGGCATCGGGTCGACGAGAAGGTCGGTCTCGCCGTCCTGGTCGGCGCCCACGAGCTCGGACAGGGTGCTGCTGGACCTGACGGGCAGGTCGATCTCGTTCTTGCGGAGACCGGCGATGCACTTGTCGACGAAGGCCTTGGTGTCCTCGATGGAATCCATGTACTCCTTGACGGCGGCACGAGCCTCCTTGCCCTTGAGGCCAGACTCGGCGAGCCACTGCTGCGTGAACTCCTCACGGGAGCCAGCGGCATCGAGTGCCTCGGCAACGAGCTTCTCAAGGTAAAGAACCTCGACGCCCTGCTCACGAAGCAGCTCGGCGAACTTGTCGTGCTCGGCCTGTGCGACCTCCAGGAAGGGGATGTCGTCGAACAGAAGGCGCTCAAGATCGTCCGGGGTAAGGTTCAGGAGCTCCTCGCCGGGGCGGTGAAGGCAAACCTTCTTCAGGGGACCGATCTCGCTGTGGACGTAGAGTCCGTTAGCCATGTCCTCCCACTCCTTTCGCGTCGGGTAAACCCGACTAACGAGATGAATAAGACGCTGCAATCGCTACGTGCTACCAAACCAGCGAGCTGACTCGGAAACTGGCGTCGAACTTGCAGCTCCAACAATAACGCCAAAACCAACTATATCCAATAACTATTTTCGAAACAGGCAAAGTTTTTCTTGTTGGGGGAACGGTAGCAAAGCGTCCCTAAACGGTCCATTGTGTTGGGTTGAGTCTAGTTTACGTGGCATTTACCTGCGCATTTCCAAATTTGAATTGTACACTATTAGAAACTACCTGTGCAGATAGGCGTAATCAGCCCAATGACTCAAACAGGATTTTGACAGCATAAATATACTATCAGAATACTTATATATTCACTATTACGACAACACCGTATATGCGGGGAGAACGCATTGCCAGACACCTTAGACCTCCGCGGGCCTCCCACGACGTCGACGCGTCGGGTCGTGGTTACGTCTGCGTAATGATTGGCCGGCAAACGGCTCCACGACCGTTCAAGCGATAGAATCTAGTGTCTACACCAGCCGCGCGCCAAGCTATCGGCGCGCGGACACGAAGGCGACTCGGGACGGACGGAAAGCGATGGGAAAGAAGAAGAAGGACAAGACGACGGGCGCGGAGGCCGCGACTGACTTCGAGCACACCGAGGCGGCCCTCGAGAAGCGGGCCGCGAAGTACGTGAGCACGAAGGACCAGAAGGGCGCCCATGCGAAGGCGCGGGACTTCTCGTATACGCAGAACAGGGAGGTCAGCTGGCTGCGCTTTGACAACCGCGTGCTGGACGAGGCCTTTGACGAGACCGTTCCCCTGTTCGAGCGGCTGAAGTTCGTCTCCATCTTCGGGAGCAACCTCGACGAGTGGTTCATGATCAGGATCGGCGGCCTGAGCGACCTGACGCTGCTGAAGCACCAGCCACGCGAGAACAAGTCGAACCAGACGCCTTCCGAGCAGATCGACACCGTGCTCGGGATGCTGCCGGACCTCATCGCGCGTCAGGGGCGCGCGTTCGCCTCCATCGAGAGGAGCCTTGCCGAGCACGGCCTCACGCGCGTCTCGAGCGAGGACCTGACGGATGCGGACAGGGCGCAGATCAAGCGCACGTACGACCTTTCCATCGCACCGATCATATCGCCGATGATCATCGACCCGAGGCACCCCTTCCCCAACCTCCGCAACGGCAACCTGTACGTGACGTGCACGCTCGACGGTGCGGACGAGAAGGGCCTTCTGGGCATCGTTGAGGTTCCCACCTCGCTCGGGCGCGTCATCAAGCTGCCCTCGACGGAGCGCGAGTATCGCTACATCCTTATGGAGGACGCGATGCTCGAGATGCTGAGCGGCTGCTTTGGCGACTACGCCCCCACCGCCTCTGCCGTGATCCGCGTGACGAGAAACGCTGACATCGACCCGGACGGCGAGGGCGTCGAGGAGGAAGAGGACTACCGCCAGCACATGAAGAAGGTGCTGAAGCGCAGGCAGCGCCTGCAGCCCGTGCGTCTGGAGGTGGAGGGCTACCTCCCCGAGGAGCAGCTGGCCGAGGTTCAGGAGCGCCTTGGCCTCACGAGCGAGCGCGTGTTCCAGACTGACATGCCGCTCGACCTGGACGGCTACGTGTACGGGCTCGAGGGGAAGATCCCGGAGGCCTTCCGGGGCGCCCTCGTCTTCGACCCGTTCGTGCCGCAGGTCTCGCCCATGGTGGACGCCTCGCGTCCGATGCGCCCGCAAGTGGAGGACCACGATGTTCTTCTCACCTATCCCTACGAGAGCATGTCTCCCCTGCTGCAGCTTTTACGCGAGGCCTCCGGCGACGACGCGTGCATATCCATCAAGATCACGCTGTACCGCGTCGCGAAGCGCTCGAAGCTCTGCGAGAGCCTCATCGCCGCGTCAGAAAACGGCAAGGAGGTCACCGTCCTGATGGAGCTGCGCGCCCGCTTTGACGAGGCGAACAACATCGAGTGGGCGGACAGGCTGGAGCAGGCCGGCTGCACGGTGATCTACGGGCAGGAGGGCTTCAAGGTACACTCCAAGATCTGTCAGATCACCTACCACGACGCGTCGGGCATCAGCAGGATCACCTGCCTGGGCACCGGAAACTTCAACGAGAAGACCGCGAAGCTCTACTCGGACTTCATGCTGCTCACGGCGCACAGGGGCATCGCGGAGGATGGCAACACGTTCTTCAGGAACCTGTCCCTTGGCAACCTGAAGGGCAGCTACAGCTACCTGGGCGTAGCGCCGACAGGCCTGAAGCCGCTCGTCATGCGCGGCCTGAACCGCGAGATCGGCCGTGCGCGCGCCGGCGAGCCCGCGCAGGTGTTCATGAAGATGAACTCCCTTACCGACCGCGACGTGATCGACAAGATTTCCGAGGCATGCCGCGCCGGCGTGCGCGTGATGCTGGTAATACGCGGCATCTGCTGCATCAAGGCAGACATCCCCGACAAGACGGAGGGGCTCATCGCCCACCAGATCGTGGGACGCTTCCTGGAGCACGCGCGCGTGTACGCGTTTGGCGTGGACACGGACATCCTGTATCTTTCCAGCGCGGACATGATGACCCGCAACACCGAGCGCCGCGTCGAGATCGCGTACCCCGTGCTCGACCCCGAGTGCAAGGAGCGCGTGATCGAGTTCGTGAACCTTCAGCTTGCGGACAACGTGAAGGCCCGCAGGCTCACGCGCGAGGGGACGTGGGAGAAGCTGGCCCCCGCGCCGGACGACCCCAGGATCGACGCGCAGGAGCTGCTGCTGGCCAAGGCGTACCTCCAGACCGAGGAGTACGCGGACGCCGCAGTTGACGCCTCCCTCGTGGCAAAGGCGAACCCGATGCTCGAGGCGGACGCGAGCCAGACGCTGCAGGCGCTGCCCCAGATTGGCCGCTACGAGGTGGACGTGGACGGCGAGCCGCAGGTCAGGACCCGTATCGTGACGCCAGAGGAGTTCGTGCGCGAGGAGCGCCAGATACTGGGCATAGGCGACGCGCAGGACGGCGCGACGCCGGCGGCGCAGCCCGATCAGCCCGCCGCTTCGGAACCGCCTGCGCCTGTGCCTGCCGCGCCCGCGGCGCCAAAGCACATGAGCCCGGCCGAGAAGGACGAGGCGCCCTCCCCCGAGGAAGACGCCTCCAAGGACGGCCCCGCGCCGGTTGCGACCCCAGAGGCCCCCGCGGCAAGCGAGCCCGAGCCCGCACAGCATCCCGCACCTGTAGACGCCCGCGTGATCGAGGACGAGCCGCCTGCGGAGCATGAGACCCGCAATGACGCCCAGACCACGTCCATCGAGATTCGCAGGCCCAACCGCTTCGCAGTGGCCCTCAAGCTCATCGGACTCGGCCTTGCGGAGCTCTTCACCGGAAACCTCACAAGAAGGAGTCGTTAGTGCCCACACACCACAACCGCCGCGGCGGCAGCGCCCGCCAGATGCCCGTTACCACTCCGCAGGCGCCCCTCCCCCAGCTGGGGCCCCTGCTCACGCTCAAGATAGAGCGCCTCGCCTACGGGACGGACGCCATCGCCCACACGGACGAGGGCAAGACGGTCTTCGTCCAGGGCGGCGTCCCGGGCGACACCGTGGAGGCGGCCCTCGTGCAGGACGGCCCGTCCTTCTCCAAGGCGCACGTGACGCGCGTGCTTGAGCCGTCCGCGGACCGCGTGCAGTCGCCGTGCCCGTTCGCGAGCGCCTGCGGCGGCTGCCCGTGGGCGTCCGTCTCGTACCAGGCGCAGCTCTCGGCCAAGCGCGACAACGTGGTGGACGCCCTCACGCGCATCGGCCACTTCGATCCGGAGCACGCGCGCCAGCTCGTGGCGCCATGCGTCCAGCCCGGCGAGCCGTGGGGCTACCGCAACAAGATCGAGCTCGCGTTCGAGCGCCGGGGCCAGCGCGCCGTCGTGGGCATGCACGACGCCGGCGGCACGGGCGTGGTCAAGGTGGACCGCTGCCTGCTGCTCGAGTCCCGCTACCAGAAGCTCGCGAAGGCCGTTTCCGGCGCGCTCTCGTACCTGGCAAACTCCCACGGGCTCGCCATCGACCGCGTGGGCATCCGCGCCTCCCGGCGCACCCGCGACGTCGAGGTGGCGCTCTGGACCGAGCCGGGTCCGTTTCCGCGCGCTCAGGCCGCAAAGGTCCTGGGCGA
>Ga0256406_1002539_pt1 | contig 25416 bp, 24 predicted proteins | sample RumenRJG_03DNA_FD_185986 | JGI IMG/M metagenome (GOLD analysis project Ga0256406, IMG submission 185986) | Bovine rumen microbial communities from Lethbridge, Alberta, Canada - RJG_03 | ecosystem: Host-associated > Mammals > Digestive system > Stomach > Rumen | place: Canada: Alberta | collected...
GGTCGGCGCCTTGCGTGCCATCGAAAAAGCATACCAGCTAGACAAAGAAGATATTAGCATCGTGTATCAGCTTTCCGAAGCGAACATCTCGCTCGACGATTTTGAACGCGCCGTTGCCGTGATTCGTGAAGGTTATGCTGCCCATCCCGAAGAAATAGATTTCTTGGTTTATCTAGGTGACGTTTATCGCCTGAATAAACAGTACGAAGAAAGCGCCGTCGCCTACCGCGAAGCATTGGGTGTACGTCCTGATAACCCCGCAGTTATGTACAAACTCGCCGACGTTCTCGCCGAAGACAACAAGCCCTTTGTCGCGATGGACGTGCTCAACAACCTCACGCAAATCAAACCCGACTTTAGCGACGCTGCTATCTTCCTCGGAAACCTGGCTTACGACGCCAAGTTCCTCGATCGCGCCGAATCTGCCTACGAACTCGCTGCCAAGCAGGGTAACGCCGAAGCCGTATTCGGCTACAAGAACATGGCCTACGACGCACATGCCCAAAAGCGCGACGACGAGGCCCTGCGTTTGCTGCGCGCCGCCCAAAGCTACTTCCCGGACGATGTCACCCTCCAGGCCGACATCTTGGAATTCGAGAAAGATCACTGAAAATTCTAATAAAGGGCAGGGAGAAACTTTGTTATATTCTCCCTAATCGGAGTTGCCCTATGGAATGGAATACCGCAGTAAAAGAACGAATTGAATCTCGCTTGAACGAAAAAGAAAACTCGCTTGCCGCATACGCTTGCAAGTCTGCGCAGGCGATTCGTTTTCACGAGGCTCTTGAAGATCTCCGCCCGAACTTTTTTCATGATTCGGACAAGATTATCCATTCCTATTGCTACAGCCGCTATATTGACAAGACTCAGGTCTTTTACCTGGTCGAAAATGACCACATCACGCACCGTGTGCTTCACGTGCAGCTGGTGGCGAAAATCGCAAGAACCATCGGGCGATTCTTGAACCTGAACGAAGACCTGATTGAGGCAATTTCATTGGGCCACGATGTGGGCCACACGCCTTTTGGCCACGATGGCGAAAAAATCATTTCGGCATTTTTGCAGGAACAGGGCGCTGGCATTTTCGAACATAACGTTCAGAGCTTTAGGCTTTTCCACGACCTCGAAGCCTACGGAAAAGGCCTGAATCTTACCGCACAGGTTCTTGACGGAATCATCTGCCACAATGGTGAAATTCTGCAGAACAGTTATGGTTGCGACCGCAGCAAGACTCCCGAAAAGTTGCTGACAGAATACCGCGAAAGCCTCAAGGGTGTTTTCAAGTCGAAAGACATGGTTCCCATGACGCTCGAAGGCTGCGTCATGCGCATCTCGGATGTGATTGCGTACGTAGGCCGCGACATCGAAGACGCCATCATCTTGAAGCTGGTGGAACGCGAAAGCCTGCCCCGCGAAGTTACGGAAGTTCTTGGCAACAAGAACAGCCAAATCGTCGACACGTTGATTAAGGATCTGGTTAACAACAGCATTGACAAGGAAATGCTCAGTTTCTCGCCGGCTGTTTATGATGCGTTGAATTGCCTGAAAGATTGGAACTACAAGAATATTTACCAGAACCCGAAAAAGTCAACGCAAGACGAAAAAATCAAGGCGATGTTCCGGGCCGTTCTGGCCGAATGCCTCGAAGAACTCGGCTCTAACAAAAAAGTCACCGGCATCAATCATTGGTTCAATTCCATGAGCGCCGAATATAAAGAGATGACCCCCAAACCGCGTGTTGTCGCCGACTATGTCTCCGGCATGACCGATGACTACCTGATGAACGCCTACAAGGAAATTGTAATCCCCAAGTCGTTCGGGATCAGCTTTGCTGAAAAAGTGTAGTTTTATTGTCATTTTATGACATTAAATTAAGTCTATATTTATAGGTGACTCTAGAAAGGAGGCACCTATGGCAACTATCTTTATTGACGACTCCAAGCCGTTTCCCGTTATTTCCAATCAGCCTGACAATAGGCACGAATCGGCCCAGGAATTTTTCAAGCGACAGGCGGCAGGCCTGAAACTGATTAGCGACGAAATGGAACAAGAAAACAGCGAGCAGGAGGAATTGCGCAAGCTCCAGGAAAGGAGCGACGAACGCAAGAAAAAGTTGCTGTTCGACAACCTCGATCTCATCATGCGCCACAAGGACGAAATTCTTGCGACACCGCGCTACGCCAATATAGACGCCCACTATGCCATCAAGGGTAGCGGGCTATACGTAGGCCCCCTGCAAACCTCAAGGACTTTCAACATCGCAGGCAGCATCGTCAGGGTCGGCTTCAGGCTCGCAACACTCCTGCGCGTTTGGGAAACCGACCAGTTCAAGGTGGAATGCGAGTGCGGCGGCACGGCAGTCATCCGCTCGTTTACGGGCTCGCCGCTTTCGGGCAGCTCCCGGGCGACCGCGTATTGCCCCGAATGCAAGCGAGAAACTCGTGTCGGTAACCGCAGCTTCGGCAATTATTACTGGTACTTGCAGAAAAATCTTTCCGAAGATGTCGAGGCCGTCGCGAGGAATTTTATTGCCAAATGGACTCTCGCCGAAACGGAACACGAAAAGAAGGTGGCCGAGGGGAAATACGTAGATCCCAAGCCAGGTGACGAATTCCATGGCGACGGCACGCCCTGCAATCTCGAAACGATGATTAACGAATTGCGGCTGAAGGAATTTGAGGAATCCAGCACCAACTAAAAGGAGCAAACTATGACACTCGAAGAAAAAGTAAAGGAACTTTATAACGAACTGAAACCCAAGTGCCAAGCCGAGGGCTTGAACCTGCATTGGGAAATCCATAAAGCCTTAAGACGATTCCGCAAGGAACATCCCGATCTAGATGATCAGTGGGCCAGAGAGGCTGAGGGAATAGGCCCAGAAGATTAACAGCCCTCAATATCCCAAAAGAGGTTGCTGTACGAACGAAAAAGCGCGAAATATGCAAAAATAATTCCTAACACCGTCTTAACCATGAACGTCATTGATTTTATGATGGAACCCCAAAGCTTGCTTTCCTTGGTCTGATATAACCAAACTTACGACTGTATTTGTCGCATGCGTGTCGTATATTATGAAAAAAGGAGTAATATATGACACATGAAAAAAGTACAGATGGTTTAGGTGCTATGGCCGCAGCAGAAATGGCCAAGGCTTTCCGCTACTACAATTACATGCGGGAGTTTTATGGTTACCTTTGCGATTCGCTGGATTTGGTCTTTGAAGACGACTGTAATGAATTCGATCCGGCGTATGCTCCGGCCGAAAAGGAGTTTCCTCCTGCAGATGGAATAGATGAAAATTCCACCGAGAAAGCAATTGCGCTTGATAAAATGGTTCGGACTATCCGCGCTTACGAAACAATGCAGACAATTGTCGAAATTCTTGACGAAGATGGCGTAGAGATGGCTGCGCAAGAACGTGGAATGGTGCAGGATTCCCACAAATTCGCGCTCACGAGTATCGGGGAGTATTTTCCTACGACAACCCTATGGCGTGAATTTGAAGAACCTGCGCAAAAACTGCTTGCTAAATATGCCGATGACGCACATAGTGCGATTATGTTAATGGAGCCGCTTTCGCTGGAATCTGCAATTCACAAAATTTTCACGGAACAGAAGGAATGTCTCGAAAAATTTTTGCCGCAGAAAATTGAAGAACTGAAAAAAATCGTAGCTAAAATTAAGGAATAATTCTTATGAAATACGAAGAACGCAGAAGCCAGGAATATGTCGACTATATAATGGAAGGTTTGATTAAGGACGATCGTTGGATCAAGGAGCGAAGGAAATGCTTGCGTGAGGATGAGCACCATCAAAACATGCAACTATTGGCTCGGAAAGTCATGGCCAATGCCCGCTTTGAACACAGCAAGGAAAATATCGCCAAACTGTTGCTGCTGAACAAGCGACTCCATAAACTGCAAGATGAATGTGCAAAAGTCACCTTCGATATGTACAGGGACATGAGGGCACTCATGGCGCAAGGCAAGTCGTATTACAAGACTTTTGGCATTGAGTCGTTTATTGTGTATGAATCAGAAGAGGACTGGGAAGGCGAAGTTTCCGGTCTTTACGATTCCTACGACAAGGCGAATCGTTTTCAGGTAAATCTCAATGACAATCCTAGCAAGGAACCCGTCGATTACAAGGAGTTGAACGCTTTTCACGAGGAACTAAGCTGGAATATTGAATGCCTTGATCTGCCTGAATTCAAGGACGAATATATCTGCTTTGCGATGCACAAGTTCTTTGCCGATGGTGATTACTCCCTCGAAGACGCTATGCGCATGAAACCGGAGGACTTCTACGTCCATACCGAGATTCATATATAAGAAAAATCAAAAAGAAGACGTTGCCTGTCTAAATTTCTCCAAGGTTTCGCAGGGCTTCAACAAGATGTGCGAATGCATTGGCGTTTTGGCTTCGCATATATGAAAGCTTCTTGTATCTGCTCATGCTGATGTTTTCGGCAAGATAACGTTCTGGAGATTGAATGGGGGCGTAGATTCGCTTTGTCAGTAGACATGAAGCGAGATGCATTACGCGACAGGCCTGTTCTGTGGCGGTTGACAAGTTGTAACTCATTGACAGGACGTGTCCGCCAACAGAACGGATTCCTTTAAGAAATAGTTGAAAATCCTCCTTGTTGTACACGCCTTTGCCTACGATACAGGCGCAGGATTGGATTGTGTCTAAAAGGGAATCTTCGCGATTAATAGCTATGTTGCGATATCCGATTTCGTTTAGAACTGTTTTATCATAAGTCTTCACCACAGCTTCCCAATTAGAAATCTTTTCGGAAAGTGCGGCTACATCGAATAGTTGCTTGATTATTTCTAGTTCCTTGTCTATGCCGAAAGGAACGCCTGTTGTGTGTGGGGCGAATGCTGTCAATTTGTCGCCCAAGATGCATTCCGCTGATGGCAGCGATACCATTACGGCCGAACCTTCGAAAATCAATAGCTCGCTATTGATTTCTCGATTTTCGATTAAGTGGTATGGGTTTTCTGTATAGACTATGTCCAGAATGATATAAAACTCTTCGTTTCTCAAGGGTGAGTTGTAATAAAATTTGAAGTGCCTTTTTTCGATGTTGTTCGACCCTGTCCGGCGTTTTTCTTCAAAATACTTAAATGGAAAAATTTTTGCTGCTTCCTGGATGTAGCGGTCGACATTTTCTCCTGGATTTACCAAGATGTCGATGTCGGTTGAAAGTCTTAAAGGACGCTCTAGTATCAGCATCAGTGAGGTGCCGCCTTTGAATAAGAATGGCAGACCTACGCGGGCAAGGGCTTCTAGTAATCCGAATGCGAATAGAACGCGCTCCAATAAGGATGGATCTTTCTGGTATTTCGCACGCAAGGCATTCACGTGTTCCGTAGAGTAGGTGCTTTTTGAAATCATATTGCACCTCGCTGCTAAACTGTTTTTAGTTGGATATTGGTTTGCTCAGAAATAAAGGCGTGGAGAACATCATGTAGGTTTCGTCGTCTGGCATAACGGAACATGCGAGTCTCGTCGATATGGAATTTATTGAATATGCCTTCGTAAATTGCAGGGTATTCACTGCGTTCAATTAATTTGCCGGTCAGTTTTTTGGAGAGAATGTCTACAATGATTTTTTCCAATGTACAGGAATGATTTGTAAGTGGAACTGGACTTTCAGATTGTAATTTCTGAACGACAATATCGACATCGGGGCCGCGCAACTTGTAAAAAAGGTCGGTGTCGGGCTCGAGCATCGCATATGGGTGCTTTGCATGTATGTCCTCGTAAACCGAGTCGACCATCATTTTTTCTGCTTCAATAAAAATGACATTCTTTGCAATCTGGTGGTTTACAAAATCGTTCATCTGGATCAATTCCCACATTTGGAAATTCAAAAGAGGGAATCTTTTCGAGATTTGATTCTCAATATCAAGAAACTTTGGGGAGTGCGGGTAGAAGTAAATCTTTTTCGCCGCTTCTTGAGCGGATGTGACATAGTATTTCCCGGCCCCGGCGGATGACAGTATTCCCTTTTTCCGGAACGAAAGCAGTAGCCAATTAATCATGGCTTCCGAACAATCGGGGTTGATGGAATGGATGGACTGCCGAAAGGCGGTCTTGCCGAAGACCTTGCCTTCTTGGAATTTTTTCAGTATTGCGTCTTTGTCCATCGGTTCTCTCAAATTGCTATAATTTGGCAAAAAATACAAAAAATGCCGAATTATAGTATTAAAATAGCATAAACAGGCTCTGATGTCAAGAAAAATGTTCTGAAAAAATTGTTCTAGTCCCTGAATGGGCCTACAAGCTGAAACCATGTCTACTCCTTTGCGCTACAAGCTGAAAAAGCGCAATAAAATCAATCTACTGCACAAATATACACTAAATTTAAGATTCTGTCAAGCCCTTCCTCGTTTTTTTCAAAAAATCAAATACAACCTATGCGTCGGTAATTGTCGCGTTATGGATTTATGTTTATAAACGCTTAGTGAGGCCTTATGCACATGACAAGCGTTTATCAATTAGTGGCGACGATTCTCCCGAATGGCGTTGACGGCGAAAAGGTCCAGCACGACCTTGGAATCTGGACAAAGTTACGCGATGCCAAGAGGCAGATGAAGGAATTTGTGAAGGACGGCGATTTCTTTTGCCCTGTCTATTGCTATTCTATCCAGTTTCTCCCGCTGGATAACGATTTGGATTACCAGTCCGAGCGCAAGATAAACGTTTATTCGCCCGATGGCAAGTTGCAGATCAAGGAATTCAACATGGTCTCATGTGGGGCGGGATGGAGCAGGGAACTCAATCTCAATATCCGTGCGTACGTTGATATGGGTCCGAAAAAGAAATCATACTTCGTGCTATACAATCACTGGCGCCCCGGGCTTGCGACCAAGTGTGCGCGAATCTCTTTCTTGGAACCGAAATATGAATTGGGCGCGTCGTACAACAAGTCCATCTGGGTCTTGAATGATTACGAGAAAGAAATCTTGTGCGAATTCTTAAAATCACCGAAAGATAGCGGTTGCGACGGCGTTCACAATGTATGGCAAAAAGCAATCTCTGCATTCAACAACGAAGTCGAAGGCGCTGACGAAAGTCGTATGTTGCCACTCGACTTGCCTATGCCTGATTACAGGAAACTTAGCAATGAGTAAGAGAATGACAAGTTTTTTGATTTGGCGCGTGGTGCCGACAGAAAAGTCGCGCCTTGAAGGCGATAAGATTTTGTGGACGGGCGTCAAGAAGCAGGAAGGCTTTGAGATTGATTACGATCGCAAGGTAGTCTCGTTCGTGCCTGCGCGGGATGATTATGAGAGTCCCGAATACACGCCGATGGTCGATTATTCCACATTGGGTGATGTTCCCGTGTGGTCCATTTTCAGAGGAAAAATGGTCAGTGACTATAACGTGACTCCGTTGATATATGCATGGAAGGGTATAAACAACTGGGTGTTTAAAGATTTCGAACTTGTGAACTTTGATGAAAAGTTGCTCGATTCCGTCATTGAGAAGTACATAAACGCACACTCTGAGGAAGTTACGGTGATTGTTCCGAATGGGAATATATGCTACAACTTTGTCGCGGAAAGAATTCTCATTAAGGCGAATGAATGTCGATCCGGGAACGGATGCCTGATTGAGGGGAGAGTCCATACACTGCGCCCGGAGCAGGTGTACACTGCGGTTGAGGATGGCGACTCGAAAATAAGGGCTCTCTATGGTCGCGACTTTAACGAGGTTATTTGCAAGTTGGGGCCAACGGTGGGCGAAGAGCTCGAAGGATTTTTCGACCGGGAGACCATATTGGACAAGGATGTACGTGACGCCGTGGACCTTACGCTAAAACACTGTAGGGAGTTCTGGGCGGAAGACGCCAGTAAGATAAACGGGCGGCATGTCCTGATTCTGGGCAATCCGATGGGTGGTTATAGGGAAACAATCAATGATGCAATAAAGACCCTGAAACATTGCTACGCCCCGAAAACTGTGACCGTGCTGCAGATGGTCGCGAGAGATAGGGGGGTGAAATCTTGAGAAGAAAAGCCTTTCTCTCGTTCTTGTCCAGCCCTGTGCATCGTCTTGCTTTTTGACAGCAAAGGCGGCTTATCTCAACACCCCTTCAATCAATTGCTGAATGTAGTCTTTGTCGTCTTTCATAAAAAGAACGTGACTCGCGATCCAATCTTCTTTCTTTCGACGTTCTACCAATTTTGAATATTCAGTTGGACTCAAGATAAATGAATTTAATACAACGTTTTTATCTTGCAATCTGGATTCAATATCTTTTAGAAATTTATAAAGATTGACTTTCGCACCATCAATACTTTCTCGACCCATTCCATGTGGGTCAATAAATGTGATGTATTGCTTGTTATCTTTTAAAATCCACATGATGAAATCGGGATAAAAGCCAGAATCAACAAAAAATCCTACGCCTTTTTTGCTTTTGTTGCGGATGATGTATAGTTCTGCATTTCCCAGAATATCCTGTAAGCGGTCTTTTTCCAATTCGTCCTTTAAATTTTTGACAAAGTTATATTCACTTTTAACTAGAGCTACGGGCGATATTTTGATTTCTGTTAGATTATTGGCTATGTAAAGAAAAGGATTGTAACAGCAATTCTTAGAAGCGTAAGATATCATCAAGCTGTTGAAATCTTTTGTAAGATTCGTTATATCTCCAGTTATTTTGGCTTCTTCAAGATTGACTTTTAGTTGCTCAACAAATGTTTTTAATTCTTCGTGTTTGCTAGGCTTTTCAATACTTACTGAATATTCTTCATTTTCAAGAATATTTGGGTCATTCTCGTCCATTTCAAAATATTTCATCTGGGGCGTTTCCCATTCGCTTTTTGTAATGGAATAGAATTTGTCAAAGTATTTTTTTAATAGAGTGATTGCTATGCTTTGGAAATGCTGAATGTCTGAAAAAGTTTTTATGTGATCTAAATCTTCGTCAGTATAGATTTCATACCAATGCTTTTCTGATAGCAATAGCTCCTGTAGGTTTTCTTTCTCGATAATTACATTATGGCGATTCTTTTCATTCTTATAGGCTTCAAGTTCTAGCCAAATTGTATTAAAATCAAATAAATTAACAATGCTAGAATTCAACGTTTTGTCATCGTCCAAGTCCTTTTCGTATGATTCTCCTTGTAGTGAAGACTCTACTTGCAAATTGCTGTAAAGATTCAGTTCTACTTTGAATTTAGATTCGCTTCTATCATTTAGCCATAATTTGAGTATGGGTTTGGGGGCTTGCTTCTTGAAATCGATGCCCTTGGGAAGACGAAGTGTTTTGAGTTTCTTTACAAGGGCGTTTTTATTCTTAATGACAGGAAGCTGAATCTGGAAGATGTCTTCGTTATTGACGGGAATATCTTCTTGGGAGAGTTGCTCTCTGAAATCCCGCATGTAGTCAGCCTTTACGCCAAATACATTCAGCGTCTCAAGTTTCTCTATGTAATTCGGAACTTCTATCGAATTATCATCATCTCTTTTATAACATTTACTCCGTTTTAACGAAAAATTGTAACCCTTCAGTCGAACGCCACGACCAAAAAGCTGGATAATCTCGCTGCCTTCGTTTTTTCCGACATTCATCAACCCCATTGTGGATACACGCCAGCAGTTCCAGCCTTCGGTAAACTTTTTGGAACCTACTAAAATGCTAATTTTAGAATCACTTTTGTTTACTGATTGGAATATCGAGTGCCCGATATCAAACGTTGAAGCATTAAATTTATTTTCTTTAAGGATTTTTATCAGTCCCGATGAATCGCCGACATTTATTAAACCGAAAGGCTCGTTGTCTCCAATTCTAATAGCGATTTCTCCATCTATTCCTTTTACGTTTGCAATATAAAGTTCGCCATTGGACTGAGCATTGAATACTAGTGAGAGAATATCCGCATAAATAATTTCAGGGGAGTATGATTCAATATTGCTGAATGAATTTGCAAAGATGTCACGGTTTTTACAGAGCAATCCTGAATTACCATTGATCAATTCCTTAATATATTCTGAGTATTCGTCTTTTTTTGATACGAAATTTCTAAAGAAATCAAGAATAAAGGCGACATCGGTAAGTGTTGCCTTGTCAGAATCTCTGCTTCCAGTTACAGAGTGCCCAACGAATACAAATAGTGGATTTTCTATGTTAAATGGAACAATTTCTGTGATGTGCTCGGTGAATAATTTCTTTTGCTGATAGAAAGTGAGCAAACAGGCGGTTAAATATTTTTGCGTATTTTGTTCATTTTCGACATCGTTCATGTCGATGATTTTGTAATCTTTGCCATAGCCATCGCCATAAAAATAGGCGTAAGAATAGTCGAATAGTATGCATTTCGCATATTGTTTGGCTAGCTTAGCATTCTCTTTTTCCACAGATCCAACCGCTTGGCCAAATGTTGCTGAATATTCAAATGAAAATCCAGCCTTGCATAACTCGTTTCTGAAATTCATCCACTTGTCGCCCGATGAACCTTTATGTCCTTCGTCAACGAATACAAGATTTTGATTTCCGAATCGCGATACTGCTACTGTTTTATCCCCATCTTTTTCGGAAAGTTTAGTATTTTCAAGAACGCACACTGCGAGATTGTCGCTGAAAAAATTTCGACTTGCATTTTTATCGAAGAAATCTGCTTTTATACCATCCACTCTAAAATCATCAATATGTTGCTTGGATAAACCTTCGTTTGGAGTAAGCAGGATAATTGATGTATCTGTAGATATTGATTTTGATGCGTAGTGTAAATACTGGTAATAGTTGATGTGCATCAAAATTGTCTTGCCACTGCCTGTTGCGTTCCACAATGCGATTTTATTTAGTTCGGATTCTTCATAAGAAGGTAGTTTTTCTTTGGGGTTTTCTTCATTGAAGGCGGTAATTGTTTCGTTCAACCCTTTCAATAAAGATTCTTTACAATTAAAGAATGAGTCTAAGTAAAATTCGACGAATAAAAGCGATAAATACTGAAAGTATTTGAGGTGAATAGCCTTGTCGCGGGAAACGTTGATTTTACGAAGATGACGCACTATATTGCGGTCATACTCCTGTAATTTATCCTTAGGTATAAGGATGTTCTTTTTTTGGATAATTCTTGGCAAAAAACCAGTTACGCCTTCGCTGTCGATTTCTTCCAGGTTACTTTGCTTTAAATCTTGCGAAATATCAGAAAAGTTCTTTGCACCGAACTGTTGTAGCATATACTGATTCAATACAAGGCGTTTCGAAAAGCGAAGTTTTGCAGATTTTTTTTCTTTTCCCATAATAGCACCTAGCATTCGACAAACATCAGCTTTTTCATTTCGGCTTCGATTAAGACGACATCCCAATTTTCATTATCGGGTTTGAGATTGAGTAGATTGTTATCTCCGTTTACGTAAATTCTCTTGAAGTCGAATTTTTCATAGTTGCTACGAATTTCTTTGATGAAATTGTCTAGCGTTTCATTGTCGTTTAGCACATTTCCCGTGAGATCTCGCCAAAGGACAAGAACCTTTTCTCCTTCTTTAACAGAGCCTTCGATTGCTTTAATGTTATAGGTTGAATTTTTAGGATAAGCCTTGTAAACCTTAAGTCCAATAAGGTAGTTGAAAGTCTCAATTAGATCGATTTTCTGATCTTTACTCTCTTGATTACGTGTGATTTTCAAGGTGTAATCAAAGGGATGAGCTAACTTATCGAGATCTAATAGAGAAGAGCTGTCTTTAGATTCGAAGTCTAGCATGTAGCTGAGAGTGTAGTCCTTGCGAATTTGTTCAAAAGAGTCGGATTGTGGCTTGTTGAATGTGATGTTGTTTAATGTATCTTCATAACTTTCTAAACGGATATATTTAAAGGCATGGCTAGAACCATAGCAATTGACTGGTTTCCCTTCTTTCCATTCTTTACTGTAGATAACTTTTTCTACACGAGGTTTTGTAACTGTATCAAAATATTCACCCATTTCACAAAGAATGTATTTGCGGTTGCCATCGTCTTCTCGATTTAGATTGATGACTGCGTGAGCTGTTGTGCCGGATCCTGCAAAGAAATCGAGAGTTAATTCGTTTTCATTGTGAGATACATCGATTATGCCACAAACTAATTCTATCGGTTTTGGGTTGCTAAATTTATTCTTTTCGCCAAATAAACTTGTCAATGTGTCGTTAGCGCCTTGGTTGTGACCAAATTCTTCATGTGACCACCAATTAGTAGCACACTGACCTTCTGCCATTCGTTCACTTTTGTAATATTTTTTTCTAGGCAAACCCCCATCCTTTTTGGATTTTTTGGGAAAATAAATCCGTCCTTCGCTCAGTAGTTTGTTATATGTATTTTCATCTCCCATCCAGTCTTCTTCAAAGACTGTTCCATCGGGAGAGGTGATTTTGTATCTAGTTCCAGATTGATCTGATCCGACTTTCCATGGCTTTGAGGCCCATTCTCCACGAGGATCATTGTCTGGATTTGAAAATTTCCCTGTCAATGCAACCTTTCCTACGCCACTAGTCTTGTATGATTCGGAATCTTTGGCGTAAGACAGAATGTATTCAGATACCATACCAATCATTTTTGTTTTGTCATTAGGCTGGTTATGTCTCCTACGCCATGTTATCAATCCTTCAAAATTTTCTTCTTTAAAGATTTGTTCACTCAGATATTTTTCACCATGAATTTCATTATGGTCTATACTGGAGAAAAATGTCCCATCTTTTTTTATGAGATTTCTTGCTAGAATAAGGCGATCTCTCATCATTGAGAGCCATGATGAATCTCTGTAATTATCTTTGTATATAAAGCCATCCCCCTCTGTATTATAGGGCGGGTCGATATAAATAGTTTTTACCTTCTCTCTATATTTTTCCTGCAATGTATTTAATGCTTGGAAATTTTCGCTGTTTATTAAAAGTCCATTTAACTTATCCTCAAAATTATCTATACTAGCAATCAGTTTTTCCTTAAACTCTTCACTAAAAAATGCCGTATCCAAAACTAGATATGGATTCTCTTTTAAAAATTGAATCGTAAGTGGCTCAGAATATGCGACCTTTTCTTGTTCTAGCAAATTGCCGTCAACCGCTTTGATTTCATCGATGGCAAAGAGCTTTATCCATTCTTCTCGTTGTTTATCGTTTGCTACAATTTCTTTGTAGAATTGTTCGTCAATCCTGTCTAGCGTAATGCAGTAGTTTGTTTCGGTTACGAATTTCTTTTTGAGAAAGAGTTTCTTCTGAAAATTTTCTAGTTGTGCGAGGAACTTGATAATCTCTTGACCGATTTCCCGAATTACTCTTGCTTTAGTGAGTTGCTTACGTGTTTTAGCCTCGTCGCTTTCGTCAATATCGTCAAGACGAATAATCTCGTTTTTGATAAAGAAATCGAGTTCCCTGTTTAGGAATTTTCCTAAATCCTTATGGATGAAATAGTCGGACTGGTTTCTTTGTGTGTAATGATTTAGTTTCTTTTCTAGGAACGATGATTCTGAACTACCAGCTTTGGTTACAATCGTAGCGAACTCTTGAAACTCTGTCAAGTTGTCGTTCAAAAATTGGGTAAAAGATTCGATTATTTCCTTGTTGATGACGCCCTTTTGCGGATCACGCCCAGTTAATTTTATTTTCGAAGTCCTGTATTCAAAATAAATAAACAATTCTTTGTCAATCATCTCAAATTTTTTTTCATTTTCTGTCAAAAAGAAGTATCTCTTTTCTTTAGATTTATTATTGTTCTGCTCGACTTCGGCATCAAGAAGCTTGAAGTGAATTTTGTGACCAGATCCATCTGAAAAGGTGTAGTCCTTGAAGTACTCACTTGTTTTAATGTAATACTGGTCTGCGTTTGCCCAATGTAACTTAACCTCTTCGCCTTCGTAGGGGATTGCGTATTTCCCATCAGAGTAACGACGTTGCGAAATGAAGTCTCCGGCATCATAATAGCGACTGAAAAATTCTAGAAGTCTGTTGTAAATTTCTTCTTCTGCATTTTGAGTGTCTGTCACGGATTCAAGACGAGCCTTCTGCTCTTCGAGTTTTGCAATTAGACCTTCTTTCTGGGATGCCTCTACATCCACTGATTTTAGCGATGCGATTTGCTCGTTGATTTTCTTCAACTGTTCCGCAGAGGTGGATGTTTTAAGTCTGCTTAATCCTGTAGCGATGTCTTGTGGCAAGTCCTCGTTCAAAAACTTTTCAATTTCGGCGTGTTTGGCATTCATGATGCGGTAAATACCAAAATCTAATTCTACCTGATCGAATTGAAACATCTCTTTTAAGAGAGAGGTGAACTTGACTTGTGCTTCGGACATGGTTACTCCGCATAAAAAGGGTGATAAAGAATCATCTCTTGATCATGCATTTACGAATCACTTTCTTTTTGCTGAAAAATGAAAAAGCGTAGAATCGTAGGCGCTTATCTGTCCTAGGGCAGCCACATCTATCATCTGATAAGCACAAACGCCACGGATGGGACGTAAGCAATCGCCTTACACTCAGATGACTTAAAAGTGGTAGTTTTAGGACAGAGAATAAGAGACGAATCTCAAAAATTCCGGTCGCTCCGAACCATTCGGTACGGGGCTATGTCAAAGACAATATATATAAATATGCCTGTCAGAGATTGCCACGGCTCCTAAAAGGGCCTCGCAATGACGTGAAAAATGCCGAAAATTACGTGAAACGCCGAACAATGCACTTTTTCGCCTGAAAAAGTGTATTGTATATTCACTAATTCGCTTGAAAAAATGTGAAAATCTATTGACAATTCGGTTGGAAAAGTGTAGTTTTGGGATGTGTTCAAGAGAAAAATCCTTAAAGAATTCGAAAATTGGAAGGCTTCAGGGGGCAAAAAGAAGGCCCTGGTAGTCAAGGGTATGCGCCAAATTGGCAAAACGTCCAGCGTTTTGGAATTCGCCCGTAGCCACTATGAGAACGTCGTCTATATCAACTTTAAGGAAAACGAAAACGCAAAGCGAGTCTTTGACAGCGACCTGAACGTAGGCAGGATTACCATAGATCTTTCGGCACTCTTTCCCAATGCTCATTTTGTCGAAAACAAGACAGTCATCATCTTCGATGAAATTCAGGAATGTGCAAACGCCCGCGCCAGCATCAAGCCTTTTATGGAAGACGGCCGCTACGACGTCATCTGTACGGGATCCTTGCTTGGTATTAAGGGGTACAACCGTAAAAAGGGAAAAGGCGTCCCGACCGGTTTTGAAAGAATAATTTATATGAAACCCATGGATTTCGAGGAATTTCTGTGGGCGAAGGGAATCGACGAAAATGTCATCAGTTACCTGAAGGAATGCTTCGAAAAAAAGGAATCCGTAAGCGAGGCGACGCACAACGCCATGCTCCGCTACTTCAAGGAATACCTTTGTGTAGGCGGGCTCCCTTATGTCGTTTCTCGGTTTGTCGAGACGAATGATATGAATGTCGTTTGGCAGGAACAGCAGGACATTCTTGAAGAATATAAGGACGATTTCGGCAAACACCTTGACGAGAATGAAAACGAGGAAATTGACCGCACGCTTCTTGGCCGCATCAATCGCGTTTTTGATTCAATTCCCGCCCAACTTGCGAAGGAAAACAACAAGTTTGTCTATTCGCAACTAGAAAAGAAGGGTCGTTCCGAAAATTACCAAACCGCAATCCAATGGCTCTACGACTGCGGCATAATCAACATTTGCCACAACCTGACCAACATCGCAGAACCCCTTGAAGGCTACAAGATCGAGAATACGTTTAAGATTTATGTGCAGGATTCCGGCCTGTTTGTCGCCATGCTGGAACGCGGCACCGCGGCCAAGATTCTAAGCGGCGATCTGGGATTCTATAAAGGCGCCATCTACGAGAACATCATCGCAGATTGTTTCTCTAAACAAGGTCGCAAACTATTCTACTTCCGCAAAGATACTGGGCTAGAAATTGACTTTGTAGAAAATGTCGGCGGCGAACTCGCCATTATTGAAGTCAAGGCGACAACGGGACGCTCCAAGTCGGCAAAGACCGTTTTGAATAACGATAACTACGCAGCCAAGGTTTGCTATAAGCTTTCCGAAAACAACATAGGTGTTGCTGGCAAGATGGTTACACTGCCGTACTACATGGCAATGTTTCTAGAATAAAATTCAATAGCGACGGTAATTGTCGCGTAGCCTATGTATATTATCGGCAGACAAGGAGCCGATATGAGATATAGGCACGAATTGGACTATTCTATTGTAGAAAAAATCGCAAGATATTTTGAGCCGTTCGAATGTGCGGTGGTTTGCAAATTCCCGGACCGAATCGAGGCTATGGGCGATGGTGTCTATAGCAAAATTCGGGAGTATACAGAAAGCGAGGAATACAAAAATGCAGGTTTTGTTCCGCAGACGTACCGGCTGGAATGGGACCGCAAGCTATATGCTGTGGCCCTCAAGTTGCGCTATGCCGTAGCGATAGGTGATTATTGCTATGTCTTTGTCAACACGGGCTGTAAGCCGGATTTTTTCAAAAATGTGCAGAAACTTGCCAAGGCATTCAATCAGGAATCTGTAATCGTCAAGGATGCGGGTTCTCAAGAAGCATACAAACTGGGTGTCGGTTTTGATGCCGAGCAGCGAGAGCCTACCGGGGCGTTTATGGATAATATTCCGCTGGCCGAAATTTTGCAGCGAGCCTTTAGCCCATTGGGAATGCCCCTGAACTTTAAAGACGAGGATTTGCAGAAAATGACCTGCATAGATACTTGGGCGGGGTACAATAATATGGGCAAGTACATGATTTCGCAGATTGCCCAGAAGATTATGGAAGAACTTGGAATTGAACTTAACGCGGCTCAGAAAAATGCCTAAAAAAGGAAACTATATGCAGAACGAGCACTTTGATAAAGATACGCAGTCGCTGGTTGATGTGGTGACGGATTACGCCTTTGCGCTCGATACGCTTGATGATTACGACCACCAGAGACTTGTGCTTCGAAAAAGTACGGCCGCAGAAAAGTTCCGTGCGACGTACGAGAATGCGATGGCGGCTATTCATCAGGGCCTCAAGGAAAAGTTCGGCGGTAGCGAATTGTTCGGGCACGAGAAGGATGAATCCTTCAAAAGCAGCATCGGGCAGATTTACCAGACCTATGGCGGTGTGGAACTTTACCCGAGTGTCGAGCAGAAAGCTGCGATGCTCCTCTATCTCGTCACGAAGAACCATTCGTTCAGCGATGGCAATAAGCGCATTGCCGCTACGCTCTTCCTGTGGTTCCTGCTGAATAACAGCATCTTGTACAAGGATGACGGTTCCAAGCGAATCCCTGATGCGACACTCGTGACAATGACGCTGATGATTGCGGAGAGCCGCCCCGAAGACATGGAAATGATGGTGAAGGTCGTGGTGAACCTAATGGGGTGATTATGCGCAACGAACGACAACTATGGATTTGCGGGGACATTCACGGCGAATTGTCCGGACTTGTCCGGAATGCGGTGAATCGCGGGATATCGTGCGCCGATATCCTGGTTGTCGGTGATTTTGGTGCTGGTTTCGGTCGCCCGAAATCGATGGATGTCGCTTATGGCAAGGTGCGTGCGGCTTTAGAGAAAAATGACATTTGCATATACACGATTCGTGGCAATCACGACGATCCTGCGTTTTTCGATGGGTTACACGATTTTGAACGGCTGCATTTTCTGCCGGATCACTGCATAATCGAATTGTGCAGCAAGAGAATTTACCCCGTCGGTGGGGCTGTTTCTGCTGATATTGACATGGTTGACCCGCTGAGTCGAAAGTCGCGACGGATGATAAACGATTCCTTAATCAAGTTCGGTTCTTCCAAACGCGTCTGGTGGCCGGACGAGGCGCCTACGCAGATTGTCTATGGTTCGGCCCCTTCGGCGAGCTCAGGGACCTTGGCGTCAATTGAAATTCCCGAAGGAATCGATATTGTCGTGTCGCACGAGGCTCCGCTTTCGTTTGAACCATCTCTTATGCAGGCGGACCATGTGCGTGATGAAACCTGGCTGAAGATTGTCGAATCTCGCAAGTATCTGGATTATGTTTTGCAAATAGTCAATCCGACCTTGTGGTTTTACGGCCATTATCACTGCTATTATGAAGGTAATCGCCAAAATACACATTATCGTTGCATGGATATTGCGGAAATGACGCGGATTGTTTAAACCTATAATGTGCGTCAGTATCTGTCGCATATCGTATATATATTTACATTCGGCACTTAACAAGGAGCCGTGATGAATCGTAATATGTACATGATTGCTAGACATACCGATTGGAAGGTTCTTGAGGATTTCTACAAGGGCGTTGAAGGCGGCTTGGAAAAAGTCGAAAAGATGAAGCGGTATTGCGACCTCAAAGACGACAATGATGCGATTGAGCCTTATTACGCATATAAAATGCGCTATGCAGAAGTGAATAAGGAATTCCTGTTTGATCGTTATAGAAAGCTGAACGAGGAATTCGTTTGGACCGAAGAAAATCTTGACAAGTTGATTCGGCTCGATCAGCACATCCGCAAGCTGGAATACGAAATGTGCCAGAAGTTCGTCGAAATCAAGCGGAATCTGGACGGCCTCATTTCGCAGGGATTCGATGTTTACAAGGATTACCAGGTTACTGGCGAAATCAATTACGATGCGATGTACATCGACGACGATGAACACGAACAGAAATACGACTGGCTCTGCGGTTTGCTACAGGATTATGCGGACATGCGTGCGCTCGATTGGTTCACCTTTGGCGATGGGCAGGGACCGGAAGACCCTCACGATAACGAGATCTGCATTTTCGAAGCTTGGGGAAAATGGCTGAAATACGACTATTTCGTAAAAAACGGAATGACGAAGTTCCTGTGCCATTTGATGGATAACATGCACCACAGTCTCTATTCGTACAGCGATATCGTGAATATGGACTTGAGGTGTTTTTATCTCAACTATGATATTTCTCTTTAGGGGGTAGATTATGTGGAGTAAAACAAGACAAATCTTGGAAAGCAGGCTTGCAGAGGGTCTAAAGGGGCGCGTAAGCTACCATTACGATGTTTACCACACCAATAAAGATAAGGTGAAAAAATGGTGGTGGACAGAAATGCATGTGTTTTCAATTATTGTCGATGGAAAACCGTGGTTTTGTTCTAACCCTAAATATTTCCGTTTGGTGTATCAACAAGGAAAAACAGAACCCGAAATCATCCGTGAATACGGCTTTGTTCCCACCAGTTATGCAGGTGGTTTCTTGAATGCATACATCCATGAATATTTAAACGAACTTTCTATTGAAGATGCCATTAACAACGGCAACTATTTCATTCGTTTGCTGGCCGTACTTGATGCTCGTTTAGGAAAACGGAAAGTCAAGGCGCTTGTGGACAATGTCGAAAATGAACCGGAGTGGTTCAGAAAGTGGATTTTGTTGAGGAATGGAGAAAAGTTTAAATAAAAGAATAAATAAGACTATACGACGCTATTTGTCATATTTTATATATATTTAGTGGAAAACAAATCCAGGAGAAAATATGGCAGATATGACTCGCGGCGAAAGGACGGTGCAACTCTTTGCGAAGGTAATTTCGAGCCCCGACAAGAAATTTACCGTTAGCGACCTAATGACATCGTTTGAAATTCCCGAAGGCGAACGCCGCAACGTTCAGCGTGATATGCGGTTCCTCTCGGAGATGGATGGCGGCCGTTACATTGCCGTAGAAACGGTGGGTCGCACAGCTTATTATACCTCGGCGCTTCACAACGCAGAAAGATTGCTGTTTCCGAACTTCGAAAATACGATGCTGCATTTCGTGTTCCTGAAACGCATCGCGAATATTTATCCGGCCACTAGCGAAATTATCTCACAGCTTCTGGAGCGCATCGAAAAAAGTCTGCCGCACAGCGAGCAAAAATCGCTCCAGATACTCGGCAAAGAGTTGAACACCAAAATTCTATTTATGGGTGCGCCTCCGGATTTTGAAGAAGACTCCAGCGAAAAAATCCGGACCATTTTACGGGCCATTCACGAACGTCGCAAAATCGATGTGACCTACAAGACGGAAGAAGGCGAAAGACAATCGATCCGAATCCCGTTAATGATCATCATCTACGAAGACGACCTCTATGTAGGCTGTCAACGGCAGGACGGCGATACCTATACGCTCAAGTTCCGCCGAATCAAGAATGTCAAGCTGTTGAAAGATTCGTTTGAAGAAAATCCGAGTGCCCTCGACAAACTCCGCAAACAGGTGGCGTCTGGGGCGGCGTTTATGGGGAGCCAGGAGCCGAAACTCGAAGAAGTGGAAATCGAATTCAAGAGTAGGGCGAGCCTCTATCTCGAAGAAAATCCGTTTAACCGTTCTATGCGAATCGGCAAGCCGAAAAACGGAAAAGTTACGGTGAAATTGAAAGCCGAAGTGAATCAACTCCTGTTCAACTGGATTGTCTCGTTTACGGATGCCGCCCGCGTCGTAAAGCCCGTCTCTCTGCGTAACCGCCTCAAGGCCTACGCAAAATACCTGCTGGAAAATTACGGGGAGTAATTTTTTTGCCGCTTTTTGTAAAAATCAGTATATATTAGAGAAAGGAATGGAAAATTACCTCCTTTCCTCAAAAACAAGTAAAGATGGGAGAAAAATATGGTACAAGATGACGATATCAAGCAACTTATTGAGGAATTTATGAATTCATCCCTCTTTAAGAAAAAAATTGATAAAATTGATGATGGAGATGTTTATAACGAATTCTCTTTACAGCACGAATTAGGAATTTTCTTGAGGAAAAATCTTGAAAAAGAAGGCTTTAAAATACAGTTCGAAAAGAATATTGAATATTTTGGTGGTAACGGGTTTGTAAAATCTGAAATGGACATCGTAGTTTTCAATGGTCTTGACAAAAAATCACAAAAATATGCAATAGAATTAAAATTCCCGACTAATGGAGCCGTTCCTAAAAGAATGTATCAATTTGTAGAAGACATCAAGTTTATGGAAGAAGTCAAGTTTAAGACTAAATTCAATAAAACATATTGTTTGACATTGGTCTCTGATTTGGCAAAGGGTGATGGCAAAGCGAGGGGAGATGGCTTTTGGAAAGAGAAAATAAAAAATGATGGGATATATCAATACTTTAGAGGCGATGCTCCGACTCCAATTCAGGGGACGATTGAAAATCCAATAAAGGCAAAAGAAGGTACAAAAAGTAAAGTCCCGCCATATTTTGAGATAGTTAAAAAACGCCAAATTAAGTGGAATCAAATAAAGGATACAAGTTTCCATTATTATCTGTTGGAAATTTAAGAAAGAATCGGGAAGTGCCTGAATCATACGTAATCCGGTTCTCGTCAAAGTAGTCCGCGTCTATTGGAATTCTAAACTGCGTAAAGTGTGCGACTGTATTTGTCGCATAAGGCTTCTATATTTTTTATTGGCGAAGATTTTTTGCGCTTTGCGATAAATTTTGAAATAGGAGCTTGCTTATGGCGGACAATTTACCAGAAATTCCAAAAATTACCGTGAAAGACCGCGAACAGTTGGTGCGGCTGATTAGTGAAACCATCAAAAAAGGCGGACCGAATTGCGACTTGAATTTTATTGATGTGTCCGGTCTCGATGATTTGAGTGGCGTGTTTTCTTACCCAAATCAGATTTTTAATGGAGATATTTCGCAGTGGGATGTATCTAACGTGAAGAACATGTCTCATATGTTTACTGCATCCCATTTTAATGGTGATATAAGTGCATGGAATGTGTCACAAGTACAGGAAATGTCTAATCTATTTGAAAAGACTACGTTTAATGGCGATATTTCTCAATGGGATGTTTCGCATGTGACGAACATGTCGCACCTATTTTGGAAATCACGATTCAATGGCGATATCAGTCAGTGGAACGTATCGAATGTTGTTACAATGTATGGGCTTTTTGCTTATTCGCAATTTAATGGAGACATAAGCCAATGGAATACGTCCCTTGTGAGGGATATGGCCTTTATGTTTCTATGTTCCCAATTCAACGGTGACATAAGTCAATGGGATGTGTCAAGCGTAACGGATATGTCCTGGATGTTTTGGAGGTCTCAATTCCGCGGCGACATATCTCGATGGGAAGTTTCTGAAGATGCCAATATGAAATTAATGTTTTATGAATCTCCCCTCGAATTAGAAAATCGAATTCCTGGGTGGTATGTTCGCTGAGTAGGCAAAACCTAGATGTTGAAAAGAAAAATCTTGGGCAGTCCAAGTATTACGTAAACTGAATTTGGTAATCAACGTGGCTTGTAAATTATTCAATAGATTCAAAATAATAACGATAGTCAGAGCTTTCTTGTTGCGAAATTAGATCCCATTTAAGTGATTGTTTCATTCCCAAAAGAGGAAATAGTTTGTATTTCCTTTTGCAGCTTTGATTATGCTCCTCAATTGATGTATTGATTATTTTTATGTCCTTGTCGTTGATAGAAAAAGAAGGTTGTCTAAAGATTTTGTACACTTCTTTGCACTCTCTATCACATTGTTTGTAGTATCCGGGATCGTCCACTAAGGTTAATACGAAAGTTTCTTTGAAGCCCATCTTTTTGACTTGTTTCATAAAGATTATATCTTCTATGAAATGATACATGTGCGCTTCAAGGGCCCCTTGCTTTTTTAGTGGGAATTTTAGCTCTATAGCGTAATGATCGTTGCCATGGCGGATGTATATATCCATCTCCTTTTTTATCAGAGTCTTTGAAAAATCTGTTTTAAAATATTGATTATTGATATCGTCTATATTACGTTCAAATTGGATTTTATATCCTTGTTCTTCGAGCTTATTGCGGAGATGAATTCCTAATTCATGCTGCAACGAAAACTCGTTATAGATATAGCAATCCTCTGGATTTAACAATTGAGACAATTTTTCTTCAGTAAAATTCTCAATGGCTTCTTGTACAGTCATTTTTTGGATCCTTCTAACCAAAGAGTCCAATCGATTTCGAATGGAATCTTTTCTTTATTATTGTTGTTTTGGTAGTACTCGTCTGCTTTATCTTGCCAGTTATCTTTTGTTGCTTTGTTCAGAGCCTTTCTAACATTTCCGTCATAGATGAGCTTGTAGTATTCAGGATTAATTAAGAAACAGATTTTACTTTCGTAACTATAAGCGTTGTATTCGCTATTGTTCCATTTGTAGGTTCCCTTTTGTATTTTTTCTCGATTCTTCCAAAGATTATTACAAAATTCATCAAGTTCTTCTTTTTCTACAGTGCGCAAAACAGACCATTCTCTGCCTATAAATTTAACGATTTCGCAAAACAAAATCCTCTTGTTATTTTTTATGGCATCCTGAAGCCAGTTGTGAAACATTTCCTTTTGCGCAATATTGTACTGATGTTGCTTTTCGTAGAAAGAATCTTTTTCTAAATCCATCTTCAATTCCTTTTGTCGCGTAAAGCTACAAATATATGATCTCCTTCAAAAATATACCTCTTTTTTTTCAGAAAAAGCCTGAAAAAGAAAAGCGGGTCCCCTAAGGGACCCGACTAGTTCATAATTATAACTGACAGTGAATTTGCCAACACAAGGGCTCGGATGCTTGAGTAGGTAGGGGAATGCCTTATGCCTCTTTTTTGAGCGAGGGCTCAGACGCCGGCCCTGCGATGCCCTGGCCTGCTTTATTTCAAATATTTGTCGATAACGGCCTGTTTATTTTTCAAGCATTCTTGCAAGACTTCTTTTTGTTTGGAAATCTTTTTTTCCATAGAAGAAATTTTTGCTGCAATCTCATTTTGCAACTCTATGTTCGGTAGCATGATTGTAAGCGCCTTAATTCTATCCATTGATGGTCGATATGAACGAGAAAAACGCGCTTGTATTCCTGCTTCACGAAGAGCGAATGCTAGATAGTGCGGGTTTTCGACTTGGTCGTTTAATACTCGTATTACTCCACAATGGTCTGTTGGGTTAAATAGTTGTTGTGACTCTAAATAATTGACCATCCAATCTCCATCCATTCCCCAAAGTACGGATGGTTTTGAAAAATCGGAAAGTACAGAATGCGTTGTTTTGCCAAATGGTTCAAAAACATTAGCGCTGAAAACTTCATATATGCCATATCAGGAAAGGCAGTAAATGACACTATTTGTCGTACTTAGCACCGATGTTGTTTGCGTCGTTATTTGTCGCAAGTGGATGCTATATTATAGAGTGAAAAAGGAAGGACTGTATGTTTTTTAAAAAGCAAACTTTTGAGCAGGAGGCTCGCAAGTACTGGGAAAAACTGGTGCGCTGGATTCTTGTTCCCGGAGAGCGTGGGTGTGCGCCTTCCGAGGGGGAGGTCCTTTGCATGTATAATGACATGAAAACGAGGCATCCGGGCTGCAAGTGCAATATATTGCGGTCGGGAAAAGGGAAAATTGTCCAGCCGGGCGACAAAATAAGCGGAATCAGGATTGTCTTTTCGCTAGATGCAACGTCGTCTGTTGAATTTGTTCTGGCGTCTTCGCTGTATTATGTGCATTTTAACACCGATGGCGTCGCCCCATTCTCCCATCAGGTCGATACCTGCGACTTATCGCAGACCATGAAAAACATAGAGGATTTCGTCAACAATTTTCCTGCGCATCTTGTTGCGCTCGAAAAGAAGAAAATCGAATTTGAGAAGAACGCCAAGCTTAAGGAAATGGCGAGGTTGAGCCTGAAAACATACGTTGCCCAGATGATGTCGCAATTGGGTTACGAATGGGATTTGGCGGATAGGGGGAAATATTTCTTGCTTCGGGTCGAATTGGCCCAGAAACGGATGGTAGAAATTTCGCTGAACGATAAAAATTTTGCAAAGCGAATCCCCGTTATGCCCGAGATGCTCAAAAACATTGAACGTATGCTTGAAACGATGCCGTTCCCCGTGGACATTTCGATGACAAAGGAATTTTTGAAAAATTAGAGGTGGTTATGTCGGTAAAAATTAATGCGCGGGAACTGGAAAGTTTGTTGGCTGCGACTCCTGCATCGCAGAACATTATGCTCACGGGCAAACACGGAATCGGTAAGTCGCCGATTCTTGAGAAGTTTTTTACGGCTCGCGGCGAACGCGTGGTGATTCTGTTTCTGGGACAGATGAGCGATCCCGGCGACCTGATTGGGCTTCCGCGACTTGACGAGACGACAGGAAAAACTCTGTTTATGCCGCCATACTGGTTTCCGACCGACGGCAAGCCTGTGGTGCTGTTCTTGGATGAACTGAACCGCGCCCGTCCCGAGGTGTTGCAGACCATTATGGATTTGACGTTGAACCATATGCTTGCGGGCCGTAAGTTGCCCGAAGGCTCGCGCGTGATTAGCGCGGTGAACGATGGCGAAGAATACCAGCTGACCGATTTGGATCCTGCTCTCGTGAGTCGCTTCAATATTTACGAATTCAAGCCCACCGCGCAGGAATGGCTGCTGTGGGCGTCGAAGGCGGGATTGGAT
>Ga0256406_1002540_pt1 | contig 25394 bp, 15 predicted proteins | sample RumenRJG_03DNA_FD_185986 | JGI IMG/M metagenome (GOLD analysis project Ga0256406, IMG submission 185986) | Bovine rumen microbial communities from Lethbridge, Alberta, Canada - RJG_03 | ecosystem: Host-associated > Mammals > Digestive system > Stomach > Rumen | place: Canada: Alberta | collected...
ATGTAATATGCGTGCAATGCTTACAATGCAGCTTACAATACAAGTTAACTTGCAAGTAAAAAAGATAACTGGTTATAAATATTGACATTACAACTTATAATATGCTAGCATTGACTATAGAATACTGAGAAACTGATGAATAACTATATTATAAGTAAAAGTAAATCATCAAACATAGTGCATAGCATAAGAATCATAAGGAGTGTATTAAATGTCAATTGGTATTATCAACTGGAACATGAAATCATTCGTTGACTCATACGAGCCAAAACTAAAGGATAACCTGCTTAAAGAAAAGCAGCATGATATCCAATGGTGGAAAGATTTACTAAAAGCACTGGATATCAATATTGATACTGATAACATTGTGTTCAGAGATAACGTTGCCTACACTTCTAATAATGGTAAATTATCTAATAAGGAATCTGATGTTATAATCAAAATAGACTCTAAGAACCCAGTTTTGATTGAAAATAAGGGTTCTGATGTTGACCTTGATAAACCTGAGCATCGCAGCTCATTTGATAACCCTAACAGGATGGTAACACCACTTCAGCAGGTCATAGATTACTATGATTTATATGTGAAGAACAATGGTTGCAATCCTAAATACCTTATTACAATGAATTTTCATACTATTAGAGTGTATGATATGAGCCATGGCACACGGGGTCTTATTAGAAGTAAAGAGTCTAAGACTAATAAGAATATTGATGCTTTTATCCCTAATTTCATTTTTACTTTTGATGGTGATAATGATAATGACCCATCAACAAGAAAGAATAATGGTGAGATGCCTAAACCACTTGACATTCGTAATGATGATAATGCTACAATGCTTCGTAGGATACTGAGTGGTAAGGATGTACCAGATGCTGAAATTACCTCTAAGCAAATAGCTGAGGCAATGGTATCAATTAGGGATGAGATACTGAATTATATTGTTAAAAGCAAGCTTAACCAGACTAGTATCAGTAATGCTGACATTAATGCCTACAATGAATTCATTAATGCAATTATACTACTAATGTTCATGGGTCGCAGTGGTATTCTCTCTGAATCAGATAATCCTGATGATAGTGAATTTGAGAAGTGGCTTTCTAATACTGAGAATCTGATAACTAATAATAATGCTAAGCCTGAGAAGGCTTTTAAGCGTTTATTTACATGGCTTGGTGCTGATAATGAGAGCCGCTTGCATCTTGATGACATGGTTTTTGAGCAGTTTATTGGTGCTGTGGCAGGTAGTGGTTATTATTTCAAGCCAATCTGTGGTTATCCATTTATAAATGATGCTACTAATAATACTGTTATTAAGATACCACCGATACCTGTTGAAGTTTACCAGAAGATAAAACAATCTTATATTGATTATAATTGGCAAAATATTGATGCAGCATTATTCGGTTCAATGCAGGAAGACCTGCTTAATGATGTGAAAATACTTGAAACTGCAAGCAATGCTGTGAACAATTCGCACATTAAAGTATCAACAAGTAGCGGTCTAACCCGTAAGCAAGGCGGCATCCATTGGACCGCAAAACAGTACATTCATAGTGTCATAGACCCATTATTCTTGGATGACCTACAAGCTAAAGTATCTAATGTAATTAACCCTAAGTCAACGATTTACAGTAAAACACACACTATTAACAGCACGCAAGTTGATGAAAATGGTAATACCATTAGTATTGATGTTAATGCTAACCCAACAATTAGTGAGCAGATTGAGAAAATACAGCAGGTTCATGCTGAACTTGCATCAATCAGGCTTTTTGACCCAGCGTGTGGTTCAGGTAATTTTCTTACTGAGAGTTATCAGTCGCTGCGCCATCTTGAGAACCTATTGCTTAAGAGATTAGCTAAACTTGGGTGCCAGATTACACAGGATGACATTCTTGTTAGCACTGATTCATTTGGTGGCATTGAAATTGAAGAAACCGGTGTTAATGTTGCTCGTATTTCAATGCATATTGCTAGGTTAATTGCTTTGAAGGATTTAGCTAATACTAAACCCGGTGATGCACCAATAAGAGTTGATTATTATGCTGATTGGGCTAAGTCTGATGGTTTTATTAGGAATCGTATCGTTAAGGATAACTCGCTGCGAATGGATTGGAATAGTATAATGCCAGCACATGTTAGCAAATATATTTGGATTAAGAAGCGCCAGTATAATAATACTATTTACTTTGACTCTTATACTGATGATTATGATGGTAATCCTAATCATTTACCACAGGTTGGCAGCATGTTAGCAGATGAATCACAAGGCAATATGGTTGTTGATTATATTGCTGTTAAACCAGTCAGGGATGTAATGGTTATTGGTAATCCGCCATTCATATCAAAAATTAATCGTTCTGATGAACAGACCAGTGAGTTAGCTGATGTAATGGGCGATGATTATTATGGTTATACTGATTATTGCGCGGCATGGTTGTATAAATCAGCTGATTATATTAAACCTGCTTCAGATGCATCCTTTACTCTTATTACAACATCTGGTTTGGTTATGGGTCAATCTGCTATGAATGTAATTCAACCATTAATTGATAATCATAATGTTCACATGAAGTTTGCTAGAACTAAATTCAAGTGGGATAATTCATCTAATGATTTTGATACTTCTAAAGCTGGTGTTGATGTTGTTGTTACCTCATGGGTTAATGGTGTGAATAATGGTAAGGTCAAGAATTGCAGAATATATGATGCATTAAATAAATCATATACTAGTGTAAATGCTATTGATTCATATCTTAGAAGTAATAGTAATTTGAAAGTTGTTAAATCAACTAACCCGATAAGTAATAATATTATAAAAGCCACAAACGGATTTAGTGCTGCTGATAATGGTACTCTAACTATTACTGATGATGAACTCAATGAAGCACTGAATGATACTGTTATTAGGAATCATCCTGAGTTTCTAGTTAGGTGTATTAATAGTCAGTGGTTATTAACTGGTTCAAGCTCTCAGTATTTCCTATGGTTAAAAGATTCAACTAAAGAAGACAGGGATAATAGTCCCTTCATAAGTAAACATGTTGAAGCATGCAGAAAATATAGGTGCGGTCAGACAGGAAAAGCTAGCGATGCTGCTAGACTGAAGGATACGCCTTGGTTATCAAGAACATTTGATAAACCCACTGGATTATTTTTAGCTATACCATTAACTTTCAGCACTAAATACCATCATGTAATGGGTGATTATTTTGATTCTAACAAAGCCGCATGTAGAAATAGTGCTTATTTAATTAATAGTAGCGATATGATGCAATACTCACTGATACAATCAACCATGTACATTGAATGGTTAAATTTAGTTAGTGGTAAACTGCGTGGTGCTGGTTATAGATTTAGTACTTTTAGTTGGCATACTTTCCCAGTACCAAATGATTTGTCATCATCTATGATTGCAAGATTGCGTGCAGCTGGTAAGCGCATCATGATTGCTCTGACTGATGACCCTGCTGGCTCATTGCAATTAGTTGTTGATAAATTGCACGCAAGTGTTAATGATGTGTATGCAAATGTCAACATTAGTGCTCACATTAATAATGATGGTTTACCTGATGATGTAGCTTGGGGTGTGCTTGATGATGTTGATGATGAAGCATTCATAAGGCTAATGATGGGTCGTAGAACCAGGTCATTATCAGATTTGAATGATGATATGCCTAGCATTTTGAAATCAGCTTATGAGTATAATGATAAGTTGGTTGATAAGTGTATTGTGAACAATGCTTACACTAATTATAATACTAAGAATGGTTCAGCGTGGGATGCTCTTACTGATGATAGGTTGTTTAATGAGCATTTGGAGTTGATTAAGTATCCGTTGGATTCTAATGGTCGTGTTGATTGCTTAAGTAAGGCTTATCAGAACATGACTGCTACCACTAGTAAGTAATATTAAGTAGTGTTATAATTGCATACATTTGCTAGCAATGGCTGGCAGCAAGTTTTGCTTGCTGCCAGCCATTAACATATAAAACTATATAATGCATGTGATTAGCATTGATTTATTAGTGAAACCAATTCTGTGAATGATAACTTATGCAACAATAATAATTACACTATAAGCACTAAAAATAAAAGTTAGGTTTGATAACAATGTCATCAAACCTAACTTATACATGCAAGAATTATTGCACACATTATGCTAACATGAATGTAAGCAGTAAGTAGTTAATTACTACATGCTCTGATTAAAATTATGCGTGCAATCCTGTTAGCAATTGTTTTCAGTAATCCATCATGTTATCATCAATGTTATCAAAATTATCTGATATCCATTGCTGGCGTGTGCTGGATTCTTTACCAAGGGCTAGTTCAAGCATTCTATCAGCGGGTTCTACATCCTCCATTGTAAGCACTCTTAGAACTCTGGTTTCAGGGTTCATTAGAGTGAATCGAGCGTCTTCTGGCTGCATTGAACCTAGACCCTTATCCCTGTTAATGTCATAACCCTTACCAGGTTCAAGACCCTTAGCAGCTAGTTTGGTTTCAATTTCTTTTAATTCTGCTTCATCCAATGCGTACATTATCTTATCACTGCCTTTCATAACAATTTCAAACAGTGGTGGGTACGATACATACAAACGACCATGTTCAATGACAGGTCTGAATAAAGCCCAGAATAGAACCAGTAGCAGGTTAGAAATGGCTAATCCATCAGCATCTGCATCAGTGTCAATGATGACTTTACCATAACGCATTTTATCAATGTCGAAAGTGTCACCAATGCCAGCACCAAGGCATGTGATTATTGACTGAACTTCCTCATTTTCAAGGACTTTCTCCATGCTACTCTTACGAGCGTTGATAATCTTACCACGGATTGGTAATAATGCCTGATACCTAGCATCCCTAGCTGATTTCAAACCACCAAGTGCTGAATCACCCTCACAGATATGCAATTCACTTTTATCATCATTAATGAACTTGCAATCAACTAGCTTTGAAGGCATTGTAGTAGACCTGGATGCAATTGAAGCCTTACGCTGCGCATCCCTAGCTGCTTTCTCAGACTGCCTGATACGGGATTCTTCTGCTACTTTATTGCAAATTGCATCCACTGCGTTCTTGTTCTTACTGTTTGCAATGTATGCATTGAATGCATCAATAAGTGAATTACGGATGGCTTTTTGATTCTCAGAGCCTGATAGTTCTTCCTTAGACTGTGATGAAAATGTAGGTTCGGATTGCTGGATTGACAGTACAACTGTTAAACCAAGCCTGTAATCATCAATGATAGGTGGTGTATGATCCTTCTGAATCTTACCACGCATTGTCAGTATTTTATCATTGAATGCCTTAACAAATGCTTGCTCAAATGCTTTAACATGAACACCACCGAATTTAGTGTGTATAGTGTTAACAAATGAGTTCATTCTGTAATTTTCATCAGTATTATACACAAAAGCTACTTGGATTGGAACATCTCTTTCAACTGGTTTGATTACAACCGCACCAGTTTCATTATTCAATACTGGGGCTTCTTCAGTGTAATGACCTGTTGTTTCAATCAGTTGAATGTCAGTTAGCCTGTTGTTTGATGGTGCGAGGTAATCGCACATGCTTATAATGCCTTCTGGATAATGAAAAACCTCATGATATGGTTTACCATCAATAATCCATCTGTCATCAGTGACTTCAGCTTCTAGCTTTGGAACTAGGAAGGCTGTGAATTTAGTCCTGTCTATGATATCCCTGTCATCAAATGGTTTCTTGCAAGTGAATACATCTGGGTTTAACCATAGTCTGACTATAGTGCCAGTTTCATATCCTTTCTTCTCAGATGCTTTCCTGGTGTCCTTGCTGATTTTTAGGTATGATTTATCCTTACCCATGTCTTTGAGTGATTTGAATGGTGAGTTTTCATCATCACCATCAAAGAAACCAGGTTCACCATCTTTGAAGGATAGCTCGTATCGTTTACCATTTCTGAATACAATAATGTCAGCACGCTTGGATACCTGAACTGATGCGCCACCGCCTAGACCGTTTAAGCCTGATGAGTATGACTTGGTGGTGCCGAATTTACCACCTGATTGTAAGCGTCCCATTGCCATGAAAATGCCTGATTCATGTGTTTTATGGTTCACATCGGTTGGTATGCCTCGTCCTGAGTCTTGTATTTCAATGTGTTCATCTGCGTACATGTGAACACGGACTTTAGTGCCATAACCACCTCTGATTTCATCCATTGCATTATCAAGGATTTCTCGGACTGCTACATTCTTCTGTAGTGAGTACCCGTAATTAGGGTCAGTTCCTTCTTTACCAAGTGTGAGGCTTAAGCGCTTCAGCAAATGCTGGCGTGGTGTCAGTGCCTCAATGTCATCAGCATTATAATCGTTTCCTGCCATTTATTTTCTAATTCCTTTACTGTATTCTTACTCATAATGATATCATTTAAACTTAAGCATCATGCAAATTATATGTAAGATTCCATTGATAGTAGTCTGATTTTATTTATTGCTTACTTTTGATGTATGCAAAGTGCGAGCAAATATGTATGCAAGTGTGAGCAAAAATCTACTTCAATATAATATTACCAACTTGAACTTGTTAATCCGTTGCATACATGCAAACATTTTTGTAAATTTGCATACATTATCAACTATGTCATATACTGGTGATGAATTACAGTGTGTTAATTGCATTTTCATTCGTATTTTGTTTATTTAATCAATTGTTAGCATTGTCAGCATTTCTATATAAGTGAGATTTCTTTCTATGTGTACACATATGTATACACAATTCACATTATTGCATTAGGTTCACTAAAGAATGAACTAAAAATGAAACCCCGCCAATTATGTTAATCGGACGGGGTTGCTATACATGATTTTAAGTATTGCAGTCTACCTCAGTAGGCTGATTTTCATCAATACGCTTTTAATCTATCAAACAAGCATTTTAACCACAGTTCACTGCACTAGATTGCATACATTGTTAACACTGACACTTTATTGCTAACAAGTGTATGCAGTTTGACTTATACAACCAGCACACACTAAAACCTAGTGTTTACAGCGATATCAATGAATTATCATTGATTAAGGTTAACTGTATGCAATTGTAGTCAACAAAAACTCATTTCATTGACCAGATTTCTCACTATCAATGTTATTGTTCTGTGTATTGGATGATTGATTGGATTCAAGTTGGTTAACCCTGCTTTGCAGCATTGCTAGCTGTGATTTCAATGATGCTATCTGATTCTTTAAATTATTAATGTCAGCACTGCTAACAGTAGAATTATTAGAATTTGTGTTATTTGAATTAGACTGATTTGATGGGCTTGACTGAGTATTATTATTTGATGATTGCTGTTTTTGTTCTGATTCAAGTGTTGTTAATCTTGATTCAATTGATTCAATTTGTTTTGATATATCTTCAGCACTATTTGATGCATTTGATGCATCATTCTGTGCTTGTGCTATCTGTGATGATACTTCTGATTTAACTTGCTGTTTTATTTCATTCTTTTCATCATCTGATAATCTCTGAACACGCTGCTCAGTCACATTAGTCACATTAGTCACACTAGGCTTATCAACATAAGTTGTAATAGCCCAACTCATAGCTGATGTTATCATTGCTATAGCAAGAAATAATAGAACACCCTTGGTTATATTTGATTCAATGTGAAAATTAAAGAATGATTTTAATCTTGATAATATGCCTGATTTATCATTACTGCTACTGCTAACATTGCTGTCATTCTTGTTAGCAATACTGCTATCATTCTTGCTAGCACTAGCATTGCTATAATTCTTGCTAACAATGCTGCTACCATCAGTGAGTACTGGTTCAATTGGGTTCACTGGGTTAGCTTCATTCATTGATTTAACTAATTGTGCTAGGTCATCATTAGCTATTGGTATCTGTGCTATATGCACTTTAGAAACCACAGAATCAGCCTTCTGAAAGCCGTTCTTATCAGACTGGTAAAGTGTATCAGGTTCATCATGAGAGTCGTTCTGAGGGCTGTCTAATGGCGTTATTGATGGCATTGTAGTCGTTGTTGACATTACATTTATAAGTTTTTCATCAATGCGTTCAGCAATGCTAGTTGGTAGGACTTTATCATATGGTACTGCGTTGTAAGCTATTTTAGCCCCGAATCGCTTTGTTTTCTTTATAACCCTAGTATAGAACTCACTGAATACAGCAATCAGTATTGATGTAATGCCTACAATGAGAACACTACCAATATATGATGTTAACCTGGTAGTGATAAGAGAGGCAGTGATAGCAGCGAACGCAGCTGCTAACAGTTTAGTTGTTGACAGACTGTTTGATTTTCTTGTGCCTTCTTCCTTCTTATTCTCATTATTATTCTCGTTCTTACTCATAATCCTACTAATGCTCTGATGATGTAAATTCACTGCAAAATGCTAGCATGTAAGCAAACATGCAAGCAAACTTAAGATATAAGATTAGGTATGCCAGCATGCTTGCAAATTGTATGCAATAACTTATATCATTGTAACATTATGATGTTAATGATAATTAGTGGCTTGTAGAATTCCATACTCTCAGAAGTTCTGCGGCTGTGAAATCTGGTTCAAGTCCTTGTTCTTTGAGTAGTTCTCTTACATATTTTGCATTGAATTTATCATCCTTACCCATTGAACCCTTTGCAATCTCAAATGAGCAATAATCCATTAGCTCAACAAAATTTTTATTCTGCTTCATCCACTTTTCTATATGCCTTCTCTTCTTACGGCGTTCTTTATCCTTGCTTTTATCTCTATGCTTATAAGCGAATGCAGCGTATGCTTTTTGTGCTGTCTTATAACCATATCCTTGCGCATCATCTAGTATTTCACCAGTTTCAGTTGAAACAATGCAATACCTAGTTTCTGAATTATAATTCCATGGTTCATTATCATGATTAGTGTCTGCTGTATATGGTACAGCTTTATATGATGACTTATCCATATAAAATTCCTTTCATTAACTAAAAACTAATTATACAGTTAGTTAACTATATGCAAGATGGATATAGATGATTACAAATGATAACACATGTGTTCACAATTACAACATTACAACATTACAACAGTGTCAGCAATGCTTCTAATAATGTCATTATGAGCAATTATAATAACCTGACCATGACCAGCATCCTGTATCGTGGTTAGAATTGATTGCGCCCTAGTATCATCCATAGCAGTCAGAACTTCATCAAGTATAAGCATACTAGGTTCACCACCACTAAGCATTTCACTGATTGCAAGTCTCAGTGAAATAGCTACAGCACTTTGTTCACCACCACTAAGCGCATGAACATCCATCACACGACCATCACCTGTTGTGACTGTAATATTATATTTCTCATCCATATCAATGGATACAAAAGCACCATCAGTTATTTCATCCATTAAATCACTTGCAGTATCAGTTATCCTAGGAACTGCATCCTGTGCTAAATGCTCTCTGAATCCTGATAATACTGATACAGATGCTTGTGCTACTTCTTGCTGCTGTAATGCTTTCATGCGGGCTTCTTGCTCAGAAGTAGCGCGTTCTAAACCAGCATTAGCATTATCAAGACGCTCAACCAGTAAATCATTATTACCTTTAAATTCAATGGCTTTCATACGCAATTGTGAAATTAAATCAGATGCATCAGATACCTTTGTAGACAATGCATTCAGACTGCGTTCAGGCATAACATTAACACTAGCAATGCTGTTCTTTAAATCCCGCATACGATTTGACATTGCAGTAGCCTTATCACTGGATTCAGTAAATGATTTCTTAGCATCTTCATACTGCTTGATTCTCAGTTTATCAGCATTAATACCAGCTATTTTAGAATTCAGTATTTTTACTGATAATTCAATTGAATCCATCTCAGGCTTCAATTCATCAATAGCTTTCAAAGCCTTAACACCATCATCAGACCGATTCTTAGCATCAACCAGGTCATCTTCTAATTGCTTCAAATTATTATCATAATCAATCAATGATTGCATGTTAGCATTAACAGTGCTTAAAGCCTCAGAATCAGCACTAACATCAGCATCAGCCTTGGTTATAATGTCATTCAATTCTTTAATCACATGCTCCGGGTCATCAATAGTCTGTAAGCATGTAGGACATGTAAGCATGTTCTCATTACCAGTTTGCAATGTTGATAATGATTCCAGTGCCTGCTTCTTAGAAGCCCTTGCAATGGATATGCTTTCATTTAGCTTATCAGCTTCTGATTGCAATGCTTGCATGTTGTAATCAGGCTTATTGCTTTTTACCTTTTTTATTTCAGCTTTCATATCCTTAAGCTCACCATTAGTTGGGGCATTTGATACTATGGCTTCATAATGAGCGCGGTCTGCTTGCATTGCATGCAGTTTGGATTCAGCATCATGTAATTGCTTATCATACACTGTCGTATCAGTGGTTTCTGGTAGGTTTGCTTTTAATGCTGATAATGATTCCAGTGCGTTATCTCGTTGCTGGCATAGTAAGTCGTATGATTCCTTGCAGCCATTCAGTTCTGCTTGCATCATGTTTGCATTATTGCGTACGTTGACAGCATTATCATACTGTGCTTTCATTTCATTATATGATTGTATTGTGTTTTGTAGCTTGGTTTTTAAATCCTGTCGTTTTTTAGATAGCTTTTTTATATCCTTATTTAGGCTTATGATGGTTTGCTCGTATTTCTCTTTATCACCTGCATCTGGTGCTATTAGTGAGAGTGCTTTTTTAATCATGTTAGCATCATCACGGGCTGTTTTCAATGCCTTAGTAGCAGCGGTGATACCAGTTAGTTTTTCAATGTTTGACTGGCGTACAGATGATGATTGTGAGATAATGTCATCAACTTGCTTTTGTTGAACTAGGACTGCTGATAGGAAGCCATCAGCGTCTAACCCAAGCTGGCGTGGTATCCATTTAACAGTATTAGATACAGCTGGGCCTGCTTCTAGTTTACCATTTAGCTTGCATTCACATTGTACAGTGGCGCTTTTACCTTTGATTGAACGATTAACTATGAGTTCATCAGTATCATTCAAGGTTAATGACACTTCAACATAACATGGGTCTGTCTCAGCAGCATTATTGCGTTTAAGATCAGAGTTCTTCAATGCCTTAGAAGGCTTAACACCATATAAAGCCCATGCAATACCATCAATAATAGATGATTTACCATGACCATTCTCACCTAGTATTGCAGTTATGCCTTCAGGTGCTGGTGTGAACATGTAATCCTCATGCCTACGAAAATTAACAAGATGAACATAATTCAGTCTCAGTTGCATATATCAGACACCATCCTTATCATTATATTCCTTGGGGTTAGCTTGCAATGCATTGCACCTGCTTTCAAATCAGTTTCAGCACGGTTAATAGCAGTAAGTATTTTTATTATCCTATTCTCATCCATTGATGATGCTAATTGTATTGCTTTCTTAGTAGGATAACCGCTTTTCTTATACTTCGGGTCTTTAGCACCTTTACCACTATACTTAGGGTCTGGTAATCCAAGTGCTTCAGCTGCCTGTGAGCCATTATAACCATCAGCATTTAATGCGTGCAATGCAAGCACTTGTAGGTAGGTTTTCTTTAACCATGATGTTATTCCAAGCGGGTTAGAACCACCATCAATAACCCGTAGCATTTTCATCATCGCACCTTTAGCATCATTAGCATTAATATATTCATCTAAACCTGGTTCTGAATTTTTACCATAACCAATTCTCCATGGTGGTACATCGCCTGGTTCTGAATCCAACCGTATCCTAATGTCATCCCATGACAGCAATGCTTGCATACTAGCTGGCAGTTTTGATAATTCATTAACCACTGGTATAACCATGTTAACATCAGTGCCAGCATAAACACTGATTCTGTCAGATAATTCTTTCTTTATATTTAGTTTACTAAGTAGTTTACCTATTTGTTCAACCCTGTCATCAAAAACAACACCACCTAATGCTTTCACTGTTTGCATGATAGTCTTGGATTCTTTCTTATTACCAAGAGTAGTTGAAACTATCATTAGTGCATCACTGATAATCTCATTCTTGTTAGGTGATGTGAGCATTGATTGCAATGAATCCAATGTTTTAGTGTCAGTGCATTGGATTATTGTAATTGTGCCACCGAATAGACTATTTCTTAGTAGTTTAGATGGTTCATTGTTGATGATTTCAATGGATTCAGTGTCTACATGCCATTCATCTCGCATGTAGTTAATTGCTCTTCTGCGACCATCATCAATGTCAGCGCATGGCATGTAAGCTATTCTCATGTCATCAATGATACCACATGATGAAATTAGTGCCATGATACGCAATTATATCATGGCACTAATCTTGCTTACTTATTTATGTTTTATTATTATTTTGTATGCAATGCTAGCATTTTTGTATGCAATACTAGCGATTGATGGCATTACTTACTTTTCATTGTTTGCAAGTGTTGAGGCATAATTGTTGATTGACCATTCCCAGATATCCTTAGCATAATTAGCGATATCTTTCTCCCATGCTTTAACCTCATTAGCATTAGAGGGGTTTTTAAGCTCGAATAAGTCATTATCAATAATGTCTAGCATTATTTGTCTTGCAACCTGATGTGAATTATAGAACCTATTAGCTTCAGTGAGTGAGCCACCACAGCAATCCTTGTAAACCCTGATTTGCATTGCATCAGCACAGCGTACCAAGTCTTCAACAATGCCTTTTAGAATGTTATCATCAGCATCTGGGAACCTCTTAACCAGTGTGAAGAACATCTTAGGCATGCATGATACAGCGTATGAACCGGGGTTAATATTACCATCACGATTAACACCAATCCATGGTCTTGATTCAAATTCACCTGATGTTTCAGGCATGTTGAATGCAGTGGTTGCAGTTGCTGGCATTACGGCTGCATTTGAATCAGCTGCAACGCCTTCTGATGCATTATCATTATTATCAGCAGCCGGGTTAGTAAGGTGCTGGTGGGATAGTATTAGTTCACCTCCAACGGGGCCGAATCCTACGAATAGTTTCTTAGTGTTTTCTTTAGCAATTTCCTGGCTTGGACGGTGAGTATTCGGGTCATTACGAATCTCAGCCATTGTCTTGCTTCTATCAACACCCTTTTTACGAGAAATCTCATGTCTGAATTGAACTAGTTCCTTACGCTCATAAGCATTCTGAGCAATAGTGAAAGCTGGGTCATCAGTGTTAATGAAACCACGAATTGGATACTTTAGACCTTGAACTGTGATATCAATGTTAGCAGTGCGACCACGATTATCAATGTCCTTGACATGACCAACACCCTTAGTGACAATCACCTCAGCAGGTGCGCCACCATGACCATCACCGCCATCCATTGAAATAAAAGGTGTACATGACCATTCAGACTTCTCATCATTCTCATTACCATTACCAGCCATTGCAGTTGTTCCTTTCATTATAATCCTGTGTTCTATCATTCAAATTTGGAATCACAGTGGCTTAACATTCGTATGCCATCATGATATCAATTATAGCATACTCACTAGCTAATTTACAACAATATTTTCATATTTTTTATAATGAGTAAAGCCAGTAATTGCAACGATTATGGATAGTTTCAGTGAAGTAGCATTGTAAGCATGACAGCATGATTACATCATCATTATAGTTGGTTGGTAATAAGTTTGATTTCATGCTCATGCTAGCATGCTAACATTATATTCTAATGAATTGCTAGTTTATTGCACCTTGAAATCACACTTTATTGCACTATCATGTAATAAAATTAAAATCACTGTAATTTCACTATACTGTAATAATGCGCTGCAATTAAAATATTAATTATGACTACCAAAACCATGAGGTCTTGCTATACTTCTACCTAACCGCTCATCTGGTGTTATGCTGATTACAATGCTAGCATCATGCAACCATTGTGGTATTTGTTCTAACCCATCATCTGAGGTTATTAGTAGGACTAAAACACAATTCCAATCAGGTAGCCATTTCTTGCATGAATCCCATGGTACGAAGCCATCAGTAGCTAGTATGAACATGTCAGGTTTAGAATGCATTGGAAGTTCTCTGATATACTTGAAAGCTGGCATCATATCAGTGCCGCCCCTGCCAGTAATATTCAGTTTGGTTATATCATCAACTGGCTGTACATTCTTCATCTCAGTATCAATACAGAATACTTTAAAGCATCCTTTACCAAGACCAGAGTTAATCACGCCCTGTGCTTCCATTAATGCTGAGTGTATTTCATTTGAAGCCATGCTTCCAGATGTATCCAATGCCATCATTACTTGTGGTGAGAATGAAGTATAACCTGGTATTACTACATCAGGCATGAAAGCAGCGGCTCTTTTATTGACTTTATTGAATGACCTGTCAATTGCTTGGTATGATTTCACTGTTTTCACATTGGATACAATGCGCCGCAGTATATCCCTCCAATCAGTTTTAGGCGGTCTCATGCCAGCATCAAGCCATTCAATTATCCTGCCATTAGCACTGCCTTTACCATATTTCTTGGATTCTGTTATAGCTCTCTCATGTGTGCTTTTCATAGTGTTTGCAATGTTTGCAGTTGATAGTTTCATTATACCTGCATTATCAGCTTCATGCGATAATTTATCAGGGTTGTCATCAGCACATCCCCTTGGTTTTGATTTACTGTGCTGTTTACTACCTGTTTTATCTGATTTTGAATTAGTGCCAGTGCCTGTGCCATTTCTATTGCTGTTTTTTGATGATTTATTATTATCTTTTGAATTGTTAGAATTGTCATCATTATTGTTTGCAGATGAATTGTTTACATTGCTAACATTTGATGATGCAGTGCTATTAGAAGACTGACTAGCAGTATTATCACTTGATTCACCATTACCACTACCATGTATTATTGGATAATATTCTTCCATCGTATGGTATTTCGGAACATTATAATCATTAGGCATTGGGTACATTGATGGCATGTCAAGACCTTCAATGCCAGTGAATTGCTGGTCTATTTCAATGTCCTGTGATAATCTTGATGACATGCCATCAGATTGATGTGCTGCAATTGCACGAGTGAAATGCAAGTTAAGGACATGACATGCTTCATGGCAGGCTACGAATGCTTGTTGTTTATTAGTCAGATTAAAAAAATCATCACCAAGAGCTATTCTCCAGTGTTCATCAATGCATGCAATGTTTACATCATCAGAGTAATATGGTATGACCATTGATAGTGCATCAGTGAACACTGGTGCTTTCATAGCCCCCTGTATTGTGGCTTTCTCCCAGGTTAATTCTTCTTGTTCAGTTAGTTTGCGTGCGCTCATTTTGCATACATTTCCTTGTAAGCGTTCATTAGTGCTTTTATTTCTGGTTGTAAGCGTTCAGATGATGCGATTCTCATTAGCTGGTTTACATATGCACCGCATATATCAGTACCGCGTTCATTTGCAATGTGTATGAATAGGTTGATGACTTTAGTTGTTTGCGAGTGGTCGTTCTCACAGATATGCATGATTGCACTGAGTGCTTGACGTGCTTGTATTATGTTTACTTGTTTCCATTGTACACATGATGGATTGTCTATTATTTGTTGTGGTTGTGGTAGTGCGGTGTTAGCATTACCACCACGATAGTTTTTCTCTAGGAAGTCAATGAATCTGATGGTGGCTTCATTACCAACGATGCCAAATGCGGCTTGTTCAATTAGACTTGTTGATATACCGCCTTTATTATTCCTACAGAATGGTATTACTTTAGCTAGGTTAGTCCATGACCTGTTAGTTGGATATGCTTTAGCTGCTATATCTAGTTTAGCTGTTTCACTGCTTGCAATGCCTACTGGTCGCATTTCTTGTGTTTTAGCTGGTAGTTTGTAAATAAGTTCAGGGTTTTCAGTCAGGAACCTGGCGATTCTCTGTCTCCAGCCTAGTTCTGCTTTTGTAATGTCATTTGGATGCCCCCAATTGTTAACAAGCCCATCAAGCCATTCTTTATCTGATGGCTCCCATGCTATGAACATTAGCCTGTTGCATGTTGGCAGTGAGAGTTCAAAACCATTAGCTGCGCTTGATACTGGGTTCATTGCTCCGATTATTACTGTTTCATCAGGCATTTTATCACCGTTAGCAAATTCTCTTTCATTCAGTAAGCATAGCATTGATGCTTGTACTGCTGGGTTTGAGTTAGAATATTCATCTAGGAATAGGACTATTTTTTTCTCTTTCATTATGCGCCATTGCCAGTTTGGTATAGCGTATGATTGTACTTGATAGTGTTTACCTGTGTTATTGTCAACAATGTTTTCGATGCGTGGGAAACCAGTGATATCAGTTGCGTCTCGTTGTGAGCCGACAATTGTTATCAGGTCATAACCCATTTCTTGTGCTAATCTACGGACTACGGCTGATTTACCTTTACCAGGGTCACCTACTAGCATTACTGATTGGCGGGCGTTTATACCTGCTTTGATGACATTTAAAGTCTGATTCTGGTCTGCTTTAATGATTTCAGGCATGTAATATGAATATCTATAATCATGCTTACATTGCTAAGAATAATCAGAAACTAGCACTTAACTATGTTAAATCACAGCTTAATCCTAACTAGGTTAAGTTTAACTTAATCCTCTGATAAAAAAAGAAAACTAAAACTAGCACAATTATCATTAATGGTAGTGCTTGCAAATTTGTTAACATTATTGTTAACACATTAGTGAGTTTGCTTAGTGATTTGCATTTTTCACTAAGCAGTTTTAGTTATCGCTGGTTTACATGTCTGCATTGTTAACAAGGACTAGTGCGATTAGTTATTATATTCACATGGCTGCTGTTTTCTTTTTTTGCATGCATGAATTGCATGCATGAATACAAAAAATGCCAGTCATACAATTAGACTGGCATTTCTATAATTTATTTTTGAAGATTTAGTTTTAACCGAGTGCTTCGATTCTATCTACTTCTCGTTTGCTTGCATACAAACCACCGAACCAGATTGCTATTGCAACAATGAATACCATCCAAGCGGTGATTGATTTGAACCAGTAGGATTGTGCAGTGGGGTCTGAGACATACATGAAGATGAAAATAGCTGGCATGACAGCTGATGTGATTGAAATTGTAGGCATGATTTCAGATACTGCTTGCTGGATATGGCGCTGGCGGCGCTGTCGTGATTCAATAATCTTCTGAATAACACCCAGTTGCGGGTCAAGATCAACACCTTTATCAGTTGATAGAACAATACAGCTCATTAGGAATCTTAACTCATTCACTGATGTTTCATTAGCGAACCTGATAAGGATATCCCTAAGATTACCTTTACCAGCCAATTCTGCTTCAAGTGGTCTAAGTTCTTCATACAACTCATTAGGTGAATCCTTAATAGCAGCCATTAAAGCATTCTGTGGTAATGAGTTATTCTGCACACTTGCACGCATTGATTGCAAGAAACCAGGTACTTGACCGCTTATCTTCCTATCCCTGCGTTTAGCTAGGAATCCAAAAATAAGAGCAATGCCCATGAATATTATCGCAGTCACGAATACAGCTGCAATAACCTGACCACCGAATAATGCAAGTAAAGCAATTGCAATGACTATAAAGAATGCAAGCATCCTGCTACCAATGTTATCTCTTGTTAACAATGGTATTCTGACACCAGAACCAATTATCCTTTTCTCCCAGAATTGGCACCATTTAACCCAGTATTTATTCTGCTTCTGTTGTTTATTGTTTACAAGTTCATCTTCAAAGGAATCAGTAACCTGGTTGATTAACTGGGCATCCTCATCTTCTTGTTCAACAGTATGCCTGAAATAAATTACAAGCGCTCCAAATAGTAAACCTACAACAACTGCTATGATAATCGGCATTGGGTCGATTTCACTCAGTTTTGTAAGCATTTCTTGTGTACTCATTTATACTATATCTCCAAAAAACTTATACATGTGAATATATGCTCTCATACTAATATCTAACAATTCCAGCATTATTATTTATTGAATTTATACTAGTCTGGTATATAGTTAGTAATAAACTAGTAAATACTGTGAACACTTATAATGTGAAAGAGCGATTTTTGTTTTCACTGTTATCATTTGTAAGCAATATATATACACCCGCACGGTTGAAAATGAGCATACAACAATCATAAATTGTTAGCATAATTGTTAGCATTGTTCTCAATATAATTCTAGCCAGGTTATTTTCACCCGGCTAGAATTACTTTTACTGCCTTTGCTGCGGTGTATGCATCACAGGCGGAACCATTGGTCGTTGTGGTGGTGCAGGATACTGCTGTGGTGGCATTGCTTGCATTTGCTGATTATACCTTTGTTGTTGTGGTCTTACTGGTTGTTGGAATCTAGGTTGTTGTTGTGGTGATTGTCGCTGTTGATTGTTAACAGGTGCTGGCATTCTCTTATTACTCATATTGTTAGCAATAGGTGCTTGCATGTTGTGAACAGGTGCTTGCATGTTAGACATTATGCCACCAACGCCATTTTCATCCTCAGCATCTGTTGCTATCATTCTATCCTTAGCTGCAATATGTTCAAGTTGTAGTATTTCATGCCATGTTTTTGGTTTTTCAAAGGCATAATTTGGTAGTGTGTTGATTCTTTCTTCTGATAGTTCATTTACTTTAATCCAAGTTCCTTTGATTTCATTGTCATCAGTTTCATCTCGTTTGAATACCCAGAGTGGTATTGTTTTCAATTCTGGTTCACCAGCTGCATTCTGTGTAATATGAGGTGCTACTTCATGAATGCCAGTGATGATTCTTCGGGTTCTACCAGAACCTATGGATAGGAATTTCTTGATTTCAATGATAATTGCGAATGCTGATTGAATTGCACCTAGTGTTTCAGTTCCAACTAGTTCACCACCCTGTGAGATAGCCATTTCAACACGGCTGATTGCATGGCTTGCATTGTTAGCATGGATAGTGCTGAATACCTGGTGACCAGTGTTAGCAGCATCAACCAAATCATATGCTTCAGCACCACGGGTTTCACCGATGATGATTATCTGTGGTGATAGTCGCAGTGCTGTTTTGACTAGTTTTCTAATGGTGATTTCACCTTTACCATTTAAACCAGCTGGTCGTGCTTCAAGTGGGGCTGCGAGTAGTTTATTAGGATTGACATTTAATTCTAGTGTATCTTCAATTGTTAGTATTCTTTTTTCATTTGGGAATAAACCAGTTAAAGCATTGAGTACAGTTGTTTTACCAGTTGATGTACCACCGCTTACAAGCATTGATAATCCAAGTCTAATATAGCGTTCAAGGTCAATAAGCATTTCTTTGGATGCCATTCCAGTGGCTACGATATCACTTACGGTCCAATGTCTTGAATCATGTCGACGTATATCAATATTCGGACCTGCCGGACATATGCATGGGTGTGTGGCTTCAAAACGAGAACCATCACTTAATCTTGATTCTGCAATTGCATTCGTTGTATCCAGTGATTTATTGTAATCAGCTAGGAATTTAGTGCAGAAGTCAAGTGCATGCGCTTGGTCTCTGAATGATGCACCTGGAACACGGCTTAAACCATTATCAGTTTCAACCTGTATGTCCTTAGGCCCATTAACATAAACTTCCTTAACCTTCTTACTCTTCCAAATCGGTTCAAGGATACTCATACCAAGGATTTCATTGACTACAAGTTGCATTAGAACCTTACGATTCAATGAAGTGCCAATCGTGCGGTCGTTTGCATTAGTCCATTCATTAACCATAGCTCTAATCTTATTAGATGCTATTTCATACTCATGACTACCAGACCCTGCAACACGAGCAGCTGCAAACTCATGTGAGTAATTCTGATGATTACCTTTACCTAGTTGAATGAAAATCCAGGTGTATATCTCAGCTACTACAGGCCAGTATACATCAAGGAAACCACGGGGTTGTTTACAAAGAAAATCATATGTAAGCAAACCATCATTTTTAACATCCTCAGATGTATTAACCCTACCATCCTTAGTGACTTTTGGCTTAACAGTAGGATGATAACTATTACCAATTGACATATTACCTAGAAACTCCTAATCTTGCTAAACTTCACTTGCTTATTATCAAATAAATATCCTACATGAGATAAATACCATTAATCCAGCTAAGTCTCAATAACTGCATTAAGCAAGTTAATCCTACTGATTGTGGGGATAAAATGCAAACAAAGAAATGCAAACAAAATGTAAACAATTAATAGAATTGAATGACATTTACGCATATACAATCAGTATAAATAGGATAAGATTGGTCGCTTACCAGATTAATGCCACTATGATTATCACTGCTTTAACCGTGTAAGTGTAAAACTACATGATAACAGCTTATGTAAGCATGTATACAATAGTGAGAACTATAAATAAATAAATGGTGAACTAATGTATCATCTAAAAATAAGTAGCAATGAACTTATTCATAAATGCTTACATAAATAAGTTGAGTTCAGAGTTAATATTCTGTCTGAACTCAACTTATTATATGCTTACAGAACTAATGACAACTGCAAGCAATGTCTTCAACCGTTGCAAGGAATTGTCAGCATGCCAACATATGTCATCATATCACACATGACTCATGTTAGGTAATGCTTTAATATACTTCCACATGTCATCAGGATTATAAATACTAAGGTCATTATTCTTCACAGTATTATCAACAAACAATGCTGGTATGTAATCAGCCCGTTGTGTTTCACTCATCATATAACCAAATAAGTAGAATGATCCCTGCTCAATAGAATCCTTATTAATAGGTGTTTTACCTTTCTCATTCGATACACCTATCTTATTAGCAAGAACATTCATTATAGCTGCAATACGCTCATCCCTATTCTTCAAATCACTAGTAGGTGTAAGCATGAGGTCATTGATTACATCCCAAGTATGAGATGGGTCAATATAATCAGACTCAGCTAACGCTTCAACTGCAAGCACACTGTACTCATTATCAGTCTGAACAAAACAGAATTCCATGTTAATATAACCTGATTTAATACCCATGCTAATAGGAGACATGTTTTGCATGATGAAATTCCTTGATTTAGTATCACCAAATGCAAGCACTGCTTTCATTGTATGCGATGCAGTCGGAGCCTTATGACCATCCTTATCACCAGGTTTAAAACCAATGCAATACATATTATCACCATTAGCATCCTTCTGAACATACTGGTCAGTGTTAACCTTATAATCCTTCATTTTATCTGGTAATGCGGTTTTCTCCCATGAATGGTCATACCTAGTAATAGAATACTTAACTTCGGTTTTAGGCGCATCAATAACATACCTGATTTTAAAGAACCATAATGGTATTGCAACTAATGCAAGCACCATGATAACAGTGAATACAATAAGAAAAACACGATTAGCTTTCAATACTTCTCTGAAAGTCGCTTTATCACCATTAACCTTACCACCATCAGCACTATCCTTACTGCCAGTAGTAGTATCACTGTTATCAGACTTACTGCCTGTTGAATTAACATCAACTAGACCAATGTTAATACCATTCTTATAAAGATGACCATCCCTCACTTCATAGTTAGATGCATCATCCTTACTGTTAACATTGTTAACATTAGCAGTGCTAACATCATTATCAGTATCAGTGTTAGCAGTATCAGTAGCAGTATCATTACTGTGAACATTGTCAACACTAGCAGTGCTAACAGTATCCTTATCAGTATTAGTAGCACTAGTAATGCTATCAGTATCATTAGTGTTAGCATTGCTAGCAGTGTTCTTATCAATGGAGGTATTCTTACTTACTGAATTAGTAGCATCATCATTTACTGCATTATCATTCACTGTAGTGTTCTCAGTATTCAATGAGGTCATAGTCTTATCAGTTTCATCAGGATTACTCATACTGGTTATGCTATCATTATTCGCTTTCATTTAATACTGCCTCCTGACCTCGTTTAATGTAATCCTTAGTACTGGTTTCAACTTTTGGTTTCACTTCAGTTGTTAACTGATTATACTCATTACTTGAATCAAGCCACTTTAAATACCTATCACTTATAGAACCAGTTTCAGAACCATCAGCAGCTTGACTATTAATTCGCTCTTTCTCAGTTTCTTCAACAGTCTTAGTCTGAACCGACCATGTTAAAGCCTTAGCACCTAAATCAGCTATAGCAGCTGAATCCATTGATTTTTTCTTAGCAGGGCTTATATTCACTATTTTCTGTCTGAGAATAGGCATGTTATCACCTGACTGCACTTCATCCAATGAATCATGCAACCTATCAAGCATTAAACCAGTTATATCAGATGCTGTCATATCCAATGCATCAATCACTGGATAATCAACCTGCGGGCGCTGGCTAACCTGCTTAAACTCAGGTGATAGAGTGCCATCAGCGTGTAAAGTCCATTTAGTCCAACCACGACCAAGGTTAGTTATGCCATCACTGAAACCACGCCTTATAAGTGAACCATTGTAATATGTTGGCATGTTTGCATTCATTTTCTTAGAACCAACATAACGACGCTCATGAATATGACCTAATAAACAAGCATTCCATTCACCAGTACGCATCATATCAGATGGTATTATTATCTCCCTCGGAGCTGGTGCATCCATGTGAATAACCTGATTATTCTCAGGATCAACCATAGTACCATGAGCAGTGAAAATGTTAATACCATCCTTCATTGGTTTTATAGCATCAAAAGTAGCTGCCTGTTCAGTGAACAAATGATGTGAAACCATATGCAACCATACATCAGGAAAAATTTCATGCACCACATACGGTTCAGCATGAGAGTAAATACCAGCATCTCTATCATCAATCACCGCACTAGCAGCTATCTCAGCCCTGATATCAGACTGGTCATGATTGCCTGCAATTGAATACACTGGAATACCATTAGAAGCCAATAATCTAAACGCACGCTGCGCAGCCAGTATTGACCTGATTGAAGGCTCTGGAGTATGAAATACATCACCAGCTATGAGCACAGCGTCAACAGTGCCATCATTAAGAATCTGATGCACAAGCTCATCCAGTGCCTTATAACCATCAGCCTCTCTCCAATTAACACCCTGACTGGTGAGCTTATGACCTGCACGATAACCAAGATGCAAATCACTCAAATGAGCTAGAACATAATTTCCATGTGAATCCATACTATCAATGTTATCCTATTATATGAGAAAATCAGTAAATAATACAGTCAACTACACTAACACAATTAAGTATATACTACTAATCACCAATTATATTGTTGTAAAACAATATATAAATAGATGATACAGAGTGAGCTAACCATCAATCAAACAATGATACTGGCTTCATAATGACAGCAGTGCTATCATCATTAGAATGAACACTATAACCAAGCACACTGGCTCGTTCTAAAGAATCCTTATAATAATCACCTGATAACTCACTGCCAATGCTGTTCACACCTGCATTTAATGCAGCCAAACAAGTAGTACCAGAACCAAGGAACGGGTCAAAAATCAACCCACCCGTTGGTATAAAAACCTCAATAATATGCTGCATGAGCGCAATTGGTTTCATACTAGGATGCTTCATACCAGCACGCTCAGACTTAGATGGTTTAGAAACCAGGAAAGCATGATCAATTACAGTGTTAATGTGCGCAGTTGTAATCACATTAGCAGTGGCTTGATTACCATTATCACCTACATTAGTCCTAACATTAATAAGACCAATATGATGATTAACCCAGTTATCATAATAAGTGCCTTCCCTGGGTTTCTGTGCTATAACTATTGGTTCAAAGCATGATTTCATTTGAGGGGTTTTCCATGATTCCAGTTCATCATGCAATGCAGTCCTTTTACTGTTATCAATGCTTGCATCTGCATTCAACTGTCGTTGTAATCCCATTGCTTTCATTTGGTTCTTAGTGTATAACCATTCCATCATGTCTCTGATTTCATAACCAGCATCTTCAACACCAACAGCAAGCCTATGGTATAATCTTGGAGCTGAGAAAGCAATGAACCATCCACCTGGTTTAAGTTTAGGTAATGCTAACAATGCTAGCTCATGCATTGCATTCTGAAAATCAATGCCTTGTTGTTTATCAAATTTCATACCACCCTTAAGGGATGATACGACTTGCTTTTTTGTTCGCATGTTAGCAAGCTCATCATTATTCCAATCATCACCTACACCCATTGAATCAAGGAAGTATGGTGGGTCTGTTATCACCGCATCAAGTGAATTATCATTAATACTTGTAATGGCATTATGATAATCAGTGTTCATTATTCTAGCGGTGATTCTGTCAGTCATACCCCGTAGCCCTTTCTTATACTGTTCTTAATGTTATCATCATCCAGGTTAATGCCATTGTTCTCACATGCTTGCATGAATGATTTTGTAAGCGCTGCTAGCAGGATTTTATCACCATTCGTATAATAATCAGGATTATTCACTACCTGTGATGGATTCGGTACCTGTGGTAAACCATTCTTATCAAAAATATATTTATCACGATAAGCAGCATTAATACAATGTGGCTGCATAACAACATTATCATCATACAATGGCTTATTAGGATTCATATGACCTTTCTCAAGGTTATCTTCCATCATATGCTTACCAAGGTCACGAATGTATGCAGTGCTTTCATTGATTTTTGATGATGATAAGTTCTCAGCACGCTTCATTACCTTTGAACCATCAAAAGCGATTATCGGAAAACCATAAAGCGTATTATGACCACCAGTCGGAAAAATCACACGCATCAAACCCTTCTGGTCGCATTTGTTAACATATTGTATCACATCAGGCGTATCATCAGTATTAAAGAGAAACTGGTAAACAATCAATAATTGACTTCTATTCAAAGCAATAGAAGAATGACTGGTAAGGAAGGCTACCATTACATGACCCCTGTTATTCCTATTATACTTACCACCATAACCTAATTGCGGGTGGTTTGCATGCAATGCAATCATGCTGTCATTCCAACCAGAATCAGCATCATAAGATGAGAGCAACGCATTAAGCTCATCATCAGTTATCGTATGGCTTAATGCGTTGCTCTGATTATCCGTTTCAACCATCCTGTTATCTGAATCATTCTGCTTTATAAACCATGTTGTCATGTTATCAATGCTAGCATTAGATTCATGATTAACAAGAATAATTTTACATTATTTTTACCTAGAATATACCTGTGAACTTACTTACCTAGAATATGCCTACCTTGAATCCATCCAGCTGACAGATTACCATGCATATTACCATCATCATGGTATACATCATCTGGTATGATATGCTGCTCACCTAATTGCTTGTAGGCTTCAATTGATAGTGCTTGGTGTTCAAGTGGTGACATGTGACCATCATGTAGTAATCTTTCAGCTAGTGCCTTATTATCAGATTTAGCTGTCTTGCTT
>Ga0256406_1002542_pt1 | contig 25385 bp, 13 predicted proteins | sample RumenRJG_03DNA_FD_185986 | JGI IMG/M metagenome (GOLD analysis project Ga0256406, IMG submission 185986) | Bovine rumen microbial communities from Lethbridge, Alberta, Canada - RJG_03 | ecosystem: Host-associated > Mammals > Digestive system > Stomach > Rumen | place: Canada: Alberta | collected...
CTGGTGGTGAGGGAGCGGAGCGGACTTACCAACCAGTTCCTCCACCCGCCGACTGCAGGCGATAGCCTTGAGCTGGAAATGAAGTATTTTCCTATAAAATTATCCACGGACTTTTTCACTTGTCCCGTCATATCTTCAGTTTTTAACCTGTTTCGTGTTTATAGCTTGTTCATTCCTTACTGGCTTCTTCCTCCATTCTATCTCGGTCCATCATCTTCCAGATTTTTCTGTAGAGGATTTTGTTGGTTCCCAAGAAGGAATCCGGGCAGGTATGGTAACTGCCGCAGTTTGGGCATCTCAGCGGCTGCGAATAAACCGTTGCCAACAGTTCGATGTCCAGTCCCTTGAATTTGTGTCCGCAGTCATCGCAGACAAACCTTCTCTTTCCTCTAATCATACGCTTTAGTGCTTATTGCTTTTCAGTTGCAAAGATAAGAAATGAGTATGCCAAATGATGACAGAGGCGACGGAAATCAGTATTTTATTTTGAAGTAATCCATCATATCCTTGTAATAGTCTTGGGCCGTGAGGCAAGTGTCGAGAAGATAGCCTTTGATGTGGTTCCATTCCCGCAGGCCGCGGTAATAGAACAGGCGCAGGTCGTCGGTGATGATGAATGGCACGATACCATGCCCCAGGCATTCCTTGAACATGATAAGCCGTCCCACACGCCCGTTGCCGTCCTGAAAGGGATGGATGCATTCGAAGCGATGATGAAAGGCAATGATGTCCTCCACGGTCACCTCCTTGATATTCCAATAGTCGTGAAGCAACTCTTGCATGTCTTTGCCGACGTCTTTCGGATCAGACGTACTGATATCGCCCACTTCATTGGCGAGAAGCTTGTATTCGCCCACGCGAAACCATTCTTTCTGTGCATCCGAAGTGCCCGTCTTCAGCATACGGTGAAGCAACTTGATCATCGGCCCGCTGAGTCTTTCTTCCGCGTGGTCAATGATATAATCCATGCAGCGGAAGTGGTTGACGGTTTCTAGAATGTCGTCCACGTTGATGGTCTGACCAGCCTCCACGCCAAGCGTGTGGGTCTCGAAGATCATTCGGGTCATCTCATGCGTAAGCTTGCTGCCCTCGATATGATTCGAGTTGTAGGTCATGTCGATCTGCGTTCGGTGATAGATACCTCCCTTGAGCCGTGCCTTCTTTTCTTCGCGCAGAGCCTTCAGCAGAGGAGATGTCTGCTTAGCCTTCCCCTTCCTTGGAGGCATGGCGTCGTCAGGAATGCTCCACACCTTCCCCACGAGTACGGCGCCGTGCAGTTTCCCTTCCTTGCAATAGTTCCTGACGGTCCTTTCCGACAGCCCAAATCGTTCAGCGAATTGTGATACAGATATCATCTTCAGATTCTTCTTTATCAATATATTTTCCGGTATCGGCAATATTATTCTGCCAATCCCCTGCAAATATACACATTATTTGCCGACTGCGGCAATAATATTAAGAAATTCTTTGTTTTCTTGCCGGTAAGACTTGTGTTGAGTTTGGAGAGTCAAAGAATAGTTCGTTAATGAGTTTACCCAATTTCTGTGAAAAGAAAAATTATGAAATTATTTTACAGAACATCTTTTGTATTTTAGCGAAAGTTCCTCCCGCTAAAATACAAAGGATGTTTAGAAAATTGGAAGAAGGCGAGTTATTATTTCATTGTATCCAAAGGCAAAAATAAAGAATGTTTGCCAATGCTCCAACAAAATCGCGAACTTTTTTTGTGGACTCCTCTATATTTTTTATACCGGTGACCTGGCCTGGTTTTCTGATTGGTTCATATCTTAGAGTTTTAGATTGTCGAATGGAGAAGGAAAAGCGTGAGCACACTCTCCGTTGCTTGCTCACGTAGGTTCTCGCACAACCCGAATCAACAAAACAGCAGGAGCAGCCCACGCCGTATGCGGTATGGGCATCAGTCACTGACCATTGACTGATTCGTTTCAACTTGCGAGATTTACGTGAATCAAACGGCAGCGTGATGATTATCACTTCCTCAAAAGATGTCGCAAACTTACGAAGAATAATTGTAGTTTGCAACTTTTTGAATAAGTTTTTTACTGCTTCTGCTGTAATATTTCGTTTCATGAGTTACTTGTTCTTGCTCATTCTTTGCGGCAAAGGTAGTATGTGGATGTGCCAAAAAGTGACAAAGGGAGGAGAAAAGTTAGAAGACCCACCCCTAGCCCCTCCCTACAAAGGGAGGGGAAAGCAAAGCACAAGGACATATAGGAGGGTCGTCATTCCTGACGACCAAGGCCGAAGTTCGCTTGTGCTGTAGCCTGATCGGGGCAGGTGCACTCGTACGTAAACCTTGTCCGTCAGGAATGACGGACCTCCTACAACGAATGGAGTTCGATCGCGGGGGGAAGGTCCGAGGGTTGAGTTCGGGCGTACGTAAATCTTGTCCGTCAGGAATGACGGACCTCCTACTTGCAAGTTATTGGGGAGAGGAGAAATTCTTCTTTACTTCACGGGCGTAGGGGGCTGGGGCAGGATTAAACTTTACGTTCAGCCGAGGGGCCTTGCTGGGGTCGGCGGTCTTCATTTCGACATACCAATGGAAAGGCAATACCTTTAGATTCCTTTGGTTGGAACAACTAATGAATTGGTCTTTATATAGTATGAACTCATTGGATTTGAGACTGTGGTCTACGGGTGTGTAGCATCCCTGTAGGCGGACGGTGTCGTTGCCGAAGTAGGGGGTCTGTAGTGAGTCAGTATGGACCCGTATGCCTGTGAAGGAGATGGTATCTTTTCCATTGAATGGGCCCTTAATGAGATAGGGCGTGTTGGCGGACAAGGGTTCCGCGTCGGATACCAGTGAGAAAGAAAGCGTGTTGCCTTCAACAGTGTTCAGTTTATAGGCCTTTGTGCTGGCGCCGAATGCGGCATGATAGTCGGCGATGTCGAAGGGAACACAAAGGGTGTTGTAGTAACCGTCTTTGAACGAGTGAATCCATTTTACATTTGTCGTCTCGTCTATAGGACCGTCGAGGCCAGCGTCATCAAGGGTCAGAGAGTGTTCTTTCTCTATAAGAAACAGTTTTGTGGGGACGCGGTTGTTGTTGGTCTTGCCGAAGATGTACCTGTTCACATTGTCGTTCAGCCAAAGATAAGTGCCGTTGCCGAAGTGCAGGATGAGGCCATCGGAACCGTCCTCAAAAGTGATGGCGTTGCTCGAGCCGGGCGTATTGCTCATGAGGGCAATGTTTTGATGGGTCACGGTGTCGGGGCTGAGGTAGCCGTCGTGTTGAGTGCTGTAGAGATACCATCTGCCATCGATATTCTTCAAGGTCAGCAGGTCGCTGTTGGCGGCTGCGTTCACCGGATAGTTGTAGTAATGTGCGGTCTGCATGTCATATAGCTTCTCTGCGTCCTCAGTGCGCACGAAGTGGAAGTCGCAATAATATTTCTTGTTCTTCATCGCCGTGATGAGGTAGGTGTTGTCGGTCAAAAGTTGGTCAGAAGAGGTAACAAGAGTAGCTGTCGTCGCTTCCTGGGCTTGCAGGCAAGACAAACCTATCAGTAAAAGAAAAGCTATGAGCAGGGGCTTCTTCATTTTTTTTATTTTATTTTCTCGCAAATATAAACAAAACTTACTAGAAAGCAAATTGTTTCGTTCATTTTATTTCAATAAATTGCGTTTCTGTGGTGTGGCGGAGTGGTTGGGGTGGTATGAAATGTTGTATAATCGTCCGCTTCTCCCCTCACTTCGTAGGGAGGGGTTGGGGGTGGGTCTCCTTTTTCTTTCTTGGTCGTCGGGAATGACGACCCTCCTACCATTCGGTTCCCTCTTCAATCTTGGTCGTCTGGAATGACGACCCTCCTACCATGCGGCATTGTAGGAGCGTCTTCATCCTTTCATCTTTCGTGACGTTCGTCACGAAACAACGTGATGGTCGTCACGCACCAACGTGACAGTTGTCACGGATCATGAGTAGTCGGTAACACCCTGGCAGAAAGGTGGAATAGAAAACACCAATGGACTCATACGGCAATACATCCCAAAAGGTACTGACTTCAAAGACGTAAGTCAACAGAGAATAAAGATGATACAAAGAAAAATTAACGCAAGACCAAGGGAAAAATTAAATTTTCTCACTCCAGATGAAGCCGTTTACAGAAAGACTTCGTAAATTTGCACTTGCTAATTGACTCCGTCCAGTTCAGTATAATCACCAAAAACATAAAAACATGAAGAAATACGTTATAGCATTCGCCATGCTGGTTGCTCCGCTGATGGCCTCGGCCCAGCAGCCCGTTTATCTCGACGACAGCCAGCCCATCGAGCGCCGCATCGACGACGCGATGAGCCGTATGACGCTGCAAGAGAAGATTCACATCCTCCATGCCCAGAGCAAGTTCTCCTCGGGCGGCATTCCCCGTCTGGGATTTCCCGACTTCTGGACCGACGATGGCCCTCACGGAGTGCGCCCCGACGTGCTGTGGGACGAGTGGGAGCAGGCCGGTCAGACCAACGACTCGTGCGTGGCCTTCCCCGCGCTGACTTGTCTCGCCGCCACCTGGAATCCCGCCATGGCATGGCAGTATGGCCGCAGCCTCGGTGAGGAAGCGCTCTATCGCGGCAAGGACATGATTCTCGGTCCCGGCGTCAACATTCTGCGCACCCCGCTCGGCGGCCGCAACTTCGAGTATATGGGCGAGGATCCCTGGCTCACCTCTACCATGGTGGTGCCCTACGTCAAGGGACTGCAGAGCAATGGCGTCGCTGCCTGCGTGAAGCATTTCGCGCTCAACAACGATGAGGAATACCGCCATCAGGTCAACGTCGTCATCAGCGACCGTGCCCTCCACGAGATTTATCTGCCCGGCTTCCATGCTGCCGTCACCAAGGGCGGTGCCTGGGGACTGATGGGCGCCTACAACCTCTATCGCGACGAGCACAACTGCCACAACCAGTATCTGCTCAAAGACCTGCTCAAAGGTCAGTGGGGCTTCGACGGCGTGGTGGTCTCCGACTGGGGCGGCTGCCACAACACCGACCAGGCCGTGAACAACGGACTCGACCTGGAGTTCGGCACCTGGACCGACGGTCTGCACCTCGGCGCCAGCAATGCCTACGACAACTATTTCATGGCCAATCCCTATCTGAAGGGACTGCAGGAAGGCAAGTACAGCATGAAGACGCTCGACGACAAGGTGCGCCGCGTGCTGCGCCTCTTCTTCCGCACGACGATGGCCCGTCGCGGACATGGAACGCTCTGTTCTGAAGACCATTATAAGACAGCGCGCCGCGTGGCCGACGAGGGCATCGTGCTCTTGCAGAACAAGGGTGGCGTGCTGCCCCTCGACCTCACGCGCAAGCCCACCGTGCTCGTCGTTGGCGAGAACGCCATCAAGATGATGACCGTCGGTGGCGGCTCGTCTTCGCTCAAAGCCCAGAAGGAAATCTCACCCCTCAAGGGCTTGCAGCAGCGGCTGAAGGATGTGGCCACGGTGGAATATGAGCGTGGCTACGTAGGCGACACCACCGGCAACTACAACGGCGTGACGACCGGACAGGACCTGACCGAGAAGCGCTCGGCCAGCCAGCTCATCGCCGATGCCGTGGAGAAGGCCCGCAAGGCCGACTATGTCATCATCTTCGGCGGACTCAACAAGAGCGACTATCAGGACTGCGAGGGTCACGACCGCAAGGACTACGGTCTGCCTTACGGACAGGACAACCTCGTTGAGGCTTTGGCCAAGGTAAACCGCCGCGTGGTCTTCGTCAACATCTCGGGCAATCCCGTCGCCATGCCTTGGAAAGACAAGGTAGGCGCCATCGTGCAGGGCTGGTTCATCGGCAGTGAGAGCGGTGAGGCTTTGGCCGACGTCCTCTCGGGCGATGTCTGTCCTTCAGGCAAGTTGCCCTTCACATGGCCCGCAAGTCTCAAAGACGTCGGTACTCATGCGCTCAATGCCTATCCTGGCACGTGGCGCCCTGACCATAAGATTATCGATGAGGAATACAAGGAAGGCATCTACGTGGGTTATCGCTGGGCCGACGCCCACCACACTCACCCGCTCTTTGCCTTTGGCCACGGACTGAGCTACACCACCTTCCAGCTCTCCAACCTGCGTCTGCCAGCCCCGACGATGACCGCCAATGACTCGCTCACCGTCACGGTCAGCGTGAAGAATACGGGCCGTCGCGCCGGAGCCGAGACCGTGCAACTCTATATCCACGACAATCAGTGCAGCGTAGACCGTCCCGAGAAGGAGCTGAAAGGCTTCTCTAAAGTGTTCCTCCAGCCCGGCGAGAGCAAGGACGTCCGCATCACTATCGGTCGCGATGCCCTGAGCTTCTACAGCGAGGCACAGCATGGTTGGACAGCAGAGCCCGGCACGTTCACGGCGCTGGTGGGTAATGCCTCCGACAAGATTACGCTGAGCAAGACTTTCGTTCTCAAATAAAATCAATCTGCTCAGATGAAACATCGATTTTCCTTATTCATTCTGTGTCTGTTGTCAGCGGCATCCTGTGCCGCTGACAACATGGACCAGTTCGTCTCGAAGCTCATGAGCCGCATGACTCTTGAGGAGAAGATTGGCCAGCTCAATCTGCTGCCCGGCGGCGATGTCACCACCGGCGCAGTGATGAACTCGCCCGTTGCCGCCCTCATCGAGAAGGGTCAGCTTGGAGCAGTACTGAACATCAAGGGTCTGGACAAGATACGGGCCCTGCAGGAGGTGGCTGTGAAGCGCAGCCGCCTGGGCATTCCCTTGCTTATAGGTCTTGATGTCATCCACGGCTATGAGACCGTGCTCCCCGTGCCCCTTGCGCAGGCCTGCTCGTGGGACCCCGCGGCTATAGAGGCCGGAGCCCGCATGGCAGCCGTTGAGGCTTCGGCAGCCGGATTCAACTGGGTCTACAGTCCGATGGTCGACATCGCTCACGATCCCCGATGGGGCCGAGTAGTTGAAGGCTACGGCGAGGACCCCTATCTGTCGTCGATGATGGGAGCTGCGGCTGTGCGAGGCTATCAGGGCGACCTCACGCCCGAGGGCGGAAAGAAGGAGCCGCAGGTGCTGGCCTGCCTGAAGCACTATGCCCTCTACGGAGCCACGGAGGCCGGTAAGGACTACAGCACGGTGGATATGAGCCGTCTGCGGATGTACAACCAGTATCTTTCGCCCTATAAGGCTGCCGTTGAGGCCGGCGTGGGCAGCGTGATGTCGTCGTTCAACTTCGTCGACGGCGTCCCCGCAACGGCCAACAGTTGGTTGCTCGACAACGTACTGCGCCGGCAGTGGAATTTTGGTGGCTTCGTGGTCACCGACTATGGTTCTATCGGTGAGATGGTGACGCTGGGCTATGGCGACCTGAAGGCATCGGCCTTGCAGGCTATGCGGGCAGGCACCGACATGGATATGTGCTCCAACGCTTTCTCGAAATATCTCAAGGAGGCCGTAGACGAAGGCTCTATCAGTATGGCCGAAATAGACAACGCCGTCAGGCGCGTGCTCGAGGCCAAATATAAGCTCGGACTCTTTGCCGACCCCTACCGCTACTGCAATGCTCAGCGTGCCAAGAAGGACATCTACACACCTGCCCATCGGCAACTGGCCCGCGACATCGCCGCAGAAACTTTCGTGCTGTTGAAGAACGACGGTGTGCTGCCGCTGAAGAAGCAGGGCACGATAGCCCTCATCGGTCCGCTGGCCGACACGCGCAACAACCTACCCGGAGCATGGTCTACGGGCGACGATCCGTCGAAATACTTCACGGTGAAGGAGTGCATGCAGCGCTATCTCGGTGCTGCGGCCAACGTTGTCTATGCCCAGGGGTGCAACATCTACGCTGACTCCGTCAGACAGCATGCCGTGGAGTTCGGGCGTCCCATCCAGCGTGGCGACGACAAGGCCCTCATCAACGAGGCCATGGAGGCTGCCGGCAAGGCCGACGTCATCGTGGCTTGCCTCGGTGAAATGGCCGAGATGACGGGCGAGAGTTCCACGCGCACCGACCTCAACCTTCCCGATGTGCAGATGCAACTCCTTAAGGCCCTTGTGGCCACCGGCAAGCCCGTCGTGCTCCTCAACTTCTCTGGCCGCCCCACCATTCTCTCTTGGGAGAACGACCATGTCAACGCCTTGATGAACGTGTGGTTTGCGGGCAGTGAGACGGGCGATGCGCTCTGCGACGTGCTCTTTGGCGACAAGTCGCCGTCGGGCAAACTTGTCAACACCTTCCCGCGCAGCATGGGACAGATTCCCGTCTACTACAACCACATCAGCAGTAGCCGTCCTGTTGCCGACGGTGAGAAGGTCTTCCACAAGTATGCCAGCAACTACATCGACGAGACCAACGGTCCGCTCTTCCCCTTCGGCTACGGTCTTAGCTACACGAAGTTCGGCTACAGCGATGTCAGTCTGTCCGACGCCCAAATGGCCAAGGACGGAAAGATAACGGCATCGGTGATGGTGAGCAACACTGGCGACCGCGATGGCGATGAAATCGTGCAGATGTATATCCACGACCGCTATTCCACAATTCTGCGTCCCGTGAAGGAACTCAAGGGCTTCAAGCGCGTGCATATCGCCAAGGGCGGCAGCGTGAAGGTAGACTTCGATATCGATGCCAAGACGCTGCAGTATCTCAATGCGGAGGGAAAGCCATTCTTGGAGCCCGGCGCATTCGAGATAATGATTGGACCGAACAGCCGCGACGTCAAGACGGCCGAGCTGACGGTGAAATAAAAGGACCAACTGAAAGGCCCCAATTCTAAATACTCATACCTGCCCCTCCCTCAAAAAGGAGGGGCTTTTTAATTTTGTAAGTTTTCTCGTCCTCATTATAGTGATGTGAAATAACAGTAATTGTTCCTCTATCTGGTACCGCAGCTCCATTTGCCCAACTATTACGTCGTCCTTGGTAAGCGGGCAACAATCCTGAATGCGCTCTGCAATTTCATGTTCTTTCAAGGGCTTCAGCCGTCGCAATTACGTTTACCGCCTTCTCCAATACCATTCTTCAGTGAGTGAATGTCTTACTTGATTTCCATAGATTTCAGTGATTCTTTAGCTTTATAACGCTCTCTTCTTGTCGGGCGGCACGTGCCGCCCTTATTGCTACCACGTGCCAGCCATATTGCTACCACGTGGCAACCATCATGATAATAGCGATATCGCCTCGCTATTATGAACACCATGGGTTATGCATAGCCAGTAAAAGTGACTTGTCTGATAATTTGGAGCCTTAGATTATAGGTGGTTTGGGGAGCAAATAGGTCTTAGTACATTTTAAGTAAATGTTAGGCGCTAGCATTTATGGGCATTCTTGAAACGAATTTAGAAAGGAATGCCCATAAAATAAGCGGTGGTAAACTTTTGTAATTTAATATTGGTATCAGTTATCTCACCAGTCTCTTTACCATCCAGTCGCTCACTGTACCGGTATCCGAAGAGAAAGAGACTCCGACAAGATAAACGGTGCGCTTGTCAAGAGTATACTCTAACGAACAACCCTTTTTCTCAATTTGCGCAATAGCTTCTGATGCCGGATGGTTGAGTTTGTATTCGAAGATGTAGACATAGTTCGGGGTCTCTATTACGCAGTCTGCCCGGCCTTGGCTTGATTCTTTCTCATGATATAGGGTGTAACAGCTGAGCATGTGCATTAGCAGGTAAACGGTATATTGAAAATAGCGCTCTTGCTCACGCTCATTTTCCTTTCGACGGGCGGAATACGGGATGCCTGCTAGGAAGGTCGTGAGCAGGTCGCGGAAATCGGAGAGTTTTCCTTGCTTGAGAGCTCTTTGCGCAGCGAGCAGCCAAGACATTGGCTCTTCTTTACTCTTCAGATAGTTGGCCGAAAGCAACGTCAGAAAGCCTTTCTTCACCTCATTGTTGGGGAAGTCTAGCAGATAGGAATTGCTGTCTCTGTCATAATCTTTGATGGTTAGGTATCCACTCTGATAAATCATTGGCAGAGGTCTCTCCTTGTCGGCTTTGTAGTCTATGAACTGTGCGGAGTCGTAGTATTTACCCGCAATGTCATTCATGTTTTCATCGAAGTGGGCGAGCAGGCGGATAAGGTATGTCGGTGTGCCGGTCTTGAACCAATAGTCATCTAAATGCTGACTGTCCAGTGCGTTGAGCAAAGAGAATGGATTATAGATATCCGTCATCCTGCTGCTGAAATGGTATCCGTCGTATTGCCTGGAAAGAGTAGAGCGCATCTCATCAAAAGACATGTTCATGGCTTCTGCCATATCCCGAACCGGTTGGGCGAGTTGCGTGTCCAACTCTTCTTGGGTTATACCACAGAGGGCGTCCCATGCCGGAGTCATACTGATGTCTTTGGGTTGGTTGAAACCGGAGAATACGCTGATCTGCGAGAATTTTGTCACACCAGTAAGCATGACGAACTTCAGGTCATTGCTGGCAAGTTTGAATACTGAATAAAACGACTTCAGCGTATTGTGATGATAGTCTTCAAGAGATATCTGCCTGCCGTCGACAGTGCACGTGTATCCTGTGTCAAGCACATCCAGCATCGGCTTGTCGTATTCATCAACCAGCACGACACAGCGCAGCCCAGTCTGTTCATGGGCTGCATGCAGCACGTAGGCAAAGCGCATGCCCAGTCCAACAGGATCTGGTGACGCGCCATAGATTCTCTCCGCATTTGCCACGAAGGCTTCAAGGACTTGCAATAATGATTCAGGGCGTGTGAAATCCTGGCCGTTGAAGTCGATCTTGAATACGGGATATTTCTTCCAATCCTTCTCAAGACGGTCAATTTTCAAGCCCCGGAACAAGTCTCTCTCACCGTGAAAATAGCATTCAAGAGTTGATAGAAGCAGGCTCTTCCCAAAACGGCGCGGGCGGCTGAGAAAGTACACAGCACCGGTATTGACGAGATCGTATACCAAATCCGTCTTGTCTATATATACATATCCTTCTTCCCTGATTTGGGCGAAGCTTTGTATGCCAATGGGATATTTCAGTCTTGCCATAAACTTTATTCTTATACTTGCAAAAATAATAATTAAATCTCAAGACACAAACAATTTTTCAACCATTTGTATTTGGAATCTACAATGGTATGGAAACAAAGAGCCTCCTGTGAACTCCACGCGAGGGGATTTGTGGAGGTAGACACATGCCGGTTTGGCTGTGGCTTTCATTCATCTCTTAGCTTGCTTTTTCTGAAATTCATCTACCTGTTGCAAACTTATAGCGATAAATGTTTGCATTGTGGAATTATTTTCTTATCTTTGGCGACGATAAAGAAGGAGAGGCTGAAGGCTTACTCCGTCTTGACAGTTAACTAAAATCAATCATCTCATCTATTTCATTCTATTCTATGCGAAAAATTATCTCTTTGACTTCCGCGTTGCTTCTTTGCATGTCCACCTTTGCTCAGCAGCCGGTAGTAGACAACCGCGCCAGCGTCACGGCGAAAAGAATGCCTGTGGAAGTTCCCGAGAGCATGCTCGAGCTGCAATCGCTCGCCGCGAAGAGCGCTCAGCTTGTCCAGACCGATGACCACGGCATTATCGTTGCTCAGCCCGAGGGCGAACTCTCCACGCGACTCTATGGCTCGTCGACGGCTTATTATCTGCAATATGGCTACATCCTCAACGACAAGTCGGATGGATTCGTGGGCCGCACAGTGGTCAACGGCGACAAGCTATATCTCTATCAGCCTTTCAGCCTCTTTCCCAGCGCCTCTTGGATTGAGGGAACCATCGTGGGCGACACGGTGACGTTCAAGCCGCAGCCCGTGTTCAACCACACCAGCAGTAAGGGGGTGAACACTACCTATTATATGCGTCGCATCAGTTATACTGAGGGAAGCAGCAGCTACACTGCTCCCGAGGATACGGCCGACGTGAAGTTCCTCTATCGCGACGGTTCGCTGAAGATGGTCACCGACGGTGTGATGGCCATGGTCGACGACAAGAACCAGTGGACGGGCTTCGGCGAAACCAATGTGGAATTCACCTATATCACCGACGAGACGCTCACGCTGCCCGACGGCCTCACGTCGCAGCCCTACATTCTCTATAACAGTCTCACCGATTCCACGGGCGAGGTGATGAAGATGGAGGTGGCCAAGGATGGCAATACCTATTATTTCGGCCATATCGTACCCAACATGGGCAACAACTGGATTCGCGGAACGGAGGAGAACGGCACCATCACGCTCGACCTTCCCCAATATCTCGGACCCGATTCGGTCTACAACTATCATTTCTACGCCATTCCGGGCACCATGGAGATGGAATATTTCGACCTCTTTGGCATTTGGGTTCCCACTCCCAAACTCTCTGACAGCAAATTCACCCTTCGCCTCGACAGCGAGACGGGCGAGATGACTTCCGACAGTCTGCTGATTCTCAACATGGGTAAGAATCAGGTGTTCTATCTCTCCTTGCTCAACAAGCCCATTCTCAGTCCGTTCGTTGACAAACCGGGCAAACCCAATCCGCCTTACTTCACCGAATACGACTCTTACCAGGAGCATTATGGCAATGGCTACGTGCAGTTCGTCATCAACCTCACCACCGAGGAGGGCAATTATATGGACCCCGACAAGCTCTTCTACTGCCTCTATGTCGACGGCTCTGTGTATGAGTTCAATAGTCCGACCTACAGGAAGATGACGGAGCCCCTCGTGGAGGTGCCCTACAACTTCACCGAAGGGTATGATTTCGATATCCGCGACGACGGTTCGCGCCGTATCTACTTCTACGAGGATACCAACGACTTCGCCATTCAGACCATCTATAAAGGTGGTGGTGAGAGCATAGCCTCTGACCTCGTGACGCTTGACGCTGTGGCGATGGGCATCGGTGCTCCCGTCTCACAGTCCCAGCGCGTTGTCTCCACCGACTATTACGACCTGGCTGGCCGCCGCCTCTCTGGTCCCGTTGCAGGGTTCTGCATCAAGGTGCTGACGATGGCTGATGGTTCACACCGTGCCTATAAGGTGGCAGGGCGGTAATCATCCCTAACAGTTTCAATTACGGAAAAGGCTCCATACGCTGTGGTATGGAGCCTTTTCCCGTTTTCTTTACCCCTCCTATTTGGGAATCTATTTCTAACACGAATGTCCACGAATGGAACACGAATGATTCATAAAAAATAGTTATTCCACTTTCCAGTCTGCCACGCGGCCTGTCTCCGATGAGAAGGAGCAACCGATGCGGTAGAGCTTGCGTGGGTCGTGGGCGTAGGGCGCGGCGTAACCCTTCTCTTCTATTTGAGCTATTGCCTCACTGGCTGGGTGGTCGAGCTTGAATTCGAAGATGTAGACATAGCTAGGCGTTTCCAATACGAGGTCGGCAATGCCGTCGGAGTTGGGCTTCTCATTGAGTACGTTGAAGTCCCGACCGCCTATGAGACGAAGGAGAAAAAACACTACCATGTGAAATTCCTTCTCGTAGCTCTTCTTTGAGTTGTCCACCCGCACGTTGAAGGGTAGGGAAGCGATGAAGTCTACTAGCATGTCGTGGAATTTGTCAATCTGGCCCTTCTTGAGCGCAAGGCCGGCATCGATAACAAACGATTCTGTCACGTCCTGCTTATTATGAAAGTAGCTTGCGGCCTCAAGGGAGAGGAAGCCGTTGCTCACCTCTTTGTTGGGCAGGTCGAGCACGTAGCGCTTGGTTTCGCGGTTGTAACTCTTGATGGTGAGGCATCCGCTCTGGTAGATCATCGGCACGGGAGCCTCCACCGTGGCACGGTAGTCAATAAATTGCTGTGGGGTATACTCCTTGCCCACAATCTGCGACAGGTCCTCATGATTGTGGGCCAGCAGGCGCAGCAGATGAGTCGGTGTACCGGTAGCAAACCAATAGTCGCTGATGTCCCTACGTTTAAAGGCGTTGAGTAAAGAGAAAGGATTGTATATGTCGGTCATCTTCCTGCTAAAGTGATATCCGTCGTAGGTATCCTTCAGCAAACGTGATGTCTCCTCAAAGGTCATATTGTTAGCTTCGGCCAAATTCTCGATAGACTCATGAAAATAGCTGTCGAGTTCCTCCTGAGAAATGCCGCAGAGTGTGTCGTAGTCGAAATCCATGCTGATGTCCTGGACATTGTTGAATCCGGAGAATACGCTCACCTGCGCGAACTTCGTCACGCCAGTGAGGAATACGAAGCGCAGGTCAGCGTCAGCTCTCTTGAAAGTGGAGAAAAAGGCCTTCAATTCCTCACGGTTATCGTCCTCGACACTCACCGTGCGACCATCTTTCTCAAAGGTTATGCCGGAGTCCATCACATCAAGCAACGGCTTGTCGTATTCGTCAATCAGCACCACGCATGGCTTGCCCGTTTGTTCGTGTGCGTTTTTCAGTAAAGCGGCAAAGCGGTCGCCCAACAATTTCTTCCCGCTTTCGCCATATATCTTTTCCCCATCATCGAGAAAGTCGCTTAGAGTTTGATGCAGCGTACCGTGGTCGACAAACTTCAAACCATTGAAGTCAATCTCAAACACAGGATATTCCGCCCAATCCTTCTCGAGCGTCTCCATTTTCAGCCCCTTGAAGAGGTCCTTGCGGCCTTGGAAATAATATTTTAGCGTAGAGACGAGCAGTGACTTGCCAAAACGGCGGGGACGGCTAAGAAAATAGACGCCCTTTACACTGGCCAACTGATAGACAAGCTCTGTCTTATCTACATAGACAAAGCCGCCATTGATTATGCTTGCAAAATCTTGTATGCCGATAGGATACTGTTTCATATTCTTCTCTTTTTGGCAAATTTACGAAAAATAGTTGGGATAAGATAGATTCCGTTCAAAATTATGACGGGCATAGCGCAACATAATGCATTATGCGTTATTCCGTGCTTTCCGACGAACGTCGGACGATCGTCTAACGAACGTCGGACGATTGTCTAACGAACGTCGGACGATTGTCCAACGAACGTCAGATGGCAACGATAGACCAATTCGGTGTCTTCTACCACCGCAAATCGCAATATGATAGCGCCGTGTTGCTGGACGGAGAAGCGCTTCTGTACGGCTCATACAGTGGATTAATAAATCGTTCATGGATTGTCATAACGACTCTTCCAGCGGATTATCAAAAATCGTTCATGGACTATAAAAATTGTTGCATGAACGATTTTTTTCATCCCATGAACGAAATATTAAAGCCCCACGAGAGCGATTTGGATAATTTTGCAACCAGAAACAAAAACGTAAACTTACAAGTCAGACAAAATGAAAAAAACTTCGTTCTATTCCAAATCCCTGATAGCTCTGCCGCTCGTGCTCAGTGCCAGCCTGCTCACAGCTCAGGCCCAGGACGACAAATCCTCTAATAAGAAAGAGGAAGGCAACCGCAACGTGATGCTCAACGCAGCAAGTGCCAACGGCCCGCGCGAGATTCAGATCGGTCTGCCCTCGGCCGATGTCAATGTGCTGGAGAACGGACTGCCCGTGACCTACGCCACGAATCCCCACAGCGTCAACTCCACCTGGCGTTCTGATGCCAGTCTCTCACACGTCGGTCTGCTGAAGATTGCAGAGACCGCCATCACCACCGGAAATATCGGCTATGCTGTCAACTCCTTCACCAATCTCGGTCAGGAAGGCTTCCACGGCACGCTCAACTACAAGACCAACCACTTCGGACTCAGCGAGTTCTCGCTCAACGTCAACGGCGGATTGAAGAACGGCTGGTTCTACAGCGGCAGCATCTATCAGGACTTCGACCCGGGAACCTTCAAGCTCAAGTCGTCTCCCTTCCAGGACCGCACGCAGATCTATAAGGGTGCCATCACGAAGAAGTATGCCGGCAACCGCGGTTCGTTCACCGCCATGTATAAGTACGCCAACAGCCATCCCGTCTACACCTATGCCACTCAGTCGGCCCCCTTCATCTATGTGGGCGACGGAAGCGTGAAAGAGTATGGCAAGTTCAAGTTGGGTACGACAAGCTACCTGCCCGTGGACAACAACATGACCTACGTGGACATGAAGACCGGGAAGGTGTGCTCCACCGACCTCTATGACGCCATAGAGAACCGATCAAGCGAAATCTCGCTGATGAACACCTACGACTGGGACAACGGCCTGTCGTGGAAAATCATCGGCCGCTACGACCACGCCCACGGCGCCTTGGTGTACCAGACTCCCATGTCGCTCCTCGCCACACAGAACAACAGCGCCTACAACTATGTGTTCCAGGCCGCCGACGGACAGCTGCAACGCTACAACGGCGAGTATGTGCAGACCCGCATGTCGTGCCTCAATGCCGGTGACATCGACGAAATCCTCCTCACCTCAGAGCTGAGCAAGCGCTGGACAACTTCCACGCTCCGCTTCGGCGTGAACGAGTGGTGGTACAATATCGACTATGCCTCAAAGACTACAATGTACGACCAGACCGTGCCCAGCGACGGCAGCTATCCCGTACGCGTCTATGATGCCAACAAGCACGATTATTACTTCTACGATTTCAACAAGAACGCTTCTGAATACTACGTGGGCCACGAGAACAAACTCGCTTTCTACTTCACCCACGACTGGGACATCACGCCTAAGTTCAACCTCTACTATGGTGCACGCGGTGAGTTCCAGACCCTGAGCGGACGCAACGCAGCCGTGCAGAACGCCAACGGCGACTATGTGGGCCGTTTCACCAACTACTATATCGGAGCCACCGCTCCTGACGGAACGCTCATCAGTCCCACGCGTCTCAGCTATCACTGGTTCAACTACGACCTTACGGCTGCCGCCACCTACAAATTGACCAAAAACTTCGGTTTCACCGGTGATTTCACCTATCTTGTGCAGCATCCCAAGTTCGAGGCCTTCGCTCCGGCTACGCTTCCCAACACCGATCGCATCTCAGTGCCTCTGGGCCGCATCGGTATCTACTACAACAATCCTTGGATCAGCCTCACCTCGCTCTTCTCTTATATCTCCAAGACCAACAACAACTCCACGCTCAACCTGCAGCATGCCACCGACAATGGTACGGAGATTATGGCCGCACCCCTCACTTACGACATCAAGACCTGGGGCTGGACAACCGACGTGATGGCCCACCCGCTGAAGGGTCTCGACATCCACTTCCTCTTCACCTATCAGAAGCCGACCTACAAGAAGTATGAGACCAGTGTTACCTTCTCCGACGGTTATGTGGGCACAATCAACGCCACCGGCAACATCGTGGCTGAGATTCCGCAGGTGCTCATCGAGTTCGACCCGAGCTACATGATCACTAAGGACATCAAACTGTGGACCAGCTTCCGCTACTTCGGCAAGACCTACGCCAATATCAATGAGGCCTACTACTTCAACGGCCACTGGGAGACTTTTGGCGGCGTGAACTGGCAGGTGAACAAGAAACTCTCTCTGGCTTGCTCGGTAGTCAACTTCCTCAATCAGACGGGTGCCAAAGGCTCCATCGCCGGTGCCGAGCTCATCACCAAGGATGAGGCTAAGGACATCAAGAACACGCTGATGACCGGCTCCTACCTCCGCCCCTTCACAGTAGAGCTTAGCGCTTCCTTCAAATTCTAATCGAAGTAATTGGACTAATCAGACCAGTCCGACTAATCTGACCGGTCCGACTAATCCGACTAATCCGACTAGTCTGACCAATCTGACCGGTCTGACCAGTCTGACTAATCCGACCAATCCGACCGGTCCGACCAATCCGACTAGTCCGACCGGTCTGAAAAATCCGAAAAGTCCGATAACCCCAACAAAAAACAACAAAGCAATGAAATCAATCGCAATATTCGCAGCAGCTCTGGCGCTCACAGCCGCCCAGACCGCAACCGCCCAGACTATGGACATCCAACGCCACGGCGACACCACCATCGTAACCGTGGACAATCCCACAAAATATATTCTCCTGCCCGTGGAGGAGGACCAGCCTGAAAGTCAGGTGATGCTCTACACCAACAACGCTGCCGACACCTGGATGGACGTGAGGCTGGCTCAGAACAAGGTAGACTACTACGTGCCCTTCAAGTTGGGCAATGGCTTCACGGCAACGGTGAAGATTCTCAACATCAAGCCCAACGCACTGGCTCTGCAGAGCGGACAGATGCAGCTCAGCAACAACTGGGATGTCACCAACACCGACTTCTACCGTCCCACCTATCACTTCACGCCCGCCTACGGTTGGATGAACGACCCCAACGGCATGATCTACAAGGACGGTGAGTATCACCTCTACTTCCAGTACAATCCCTACGGTTCCAAGTGGGGCAACATGCATTGGGGCCACGCCATCAGCAAGGACCTCTTCCACTGGAAGCAGCTCGATCCCGCCATCGCCCGCGACACCATGGGCCACATCTTCTCCGGTTCTTCGGTCATCGACCGCTACAACACCGCCGGCTACGGCAAGAACGCCATCGTGGCCTTCTACACCTCAGCCAGCGACAAGAACGGACAGATACAGTGCATGGCATGGAGCACCGACAACGGACGCACCTTCACCAAGTATACGGGCAACCCCGTGCTGACTCCTTTCGACGGACTGAAAGACTTCCGCGACCCGAAGGTATTCTGGTATGCACCGATGAAGAAGTGGTACATGATTGTTTCTGCCGATAAGGAGATGCGCTTCTACTGCTCCAACAACCTGCGCGACTGGGACTACGTCTCCGCTTTCGGCAAGGGCTACGGTCAGCAGCCCAACCAGTTTGAGTGCCCCGACTTCTTCGAGCTGCCCGTCGACGGCAACGAGAACAACAAGAAGTGGGTGATGATTGTCAACATCAACCCCGGCTGTCTCTTTGGCGGCAGTGCCACAGAATATTTCGTGGGCGACTTCGATGGCAAGAACTTCAAGTGCGACACCGAGCCCAAGGTGGTGAAGTGGCTCGACTTCGGCAAGGACCACTACGCCTGCGTCACGATGGGCAACACTCCCGGACGCGTCATCGCCCTGCCCTGGATGAGCAACTGGCAGTATGCCAACGTCACTCCCATCAAGCAATACCGCGGCGCCAACGCCCTGCCGCGTGAGCTGAAGCTCTACACCAAGAACGGTCAGATTTATCTCTCAGCCGATGTGGTGAAGGAGGCCGGTGCCCTGCGTAAGGAGTCGGTGAGCCTCGAAGGTGTGAAGGCCACCAAGAATGGAACCGTGAAGCAACTCCCCGACAATTATGGCTATGCCTACGAGGTGGACTTCGACGTAACTCCGAGTAAGAGCGGAGAGACGGGTGTGACGCTCTGCAACGACAAGGGCGAGGAGGTGAAGATCTACTTCGACATGAAGAAGAACCGCGTGGTGATGGACCGCACAAAGAGCGGACTCACCGACTTCGGCAAACTGGCCCAGCCCCACGAGATTGAGGCTAACTACGATGTACACCAGTTCAAGGACAAGAACAAGAAGTTCCGTATGATCAACTCTGTGAACTATCAGAACGACTTCGCCCTTGGTACCTGGGCTCCGCTGAATCTCTGCGAGGGCAAGACCTACAACGTACGCCTGATGATCGACAAGTGCTCCGTGGAGATGTTCATCGACGGCGGCCGCATCCCGATGACCAACCTCGTGTTCCCCACCGCACCCTACAACAAACTGAAGTTCCAGTCGGCCGACGGCAAGGGATCCTTCAACAACGTGAAGGTCTACCGCCTGGCGCTCTGACCCTAAAATCAATAGCTGCGGGGACGACAGCCCCGCAGCCTTTCGGATTCTTTCCATCTCTAAATCTCAGTCTCTAACAATGTCAAGCAATAAGAAATTATACATGATCCCGGTGATGTTCTGCTTCTTCGCCATGGGATTTGTCGATCTGGTGGGCATTGCATCCAACTATGTGAAGGCCGACTTAGGACTGAGCGACTCGGTGGCCAACGTCTTCCCGTCGCTGGTCTTCTTCTGGTTCCTCATCTTCTCTGTCCCCACAGGCATCCTGATGAACCACATCGGCCGCAAGAACACGGTGATGTTGTCGCTCCTGGTGACCATCGTCTCCCTCGTTCTTCCGCTTTTCGGCGACAGTTTCATCATCATGTTGCTCTCGTTCTCGCTCCTGGGCATCGGCAATGCCCTGATGCAGACCTCGCTCAATCCGCTCATCTCCACTGTGGTCAAGGGCGGCAACCTCGCATCCACGCTCACCTTCGGCCAGTTCATCAAGGCCATCGCCTCGTTTCTGGCTCCCTATCTGGCCATGTGGGGCGCCTCGGCCGTCATCCCCTCGTTCGGACTGGGCTGGCGTGTGCTCTTCGCCATCTATCTCGTTGTAGGCATTTTGGCCGCACTGCTTCTCTATATCGACCCTATCGAGGAGGAACCGGCCGACAAGGCATCGGGCTTCGTCAGCTGTTTCAAGCTCTTGGGCAGGCCCATTGTGCTGCTGTCTTTCATCGGCATCATGTGCCACGTGGGTATCGACGTGGGCACCAACACCACGGCGCCGAAGATTCTCATGGAGCGTCTGGGCGTGGGACTCGACGCAGCCGCCTATGCCACGAGCGTCTATTTCCTCTTCCGTACCTTGGGTTGCCTCACGGGTTCCTACTTCCTGCGCGTGATGAAACACCGCGTGTTCTTCCTCATCAGCGTGTGTATGATGGCAGCGGGCATGATCATTATGGCCACTTCGTCCAATGAGGTGATGCTCGATGTGGCCTTTGGACTCGTCGGCTACGGCAACAGCAACATCTTCTCCATGGTCTTCGCTCAGGCACTGCTCTCAGAGCCCGACAAGAAGAATGAGGTCTCCGGACTGATGATCATGGGACTCTTTGGCGGTACCATTTTCCCGCTCATCATGGGCTTCTGCAGCGACTGGCTGGGACAGGTGGGCGCCGTGCTCGTGATGGCAATTGGCGTGATCTATCTCTTCACCTACCTGCCGAGACTGACCAAATAAAAATCATTATATCAACAAAAAGGAATCAAGCAAAATCATCAAAGCTATGACAACAAAACCTGACAATACACCCTACGTAGTAGGTTTGGGAGAGGCACTCTGGGACGTGCTGCCCGAAGGAAAGAAACTCGGTGGAGCTCCTGCCAACTTCGCCTTTCATGCAGCCCAGTTTGGCCGTCGCGCCATCGCCGTGAGCGCAGTGGGCGAGGACAATCTCGGAAACGAGACCCTTGAGGAATTCAAGAAGAAGGATCTCAATGTGCTGATGCCGCGTGTGCCCTACGCCACCGGAACAGTGCAGGTGACCGTGGACGAACAGGGTATTCCCACCTACGACATCAAGGAGAACGTGGCATGGGACAACATTCCCTTCACGCCCGAGATTGAGGCCATCGCCAAGAACTGCGAGGCTGTGTGCTGGGGATCGCTGGCCCAACGCAACGTGGTCTCGCGCCAGACCATCCAGAAGTTTCTCGACGCCATGCCCTCTGATGGCAACCGGCTCCGCATCTTCGACATCAACCTGCGCCAGAACTTCTACACGCCCGAGGTGATACAGGACTCTATGCAGCGCTGCAACATCCTCAAGATAAACGATGAGGAACTGGTCACCGTCAGCCGTCTGTTCGGCTATCCTGGTTTGGACATCCGCAATAAGTGCTGGCTGCTCTTGGGCAAGTACGACCTGAAGATGCTTGTGCTGACCTGCGGTGTCAACGGCAGCTACGTCTTCACGCCCGGTCATGTCTCCTTCCAGCCCACTCCCAAGGTGGATGTGGCCGACACGGTGGGAGCCGGCGACTCGTTCACGGGTTCCTTCTGTGCCTCCATCCTTCGTGGCCGCAGTGTCGCTGAGGCCCACGAGATCGCCGTCCGCGTTAGCGCTTACGTCTGCACGCAGAAGGGTGCCATGCCGCAGTTGCCCGAAGAGTTGACAAGATAAAGCCCCCAGCCCCTCCCGCCAAAGGAGGGGCTTTGCCATCCAAACTGAAACAGTTGGCGTCAGCGTATAATCTCCAATAAATTTCTAACGGATGTTTTAGGAGGGCCGTCATTCCCGATGGCCGCGATTTCCGGGCGAGCGCTCCTAATCGTTGGCTGGCGCGGCGTTATTCGTTTCTCAGCACTGGGTTTATATAGGCCCAATCATTCGTGACAACCGTCACGTTTCTTCGTGACAACCGTCACGTTCGTTCGTGACAACCGTCACGTTCATTCGTGACAATCGTCACGTTCATTCGTGACAATCGTCACGTTCATTCGTGACAATCGTCACGTTAGATCGCTACGCTGTTACAGAGAGCCGATTTGCTGATAGTTTTCAACCGAATTGCCGATAATTGAGAGCCGAATTGCCGATAGTTGTCAGCAATCTTTGGCTTATGGAGGCTGCTGTTTCCGTGTGGGTATAATGCGAGTGGCGGATGGTCACAAGATTGTGCGAGCCATTTACGCATTATGCATTTCTTTCGGCTGTCGTCCGAAGAAGTCTTTGTAGCACTTGGCAAAGTAGGAAGGCGAGGAGAAACCGACCTCGTAGGCGATTTCGGAAACAGACTTCTCGGTCGTTGCCAACAATCGGTCGGCGCGGCGCAAACGAGCCTCGCGCAGGATCTCTACGGGCGATTGGCCCGTCATGGCCTTCACCTTGCGGTAGAGTTGCACGCGGCTGAGGCCCAACTCACCGCCCAACTGCTCCACACTGAAGTCGCTGTCGCCTAAATTCTTTTGTATCGCCTCGCGTAACTTGTCGGTGAAGTTGCGGTCCTGCTTATTCTGGGCTTTGCTTTCCGTCTCACTGCCAAAGATATTCTTTAGCTGCTGTCGGCTCTCGATGAGGTTTTTCACGCGGGCCAGCAGTACATCTTCGTTGAATGGCTTCACAATATAACCGTCGGCACCGCAGTTGTAGGCGTCGGCCCGGCTCTCGTCCATGTCGCGCGCCGTGAGCAGCAGCACGGGAATATGGCTCGTTGCCATGTCGGCTTTCAGTTTGCGACAGAGCTCCAGTCCGTCCATCACGGGCATCATCACGTCCGACAGCACCAGGTCGGGCACTTCGCGGCGGGCCGTCTCAAAACCTTCCTTGCCGTCGGCCGCACTCGTCACATGATAGGTTTTGCCCAGCCATGCAGCCAGGTAGGCTCGGATGTCGGCATTGTCGTCCACCACGAGTATATGCTTTCGTGGCTCTTTCTCTTCCGATGCCGTCAGCGTGTCGCAGTTTTCCTTCTGTGCTGAGGCCCCTACGGTCTGTGCCGCATGTTTCTTATTTTCTACTACGCTGATGGTCTCTACGTTGTTTGCGTTGGGTTGCTCCATGGGGAAGTCCACTGTGAACCGTGCTCCCTGCGGCTCTCGGTTGGCAGCCGTCACCGTGCCGTGGAGCATCTGCGTGAAAGCCTTCACCAGTGCCAGTCCCACGCCCGTGCCGTTGGTGTAGGGTGTCTCCACCTGGAAGAAGCGCTCAAAGATGCTCTTCAGCTTATCCTCGGGTATGCCGATGCCCGAATCCTCCACCACAATCCTGAAGCGTTTGCCCTCAGGGGTGGCGCGCAGCCAGATTTCGCCTCCCTCGGGCGTGTATTTCACCGCATTGCTCAGGAGGTTGTAGCAGATGCGCTCCAGTTTGTAGGCATCGCTCATCACGAACATGTGGGCGGGAACCTCCACGTGGAGCTTAATATTTTTCTTTCCCACGGCAGGCTCAAACATCTCGGCCCACTGCTTCAGGGCGGGCGCGAGGTCGAAGTGGGCCAGATGGAGTTTCATCTTTCCGTTCTGCACCTTACGGAAGTCGAGAATCTCGTTGACGAGTCTCAGCAGGATGTCGGTGTTGCGCCTCACCACGCCCAGCAGCGAGCGCTGACTGTCGGAGAGGGTAGGGTCGGCAGAGAGTTGGTCTACGGGTGCCGTGATCAGCGTCAGTGGCGTGCGCAGCTCATGGCTCACGTTGGTGAAGAACTTCAGCTTGGCGTTGATGGTCTCCTCAGCCATACGGCGCCGGAGCACGAGTCCGCGGTAGAGCAGGAAGAGCACTCCAAGGAAAAGCGAGAGAATGAGGATGACCAGGATGAGGAACACCTTCTGATAGTTGTAGCGGGCCAGGAAACGGTCTACGTGCGAGTGGAGTTCTTTCAGCAGGTCGGTCTGCTTGTTCATCTCGTCGGCCTGCATGAGCATCACCTCGGCATTGTCGGGTGTCACGATGGCAGCCTCCAGGAGATTTTCCTTCTTGTAGGGCTTATGCTCCAGGATGTTCATGGCCAACTGCATCAGTCTGTCGCCGCGCGTGGGGTAGATATAGGTAGCGTCGAGATGGCCTTTTTTCACTTCCTGAATGCCACCGGTGGGCGTGGCGAGGGCGTCGATGCCTACAAACTTGGCCTTGTTGCCCGGCCGTTGCTGCTCCAGCACCTTTCGGGCGCCCAAGGCCATACGGTCGTTCTGGCCAAAGACGCAGTCGATTTGTTCGCCGCCTTTGAGCATCTGGGCCATCACCTGCTCGCCGCTCTTCTGCGACCAGTCGCCTGCACGGCTGTCTACGAGCCTCACGTCGGGATGCTGGCGCAGGGCGTCGACGAGTCCACGGTGGCGGTCGATGGCCGGCGACGATTGTTCCAGACCGCGAATCTCCACCAGATTGCCCTTTCCGCCCAAGATGTGAGCGATGTAGTCGCCCATGATGCGGCCAATCTCGTAGTTGTCGGCACCCATGAAGGCCGTGTAGTGGGGCGACTCGGTCTTGCGGTCGAAGAGCACCACGGGAATTCCTTTCTTGTGGGCCCGCTCAATGGCAGGCGTGATGGTGTTCACCTGGTTGGGCGAGATGATGAGCAGGTCTACGCCGCGGTTGATGAAACTGTCGATTTGCTGTTGCTGCAGGCGGTCGTTGTCGCGTGCGGTGGAGAAGAGCAACTCCACGTTGTCATAGATATAGGCGGTGGTTTTCAGTTCGTCGTTGAGTTTGTCGCGCCAGATATCCTCGCTGCACTGAGATACGGCAATGGTATATTTGGCTCGCTTCTTGCTGCATCCCATGAAACAAAGGGCGATGAACAGCAGGGGCAGGACGGCGCTCAAGGGGCTATGATGTAGAAGATGGCATTTCATTGTTGCTTGATTTTAGGTTGCTGCAAATATAAGCATTTTTTTGCTTATTACAAGCAACTTTGCCAATTCTTCTGGCAATAGGGATGAGCATGCGGGCAAGTCTTCCTTTATTTTACACGAACCATAGGCCACAGACCATAATGGTTCCATGATTTTTTGTTTTAACGCTCCGCTACGCGGGATAAAGAATAATAACGAATAAGGCTGTCCTTGTTTTATATCATTACTAATTATAGGACTAAGTGCCTGACTTCAGACCGAGAAAAATCGCCGTATCTTTTCGTATTTCAATTATTTTCATTAACTTTGCACCCGTTTTTAAAGAGCCGCTATGGAGCGCAAGGTCTTTTGTTGACCACGGATAACATTTGTGTAGATTAAGAGGGGCGTTCCTCAAGTGGCTTTCAGTTTACATTTATTTTTTTATAACACATTCATTTTGAAGT
>Ga0256406_1002543_pt1 | contig 25381 bp, 21 predicted proteins | sample RumenRJG_03DNA_FD_185986 | JGI IMG/M metagenome (GOLD analysis project Ga0256406, IMG submission 185986) | Bovine rumen microbial communities from Lethbridge, Alberta, Canada - RJG_03 | ecosystem: Host-associated > Mammals > Digestive system > Stomach > Rumen | place: Canada: Alberta | collected...
ATTTTGGACATAAATTATCATGAATTAACCACGAATTTTTTCATGAATTATTTTTGTTAGAATTCATCGAACTGACGCTATTTACGTTTGATGATGCGGTTCGTCACACGCTCTGCTGAAATGATGGCGCCGTCTTCACCCACGATATCGACGTTCCACACATGAGTGCTTTTGCCTGCATAAATCAGTCGAGCCTTGCCAAAGACTTTACCTTCAGTGGCTGACATGGCCACGTGGCTGGCACTGACTTCGGTGCCACACACCGCAAGGGACTCGTCATACTGAGTCAGATGGAGGGAACCGACACCCGCAATGGTCTCGGCAAGCGTGAGGGACGCTCCTCCGTGCAAAACGCCCAGATACTGACGGGTGGAGGGAGAAATGGGCATCTCTGCCACGGCATACTCATCGTCGGTAGGTACAAAACGGGTGCCTAAGGCTTCAATGATGGTGCCTTGCATTCGGGAGTGGAGGAAATCACATTCTTGTTGAGTTAACACAATTATATTGACAATTTAATCATTTACCATTTACTATTTATGAAGCCCTCGGGTCATTTAGGCGGTGTGGTATTGGTGCAGTTCTGTCCGCAGGGCATGTGCCTTGCCATCAGTCACCTTATCCATCAATGCCCAGAACTGGGAGGAATGGTTATGGTGGACGGTGTGGCAGAGTTCGTGAAGAATCACGTAGTCCTGCAAATGCTCTGGCACCTGCATCAGATAGAGCGAGAGGCTGATGGTGTTTCTGCCTGAACAGGAGCCCCAACGGGTTTTGGAGTCACGGATGGTCAAACCCTCATAGTGAAAGCCGTGCAGATAAGCCAGTTCTGCCACACGGCGAGGCAATAAAGCCTTGGCTTCCCGACGCATCCTCGCCACATCATCGGTAGTCAACTGCGGGCGTTCCTTCAGTGCAGCCTGCTTCTTCAGCAACGAAGAGCGGAACTTCTCGACGGTGCTCTTCACAAAAGAGAGTGGTGCACCTCGGAAGGTAGTTACACGAAGACCGTCAACCTCAGGACGCATAATGATGCTACGTGCCCTCGGGTTGACGGTCACTGTAACCGTACCTAATTCTTCGTCTTGGTAGGTCATGCCTGATTCAGGGGCAAGGTAATCCTCACTTGGAGAACTCCTTGTAAATCTTGTCGGCTATAGCCTGCATCTCTTCAGCAGGAAGACTGAGTTTGGAATTGGCAAAATTCATGTCCTTCTCACTCTGCATAGGGATGAGATGGATGTGCGCATGGGGCACTTCAAGACCCAACACAGCCTGACCCACTTTCACGCACGGGAATGCTTTCTTGATGGCAACAGCCACCTTCTTGGCAAACACCTCGAATCGTGCCAGTTCATCGTCTTCCATGTCGAAGATGTAATCAACCTCTCGACGTGGAATGACCAACGTATGACCTTTCACAAGCGGATTGATGTCAAGGAACGCATAAAACTCATCGTTCTCGGCACACTTGTAGGAGGGAATCTCTCCTGCTGCAATCTTAGCAAAAATACCCATAATTATCCGAAACTAATGCTCATGATTTCAAACTTCATCACACCACGTGGCACGGTAACTTCTGCCACATCGCCCACTTTCTTTCCCAGCAGACCCTGAGCAATAGGGGTCTTGATGGAAATTTTGTTCTCGCGCAGGTTTGCCTCACCCTCGCTCACGATGGTGTAAGTGAGTCTCATGCCGTTCTCCACATTCTTCAGTTCCACCTTCGAAAGAATCTGCACCTCGTCTGTCTTCGTAAGTTTCGAGGGATCAAGAATCTTCGTATCTGCAAGGATTGCCTTCAGTTCAGCAATCTTGGTTTCCAGTTTTCCCTGTGCTTCCTTGGCAGCATCATACTCTGCATTCTCAGAGAGGTCACCCTTTTCGCGGGCCTCTGCTATCTGGCGGATCACCTCTGGGCGTTCCACCTCTTCTAACTGTTTGATTTGGGCACGAAGTTTATCGTAGCCCTCCTGTGACATATAAGCCATGGTTATTTACGATTTAACGATTTTACAATTTGTGATGATGGTCAACAACTTTTTACGATTGTTATCTTTCGGAGCGATAAAGAAAAAGAATCCCGACACTTCTTGATGTCGGAACCCTTCCAATCTTTTCCGCTGCAAAGATACTGCTTTTCCTCTATTCCACCAAATTTTTCGCCAAATATCTTAAAAACTGAAAGAAAAACCACCCAAAAAGTTCGCACCAATGTGGCGGTAACCAAAGTAACGGTCATAGTTTTGATTCAGCAGATTATCACCCTTCACAAACACGGTGAGCGGAAGTTCAATCGGCAATGTGTAGCGGATGCTTGCCCCCAGATTCACCATGTTGGGACGTTCATAGGCCGAACCCGACTTCACTTTGATGTTAGGATTGCTAAAACAAGCCCACCGCCAATCCAATCCTGCATACAAGCCGTGCATCAGTTTGAAGTCTGCCTTCCAGTTCATATCGAACATCGGCGACAGATAGGAACCTTCCAACCACTCTTCCCCTGGCGCCTTGTTGCTCTCGATGTTCAACCGATGACGGGCATCCACCTTGACAATATCCCCATAGTTATACACAAAGTCGGCATTCAGATAGAAGCACTTGTTCTTAGAGAGGGTTGCCCAAGGATATTCTATGCCATCCCTTGTATTGGGAGCCAACAAGAAGTTCAAGTGATTTTTTGACTGGTCAAAGCCTACATTGAGGTCTCCGCTCAGTCCATTACCACTTTGGAAACGATAACCCACCTGTGCATCAACGTGGTGAAATGCATCTTCTATTTTGATGATGCCATCACCAGAGAAACTGATATGCCCATCTAACATGAAATAGGGATGAATGGCTGTGAGATGACGAAAGTCGTTGTTTTCCTCATAGCCCCGAGCCTTCACATAAACATCGCTTTTCGGAGTGATATGGTAGGTGAGCGAGGCATCAGGAGCCACATGCCCCTTTGTGCTGACGAACACCCCCAACTTCAAATCCATTTGTTCTCCGCTATACTTATAATATGGAGTGAAGCGCAAACGGGTGATGCCATCCAGTTCCACATTGCCGTATGCTGAATAGTAAGCCCCTATTCCGATTCCTGCACTATGCTCGTCGGAGATGCGATAGGCTGCTGTTCCATCCATCTGGAGCAAGGTCTCTCCCAATTTCTTCTGCAAACTGGTTCGGTGATTCTGGCTGAAGAACTTCACGCCTGCTGTTGCATCAAAAGTGAAATTCTCAATCTGATAGGGGGTGAGACCCACTATCACACTGCCCAACACATTGTGCTGCTTGTCCGTACCTGTTGCGTTTGCAGTCCTATAGTTAAACAGTTGGTTCTCGTAGTCACCCTTCACAAAGAGGTCCACCCCGTTATCAAAACGGTGATTATACTTCAAGGCTGTTCGGTTCGTGTAGTCACGGCTCTTCCAGTCTTTCAAGTCAAAATACTTATTCTCTTTAGCCTTTCCATTGAAGCCTTTCAAAGTGAAATCTAAAGTCAAGGCATCATTGTCGCTCAAATCGAACTGATAGGCAGCCATGCCATCCAGTGTGCCAGGCACTCCACCACTCAAATGCACATATCCCTTCTTGTTACCTTTCCACACCGCCTCACTCTCATAATCGCCAAGGGGCTCGGGTGTATAATTGCTGAGAGGCTGCCCCTGCACGGCATACTCCATCGTATAGTGCGTCACCTTCGTTTCAGCAGGTTTCGTCTTCACGGGCATCTTCTTCACATCGGTCACCACAGGTTTTGCATCGTTGGTCACTTCCACGGTGTTGTCCAACTGCGCCAAGGCTGCAAGGCAAACGAGAAGTGAACAAGAAGTAAGAAATACTTTTTTCAAGACTTGAGAAGTGAATAATCTAAGTTTCATATCTTTCGTTTCCTAATTATCAATTCTATTTAACTTCCGAATATTTTGTTGACAGTTATGCGAACGCGATGTTTACCCCCCGCATGATTCTCCCCATTATGGGGGTAGCGAGCGATGAAACAGGGCAACCAGATGTTGTGCTGTCGGGAGCGACCGAAGAAGGTGCCCTTTCTGAGGACGGACAATCCGAAGGACAGAGAGGGTCTTCACTCCTAATTCTTAACTCCCAACTCCATTCTCTCCTGTATCATCCTCTGAATGTCATCGTTCTCTTTGTAGTTTGCTTTCAACGACTCTAAAGTCTGCTTGGCTTCCACCTCACGACCCTCAGCCTTATAGATGTCACTCAACAGAATGAAGGCACGTGCTAACCAATAGGGTTTACCGATGCCGTCGTCAATCGCCTTATTCAACTGCTGTTCTGCTTGCTGATACTTGCCCTCGTTGAAAAGTTTCTGTGCTGCAACCACAGGAGCCTTGGCGATTTCCGTCGCAATGGAGTCCTGTGCTGCGGCAATGGAATCCTGGATGGCAATGTTGGCAGCCATGTTTGCCAATTCCTCCCCAGCCTTCTTGGCATATTCACTGCCTGGATAACGGATGGAGATGGACGAGAACACGGCAGCAGCCTCATCTTCCTTGCCCGACAACACATAGGCACGACCTTGCTCATACAGAGCCTTGGCGGCTTGCGAGGAGGTGGGATATTCAGCATTCATCTGATTGATGAGGTCAACTTTTTTGTCGTAGTTGCCACGCAGACCCTCGATATAAGCTTGTTGCAACATGGAGTAGTCACCCATGGTGTGATCGGTTGCCTTGGCTGCCGCATAGTTAGCGTTAGCCTCGTCATAATTGCGCATGTTCAAGTAACTGTCACCGATGCGGTTGTAGGCATCTGCCCTCACCGAAGCAATGGCTGTCGTTGTCATCTCCGTAATTTTCTGGAATTGCGTGATGGCAGCATTATACTTCTGCTGCTTGAACAGGGCATAACCCAAACTGTACAGGGCGTAACCACTGTTCTTCAACTTTCCGGCAGGGGCCTGCCCGCCCAGATTGATGGCTGTGTTGAGGTCACTGGCAGCCTGAGCATAATTGCCCAAACGGTAGTTGCAATCGCCCTTCACATAATAGGATTCGGCATACGCCTCAGCATCCTGCTTGCCCAATCCGATGGCTTGGGTAGCATAGGTGAGCGCCTCCTGCACATTGTTTTTTCCCAACTCCTGAAATGCCAAGTTGTAGAGCACCTTCTGCTTGTCTGCCTGAGTGGAAGCGTCTGGAGACTGTACCTTATTGATGGCATTGAGTGCTTTCGAGTAGTTTCCCTTCTTCATATAAACCTCCGTCAAGCATTGAGACACAGGGGTGGCATATTGAGAAGTGGGATAGTCTTTCAGGAATTGCTCCATCACCGTCACCGTCGTCGATGCGTTTTGTTCGTGCAGCGTCAAAGCATAATTGTAAAGTGCCTGTTCACGAAGTGTTGCACTGGGCGTCATCTTTGAGGCATTGAGAAATGCCTGCTGCGCCTCGCTCTTTTTGTTCAACTGCAATGCAGCGATACCTGCATGTAGCCATGCGTTCTGCGCCATCTCATCTTGGTCAACGCTTGCCGACTCCAACAAGGTTGCGTATGCAGCATCGAACTTGCCCATGTTGTAATAGCACATGCCTTGCTTATATTGTGAGGTGCGTGTCTTCTCACCTGCTTCCAGATAGCCCAGGGCACGTTCATACTGCCCTTCATCATACAGCCTTTCGCCTGCCAAACGATAAAGTACATTCTGATAGGCGTATGCTTCATCACTCAATCTTGTCAACGGATAAGGCAGCGGAGTGTCAATAGAGAACCCCTTTGCTTCATCCTCGAAGAACAATTCCAACGCTTCATCCACACGCTGTCCCTTCACCAACAAATTACGTCTGAATACGCACAAAACATCAGCATACTGCGACAGTGGATGTGCTTTCACCCACTCTCCCATTCGTTCTGCCGTTCCAGGATTACCCAACACATAATCACACACCAATGAGAGTGCTTCAGCCTCTTCCCGGCCTTTCGCACCTCCATCCGTCTCGTCCAAGAAACGCTCAAACTGCTGTCTTGCACCAAAGTAGTGACCATCAGCCACCGCCTTCACTGCCGTCTGCTGTGCCTGCATGCACAAAGCCGCGCCAGCCATCAGCCACGACAACAACATTCTTCTTTTCGTCATTTTCAGTAAAGATTCTTTATCAATTAGAAATTTCCGCTACAAAGATACACTTATTTCTCCTATTTTCTTCAACATTAACAATATATAACATCATTTTTTTTCATTTAAGACCTCAATGACCACTGTGCCGCTCCCAAAAGACACCCTCTGCATAACCTTGGATGGTCTTGTCCTGGTCGGCAAGCAACAGACGCTTAGCGGCAAGGATACAATAATCAAGATGAAGTTCGATGCCACAATAGCGACGTCCCAACTTCTTGGCTACCACAGCCGTAGTGCCACTACCCAAGAAGGGATCGAAAACCACATCTCCCTCACGAGAAGAAGCAAGAATAAGTTTGGCAATGAGTTTTTCCGGCTTTTGAGTGGGGTGGTCTGTGTTTTCGGGCATCGACCAAAAAGGCACAGAGATGTCATCCCAAAAGTTGCTGGGGAAAGTGGTACGAAAACGTCCTTCGGAGGTCTCTTCCCAGTCTTTCGGCCGTCCTTCTTCACGATAGGGGGCAAGCACTCGGCGACGCACTTTCACTGCTTCGACATCGAAATGATAATCCTTGGGATTCTTGACAGCAAACCAGATGTCCTCCATCGAGTTCTTCCAGTTGTGGGCAGCCCCTCTGCCCTTCTCCCGTTGCCAAGTGATGCGGTTAAGGATAGTGAGGCGTTCCTCAATCACCCTTTGCATGGAAGAAGAGCAACGCCAATCGCCACACATATAGAGGGTTCCGTCGGGAGCCAGTTTGTCGCAAAGGAGAGAGAACCAACTACGGAGATACTCTTCATATTGCTGAGGAGAAACCACCGTGAACTTCTTGTCCCCAAAGTTTCGGGGCAAATTGTAAGGAGGATCCACGATGATGAGATTGGCAAAGCCATCGGGCAATGTGGGGAGAACGTCGAAAAGGTCTCCGTGGATGAGTGATTGACCATCAATCATCTGCATGAGGCTTTCACGTTCCTCGCCTCCAATGCGCAATGTCCTGTTGTTCTTTGCCGTCATGGGGACAAAGGTAGATAAAAATGAAAAAATGAGAAAATGAAAGAATGAAAAATAGGAATGTAGAATAAGGAATTGTTACTTTTTCAACGAAAAAAACACGCTGAACAGCAAATAATTCCTCATTCCTAACTCCTAATTCCTAATTCTTCACTACCTTTGCAGCATCAACCAGCCCATGCGCTGGGCATTTTTTCCTTCAACTCTTAACTCTTAACTCTAAACTCTCACACGCATATGACAAAAAAATACGATTTTCTCATTATCGGTTCAGGTGTAGCCGGTATGAGTTATGCCTTGAAGGTGGCTGAAGCGAAGAAGGGCAAGATTGCCATCCTCTGCAAAACCACTCTTGAGGAGGCGAACACCGCAAAGGCGCAGGGAGGTATTGCGTCAGTGACGAACCTGCTCGTCGATAACTTCGAAAAGCACATTGAGGACACCATGATTGCCGGTGACTGGATTAGTGACCCTGAAGCAGTGAAACAGGTGGTGACGGGTGGTCCTGCTGGTATCAAAGATTTGCTTCGATGGGGCGTGAATTTCGACAAGAAGGAAGACGGCTCGTTTGACTTGCACCGCGAAGGCGGGCACTCCGAATTCCGCATCCTGCATCATGCTGACGACACAGGTGCCGAGATTCAGCGCGGTTTGATGGAAGCCGTGAGGAACCATCCCGACATTGAGGTGCTGGAGAACCATTTTGCTGTGGAAATCATCACACAGCACCATTTGGGCATCCGTGTGACCCGCCGCACCCCCGACATCGAGTGTTTCGGTGCTTATGTGCTGAACCCAAAGACGGGAAAGATTGACACTTATCTGTCAAAAATCACCTTGATGGCAACAGGTGGCACAGGCGCCATCTATGCCACCACATCCAACCCCAACATCGCCACGGGCGACGGCATCGCCATGGTTTATCGTGCCAAAGGAAAGGTGAAGGACATGGAGTTTGTGCAGTTCCACCCTACGGTGCTGTTCAACCCTGCCGAGACGCATCCTGCCTACCTCATCACCGAAGCGATGCGCGGTTATGGTGGCATTCTGCGTTTGCCCAACGGTGAGGAATTCATGCAGAAGTATGATGAACGTCTGTCTTTGGCTCCCCGTGACATCGTGGCACGTGCTATCGACAACGAAATGAAGATTCATGCACTTGACCATGTATGCCTTGACGTGACACACAAGGATCCCGAAGAGACCAAGCACCACTTCCCCAACATCTATGCCAAATGCCTCTCCATCGGCATTGACATCACAAAGGACTACATCCCTGTAGCACCATCGGCTCATTACATGTGTGGAGGCATCAAAGTCGATTTGGATGGACAGTCCAGCATCAAGCGCCTCTATGCCGTAGGTGAATGCTCCTGCACTGGTCTGCATGGAGGCAACCGTTTGGCTTCCAACTCACTGATAGAGGCTGTGGTTTATGCTGATGCAGCAGCCCGACACTCCTTGGAGGTTATTGACCAATACGAGTTCAACGAAAAGATTCCTGCATGGAACGATGAAGGCACTATGACCAACGAGGAGAAGGTGCTTATCGCCCAAGACGTGAAGGAAGTGGGACAAATCATGTCCACCTATGTGGGCATCGTCCGCTCCGACCTTCGTCTGCATCGTGCATGGGAACGCCTCGACCTGCTCTACGAGGAGACCGAGCACCTCTTCAAGCGTGTCAAGCCAACCCGCGACATCTGTGAACTCCGCAACATGATTAACGTAGGGTATCTCATCACACGCCAAGCACTGGAGCGTAAAGAGAGCCGAGGACTCCACTATACGGTGGATTATGCAAAGCATGCATTAGACAATAAGAAATAAACGCATATAATAACCAGTTCTGCTCTCGGCACCTTGGGTGTCTCGACAAACAATAATTACCACGTGAGTCCGGTATAAGAATAACGCCTTTGGCGGCGTTAATTACCAATCATTACCAATCATTTTGACCAATAATATTGGGGGGACGCAATTTTTGGTAATTGGGGGCAATTATTGTTTTTCCAAGCCTCTACAGGAGGCGAAGGAGCAAGAATTAAGAGGGAAACAAGAATACATAACAAATATGAAAAAGTTACTGTCACTTTTAGTTTTTAGTTTTTCGTTTTTAGTCGCATCGGCACAAGATGCGACCGTGCCGATGGACCCTGCCGTGCGCAAGGGCACCCTGCCTAACGGATTAACCTATTATCTTCGCCACAACGAGTGGCCCGAGAAACGTGCTTTCTTCTACATCGCCCAAAAAGTGGGTTCTATTCAGGAAGATGAGAACCAGCGTGGTTTGGCACACTTCCTCGAACACATGTGCTTCAACGGCACCACCCACTTCCCCGGTGACCGCTTGAAGAAGTATTTGGAAAGCATCGGTGTGAAATTCGGTGAAAACCTGAATGCCTACACCTCTTTCGACGAGACCGTCTATAACATCGACAATGTGAATGTGGAGACAGCTGGTGCTTTGGATTCCTGTCTGCTCATCCTCCACGACTGGAGTCATGACCTCTTGCTCGAAGGCAAGGAGATTGACAAAGAACGTGGTGTCATCAACGAAGAGTGGCGTTCCAGAAGTTCTGCCATGATGCGTATGTACGAGAAGGCGCTCCCCGTCATGTATCCCGACAGCAAGTATGGCAACCGTCTGCCCATCGGCACAATGGACATCGTCATGAATTTCCCTTATGACGACTTGCGCAGTTACTACCGCAAGTGGTATCGTCCCGACTTGCAAGCCATCGTCATCGTGGGCGACATCAATGTGGATGAGATGGAGCAGAAGATAAAGACGGTGTTTGCCGACATCCAGCCAGCCGCTCCCGATGCTGCCAAGTTCGAGTACTACCCCGTACCCGACAATGACGAGCCTATCGTGTCCATCAACAAGGACAAGGAGCAGCGCAGCAACTCCATCAACCTGATGTGGAAAACCGAGGCTTTCCCACGAGAGATGAAGAACACTCCCGCCTATTTCATCTTCAACATCATCTCCAACGCCATGTCGGGTATGTTCAGTGAGCGCATCCGCGACATCCTCCAGAAAGAGAACGCACCTTTCCTTGGTGCCAACTTTGGCTATGGCGATTTCTTCGTGTCGAAGACGAAAGAGGCCTACAGTGCCAGTGTCACCTGTGAGGACAACAAATATGAGACAGGATTCAAGGCACTCTACCGCGAGGTGCTCCGTGTCAAGCGGTATGGCTACACGGTTTCCGAATATGAGCGTTTCAAATCCAGAATCCTCTCATCCATCGAGAGTGCTTACCTCCACCGCGACAAGGTGGAGAGCGACAGTTATGTGGATGAATGTGTGCGCCATTTCCTCGACAACGAGCCGATGGCAGGCATCGAATGGGAATACAACACCATGAATCAACTGATACCTGCCACTTCCGTGGATCTCGTCAACCAGTTCGTGCAACAAATGCCCGAAGGTAACCTTGTCGTTGCCATGTTCGCTGCCGACAAGGAAGACAATATCCTGCCCACCCAAGAAGACCTCTTCAAGTGGATGGCTGAAGTGGAGGCTGAAGACATCGAGCCACTGAAGGAAGAGGTGAAGGATGAGCCGCTCATCGCCAAAATGCCAAAGCCAGGCAAGGTGAAGAAGATTGAAGATGACAAGTATGGCGCCAAGCTCATCACGCTCAGCAACGGCATCAAGGTGCACGTGAAGAAAACCGACTTCTCACCTAACCAAATCAGCATGGCTGGACACAGTTGGGGCGGCACGTCACTGTACAGCATGGACGAGTATGACCAAACCGACAACATCGGATGGGTTAGCGTAGGTGGATGGGGCAACTTCAGCGCCACCGAACTCAGCAAGAAGTTGGCAGGCAAACAAGCCGACATAGGCACAAATGTAGGCATCCAAAGTGAAAGCGTTTCGGGCGCTTGCGTGAAGAAGGACTTCGAGACCATGCTCCAGCTTGCCTATCTCCACTTCACCGCTCCTCGCAAAGACCTCGAGGCATACAACTCTGCCATCCAGCGCAGCAAGGCAAACATGAAGAATGCCGAACTGCAACCTACCACAGCGCTGCAAGACACCATTGCCAAGGTGGTCTATGACAACAACAAACGTGCCCTCCGCACCAAACCTGAAGACCTCGACAAAATCAACTACGACCGCATCCTCGAACTCTATCGTGAGCGTTTCGCTGATGCCGACGACTTCGAGTTCTTCATTGTGGGCGACTGCGATGCCGACACCATAGCCCCACTCCTTGCCAAGTATCTCGGTGCACTGCCCACCAAGAAAGGAGCAGAAACTTACAAGACCATCGACCTCAAGATGGCTGACGGCATCCGCACCAACGTGTTCGAGAAGCATCAAGAGACACCCAATGCCATTGTGCTCTTCCTCTATCATGCACCGATGAAATACACGCTTAAGAACCGCGTCATCGCCAGCATGCTCGACCAAATTATGGACATGATGTACACCGAGTCTGTGCGTGAAGACGAAGGCGGTGCCTACGGTGTTCCCGTCAGTGCAGGTCTGAGCCGCTACCCACAAGAAGAGGCAACCATACAGATTCAGTTGCCCACCGCTCCAGAGAAGCGTGAGAAGATGACTGCCATCGTCTATCAAGGCGTGGAAAACATCGTCAACAACGGTCCAAAGGCAGAAGACCTCCAGAAGGTGAAGGAGTACATGCTCCGTTCTCACGAAGAGTCCCTGAAGCAGAACGGCTATTGGATGGGCGAGATGATGAACTATGTGCTCTATGGAGAGGACAATGATGCCATCTATGTCGATACCGTCAACAGCATCACCGCTGCCGACATTCAGGAGATGGCACGCCAAATCTTCAAGAGCGGCAACCGCATCGAAGTCGGCATGACCAGCCCGATGGAAGATGTCATCCAAAACCAAGACAAAAATGAATAAAGTGTTTCAACACATGATGAATATCCGTACTCATAGGCTACTGGCAGCAATGCTGTCGGTAGCCTTTATGCTTATAGCCAAGGCACAAGACCCGCTGCCTGTGCCCGTGATGCCTATCAGCAATTTTGCCCCTCCTGCCAATCCCGACTCTGTCATCCAAGGCTCAACGGGAGAAAATGTGGCTGAAGTGGCAACAGTGCCCTGGGAAGAACAAATCCGAACACGACTCGACTCTTTTGCCGCAGAGGCAAACCGTGCCCCCTACCATGTGGGCATCAGCGTGTTCGACCTCACCGACGACATTCCCGTGTGGGGCTACAACGCTCACAAGGTGATGCGTCCTGCCTCCACACAGAAGGTGCTCACTGCCATCACAGCCCTCAGCACATTGGGTTCTAAGCATGAATTCAAACCCCGCTCTTACTACACAGGCACCATCGCCTCCGACGGCACGCTGCAAGGCGACCTCTACGTGGTGGGCGACTTCGACCCTATGTACTCCCATGCCGACCTCAAGGAACTGGCACGTGCCATCCGCGACCTCGGTGTCAAACGCATCAGCGGCAAGATTTTCGGCGATGCCAGCATGAAGCATGCCGACCTCTACGGCAACGGCTGGTGCTGGGACGATGTGCCTTCCAAATATGAGCCTTACCTCTGTGCTCTCATGGTCGAACGAGGCAGAGTCTATCCCAACTTCGGTTCCTACTCCAAAGACGCCTCTTTCCATCCCGCCGCCCACTTTGCCTATGCCCTTAGCCAAGAACTCAAGAACCTCGGCATCACAGGCGTCAGTCCGGCAGTCGTGCCCTACGGCACTAAAGACTATCCTGGTGGTGGACAGAACTTCCACACTAAAGTCCGCACCCTCGAAGAGGTGATGCAGCGCATGCTCAAGAATTCCGACAACCTCCATGCCGAGGCAGTCTTCTTCAAGATTGCCAATGCGGTAGCAGGCAAACGTGCCTCATGGAAAGACGGAGCCAAACAAGTGGAAAGCCTCCTTCGCCGTGCAGGAGTCGCTGTCAACAACAACATCGAGGTGGCAGACGGCAGTGGTGTGTCACTCTACAACTACTGCACCCCCGAAGCACAGGTAGTCATGCTCCGTTATGCCTATCGCAACGCCTCCATCCTGCCCGTCTTCTATGCCTCACTCCCCATTGCAGGCGTTGACGGCACCCTCGACGAGCGCATGCAGTCAGGTCCCGCCTATCGCAACGTGCATGCCAAGACGGGCACCCTCGAAGGCGTCATTGCCCTCTGCGGCTATGTCACTGCCTCCAACGGTCACCAACTCGCCTTCTCCATCCTCGTCAACGGCACCCTCACCGCCAAAGAGGCACGCGATTACCAAGACCGCATCTGCCAAGCCTTGGCAAGGTAAAATTCCGTTATATCCTTTTGGGATCATCTTTTGGGAATAAAATTCGCAGAAGAAGTGATATAATGCACATACGTACCCATCTTTCAATACTATGTTTGCCATCATCCTATAACACTATTTGGCGGTATTTCTACAGACTTTATACCCAAATCAAGCATAATAAATATACTTTTGGCGGAAAAGTTTGCAATTTTTCTTTGCTAATCCAATAAGTCTTATTACCTTTGCACCATTCAAAAGACATTTGAAATGGAGCAAGTAAAAGACATCTTGATTGGGCGTGAAGCCGAAATTAAACATTTTGATGCAATCGTTTCATCCAAGGAAGCAGAGTTCGTTGTCGTATATGGCCGCAGGCGAGTGGGCAAGACCTTCCTTGTCAACACCTACTTTGATGACAAATACACCTTCAAATTGACAGGTCTCGCAAAGAAAGGTAAGCGCGAACAACTGGCAAACTTTACGACATCGCTCAGCAGATATGCCAATGGCAAAAAATACACAAAGCCTCGTACCTGGTATGAGGCCTTTGACAAACTGCGTGATTTATTGGAGGCAGCACAAACAGATGGGAAGCGTATCATATTCATTGATGAACTTCCTTGGATGGACTCTAGAGGAGGAAATCTTGTCTCCGCCTTGGAACACTTCTGGAACGACTGGGCCGTAACTCAGAATGACATCATTCTGATTGTGTGCGGTTCCGCTACTTCATGGATGACCAAGAAGATTCTGAAGAACAGAGGAGGACTTCATAACAGGGTGACACAGAAACTTTACATTCGTCCGTTTACATTGGCTGAGTGCAAACAGTACCTTAACAGCCGTGGAATATTGATGGAGGACAAGGAGATTGCCGAATGCTACATGATAATGGGAGGCATACCTTTCTACTTGAAGAACATCCGGCGAGGAGCCAGCCTTTCGCAGAATGTGGACGAGATGTTCTTCATGGATAAGGGTCGACTCGATGACGAGTTCAATGCCCTGTATGCCTCTTTGTTCGACAAATCAGAGAACTATATTAAAGTAATCTCAGCTTTGAGTTCAAAAAACAAGGGACTGACAAGGGATGAATTGATAAAGGCGACGAAGATGGAGAGTGGTGGCGATTTCACCACAATCTTGCAAGACCTTGTCGACTGTGACTTCATCCGCTGCTATCATAGTTATGGAAACAAGTCAAAGATGGGCATCTACCAACTGATAGACCCGTTCTCTCTCTTCTACTATAAGTTTATCCAGAAACATAGAGGTACAGACAAGCCTTTCTGGCAATATCAGATCGGTACCCGTCTGCACGACATCTGGGCAGGATTGGCTTTTGAGCAACTATGTCTGAACCATCACAAACAAATAGAACAGGCACTCGGTATTTCAGGCGTTCTTACCGATGTGTATTCATGGACAACTCCCCAAGCCGCAGAAGAAAAGGCACAGATAGACCTCATTATAAAAAGGGCAGACAAAGTAGTCAACATATGTGAGATGAAATTCTATGACGGTGATTATTCCATGAAGAAAAAGGATTATGACGACATAGAAAGGCGAGTGCGGGCATTCCGAACCGCTAATAATGTTCGGATGGCAATACACCCTGTCCTGGTCACCACGTTCGGATTGGCCAACAATCAGTATAGCAGTATTTTCCAAAATACAATAACCCTAAAAGACTTGTTCAAGTAAACGGACAAGACTGATGGAACAGAGGACTAAGCCCAAGACCGCATCTGCCAAGCCTTGGCAAGGTAAAATCTCATTTTAACGTGAATTCGGTGTAAGAGGTTGCGCCGTTGGCGCTGCAATAAAGCGACTTTCTTTTATACCGAACTGATGTCACATTACGGTTACATATCCTCCATGGATAAGCCACCCTTAGCGACTTCTTTGCCGCGGAATATGCGTCGTTTCATTTCGTGTACCCTATCATAGAATTTCTTCATGGAATTTTATGGCTGTAAATTTTATAGCTATAACATTTGGATATAAATTAACGTCAGTTCGATGAATCTTAACAAAAATAATTTATGGAAAATTCGTGGTTAATTCATGATAATTTATGTTCAAAATAAAACACGAATGCCCATGAATTAATCACGAATTTTTCATGAATTTAATTATTTGTGGTTTTCGTCGAATTCACGTTAAACAAGTTCCTGCGGAACGATGGAGCGGATTGAGCGGATTTTACGGATTGTTGTCGTCGCAAGCGGCGATGACTGATGAGCAAAACATGCCGCATGGCAGGAGCCGGCGAGGCTCCAAAAATCCGTGCAATCCGCAATCCGTGTGAGAAAAAATTCGTGTCCATCTGTGTAATCTGTGGACAAAAAATACATGCGAAACTTCAATTATTAAAATTTATGGATAAAATTATTCCAATTATGATAATTTGTTTCTTAAGATCCACCGCCGAGGGCGATTCGCTGAATAGTTACATGAAATTCGGTTTAAATTCATGAATTCAACTTGTAAAAGGTTTTGACTTTCACTCGTGCATGCAAGTGTTCCCCACAAACGAATGTAAGTCTTGCCCACAAACGAACGTAAGTGTCCCTCACAAACGAGTTGCAAAACGTAGAAAAGTCTAAGGTTTACCCCAAAAAGTTAGAAAAGTCTAAACATTTGCGATTTGTTTAGACTTTTCAATCATTGTTAGTTTATGCCTTCAGCAGGTCTTGTCCGATGTCGCGACGGAAGTATTTGCCTTCGAAGTGAATTTTTCCAGCTTCGGTGAAGGACTTGACGAGGGCTTCCTGTTGGGTCTCGCCATAGGAGGAGACGGCGATGACGCGGCCACCGGCGGTGACCACTTGTCCGTCCTTGAGGGCTGTACCTGCATGGAAGACGACAGAACCTTGAACGTCATCAATGCCAGTGATGGGGAAGCCTTTCTGGTAGGCTTGAGGATAGCCTCCGCTGACCATCATGACGCAGACGGCACTGCGAGGGTCGAACTCAAGAGCGCGGGTGTCGAGGTCGCCTGCTGCCACACCTTCGAGGAGGTCAACGAGGTCGCTCTTGATGCGGAGCATGACAGTTTCTGTTTCGGGGTCGCCCATGCGGACGTTATATTCGATGACCACAGGATCGCCTGCCTTGGCATAGGCATAATCGCGATCCACCTTGATGAGTCCGAGGAAGATGAAGCCTTTGTAGTCAATGCCTTCGGCTGCCAAGCCTTCAACGGTGGGTTTGACGATGCGCTCTTCCACTTTCTTCATCCACTCCTTGTCGGCAAAAGGAACGGGAGAAACGCTGCCCATACCACCTGTATTAAGCCCTGTGTCACCTTCACCAATGCGCTTATAGTCTTTAGCTTCGGGAAGTATCTTGTAGTGCTTGCCATCGGTGAGCACGAAGACGGAGCATTCGATGCCTGAGAGGAACTCTTCGATGACGACGGTGGCACTGGCCTGGCCAAACATGCCGTCGAGCATGCCACGGAACTCTTTCTTGGCTTCTTCGAGGGTGGGCACGATGAGCACTCCCTTACCGGCGCAGAGACCGTCAGCCTTGAGCACATAGGGGGGCTGGAGAGTTTCGAGGAAAGCGATGCCCTCTTCGATGTTGGTGCCATTGAAGGAGCGGTAAGCAGCTGTGGGGATGCCATGACGCTGCATGAAGCCCTTGGCGAAGTCTTTGCTGCCTTCGAGCACAGCTCCAGCCTTTGAAGGACCAATGACGGGGATGTCCTTCAATTGGGCATCTTGCTTGAAGAAGTCATAGACTCCCTTCACAAGGGGGTCTTCGGGACCCACGACGACCATATCGACTGCATTTGCCACAACGAAGGCTTTTATACCCTCGAAGTCATCTGCCTTCAGGGGCACGTTTTCACCGACTGAAGTGGTACCTGCATTGCCAGGTGCAATAAACAATTTCTCGATTTTTTGGCTCTGGGCAATCTTCCAAGCCAAGGCGTGCTCTCTGCCGCCGCTTCCAAGTAAGAGTATTTTCATTTACAATTTTACTATTTACAATTTACAATTTGGTATTTACAACTTAATCATTTCGTGTAACTATTCAGCGAATCACCCTTGGTGGTGGATTTTAAGAAACAAATTGCAATAATTTGCATAATTTTATCCATCAATTTTAATAATTAGGACATTAGTGGTCAGAATTATTCTAATTATTCATATTAGTTTCAGAAAAAGCAAGTTGAAGTTCTTTCGCTGAATAGTTACAATTTCGTTACAAAGGTAGGGAAATAAAGTGAAAAGTGAAGAGTGAAAAGTGAAAAATCTAAGTTACTGACAATCCGAATGGCGAGTAATTTAGATTTTTCACTTTTCACTCTTCACTTTTCACTCAAAATGCTTACCTTTGCACAAAAGTTATATATAACAGAAAAAATGAGCGCGAAGACTCTTGCTGACACCTTGACACGAACCGTCGAAGAACTGGCACGGCCAGAATCGTACAAGGATCTCTATCATGAGCACAACGACGGTGTGCCACTGCCTTCGGGCGAAGTGTTACAACAGATTATCGACTTGACCCGAGAAATTATCTTTCCGGGATATTATGGTCGTTCGTGCATCGACACAAACACGCTGAAGTACCGTCTTGGAGTGGACACGGAACAACTCTATTCGTTGCTGGTGACACAAATCCAAGCAGGATTGTCTTTCTCGAACTTTGAGAAAGGCACGGCAGTTTTTGCCGCCTACAACCAGAACACCATCAATGTGGAGATGCACCGCATGGCTGAAGAACGTGCGGTGAAGTTCATCAACCAACTTCCGGAACTGAGACGAGTGCTGGCTACGGATGTGGTGGCTGCCTTCAATGGCGACCCAGCCGCAAAGAACTACGGAGAAATCATCAGCTGCTACCCTGTCATCAAGGAACTGACGGTGTATCGCATTGCCCATGAACTTTGGAATCTTGACGTGCCGCTCATTCCGCGCATGCTGACGGAGATGGCACATTCGGAAACGGGCATTGACATCCATCCGGGTGCCACAATCGGCGAGTATTTCACCATTGACCACGGCACAGGTGTGGTGATTGGCGAGACGAGCATCATTGGCAACAATGTGAAACTCTATCAAGGTGTGACGTTGGGAGCGAAGAGTTTCCCATTGGATGAGGATGGCAACCCCATCAAAGGCATTCCACGCCATCCTATCTTGGAGGATGATGTGATTGTCTATTCCAACGCATCTATCTTGGGCAGAATCACCATCGGCAAGGGTGCCGTAATTGGTGGCAACATCTGGGTGACGAAGGATGTGCCAGCAGGGGCAAGCATCACACAGCCAGCCCACGCGCTGGGCGGAGTTGTTACGCAGGCAAAAAGCAATAATTAGGAGAAGTATGACAGAATTCAAGATAATCGCAAAGACCTTCCAAGGATTGGAGGAGGTGCTTGCAAAGGAACTCATCAATCTGGGTGCCAACAACGTCGAGATTGGTAGGAGAATGGTGGCGTTCACAGGCGACAAGGAAATGCTCTACAAGGCAAATTTCTGCACACGCACTGCCGTGAAGGTGTTGAAACCCATCAAAGAGTTTAAGGCGAAAGATGCCGATGAGGTGTATGAGGAAGCCAAGAAGATAGACTGGGAGAAGTATATGGACGTGAAGAGCACGTTCTTGGTGGATTCGGTCATCTTCAGTGAGAATTTCCGCCACTCAAAGTTTGTGGCTTACCGTGTGAAGGATGCCATTGCCGACTATTGGCGTGAAAAATCGGGCGGTGACCGTCCGAATGTGGTCATCAGCAATCCAGACCTCCGCATCCATGTACACATAGCCGAAGACGAGGTGACCATCGCCCTCGACTCGTCGGGCGAGAGTCTGCATCAGCGTGGCTACAAGACTGCCACGGTGCAGGCACCACTGAACGAGGTGCTGGCGGCTGGACTCATCATGCTGACAGGATGGGATGGCGAGTGTGACCTGATTGACCCCTTCTGTGGTTCAGGTACAATCTTGATTGAGGCGGCACTGATTGCACAGAATGTGTATCCCGGGGTGTTCCGCAAGGAGTATGCCTTCGAAAAATGGAAGGACTTTGATGCTGACTTGTTTGACCGCATCTATAACGATGACAGTCAGGAACGGGAGTTCGACCACAAGATTTATGGCTACGACATCAACCGGCAGGTGGTGCAGATTGCCACCAACAATGTGCTGAACGCCGGCGTGAAGGACATTGTGAGCGTGGAACAGCGTGACTTCTACGAGTTTGAGCAGCCGCTTGACAAGGCCATCATGATTACAAATCCGCCTTATGGCGACCGCATCACGACTGATGACATCTTCGACCTCTACGAGACCATCGGAAAGAATCTGAAACGCAACTTTGTGGGCAACGATGCATGGATTATTTCACACCATGAGGAATTGTTTGACAAGATTGGTTTCCGTCCTTCCACCAAATATGCATTGTTCAACGGTTCGTTGGAGTGCGAGTTCCGCAAATACCAAATTTTTGACGGCAAACTGAAGGAACGCCGTGAGGAAGGTCTGGACATCAAGACGGACGAGGAACGTCGCCGCAACTTGAAATTCAAACCTCACAAGAAGAACGAGGATGGCGAATGGGACGACCGCCGACAGACCAACGATGAAGAACACTACTTCAAATCGAAGCCTTTCAAGGATAGAGACAGATCTGCCAAGGAACTCCCCTACGAGGAGGAGAAGGATAGAAAGTGGGGCAAAGACAGCCGCTGGAAATTGTTTGAGGCTGAAGATGAAGAGGAGGCTGAAATCATCAACCGTCACTTGGGCAAGTGGGGTGACCGCACGATTCGTGCCAACAAGGGCAAAAAGAGAGATGAACGAGGTGATAGCCGATTTGAACGAGGCAACAGGGACGGAGAACAGCGGGAACGCTTCACCGACCGTGAATCGCGCCAAGAGGCTCGCAAGTCGTTCTTTGCCGGCAAGGGCACTAAGGATTTTGGTGAGAGAAGAGGGTCTTTCGAGGGTCGCAGAGGTGAACGAGACGAGAGACGTCCACGCCGAGATGATGGGCGGCCTGCTCGTAGATTTGACGGACAGAAAGGTGAAGGTCGTCCGTTTCGAGATAGAAAGGACGGGAAGAAGTAAAGACCCAACGTAACGTTTCTATATTGCAGTGATGGCCAAAGGAGAGAAAAAATCCTTTGGTCATCATTTGTTTTGCCTGTTCGGGTTTACCACGAAAGCCATGAATGACCCAAGGTTGGGGTTCTCTATCCTCTCTCTTGCAGGAGGCTTCGAGTTCGCGACGAAGCATCAGCAACTCATCGAAGGCTCTGACACAATGAATGACCATTGGCTTCTGCACTTCCTCGGCAATGGCTATCTGGGCACGAAAGGCTGCCATCTGCACTTCCATCTGCAAGGGGTGTGGCTCGCCATGCACTTTATCCAAACCACACTCACCTATTGCCCACACGTCGTCTCTGCTTGCCACCTTTCGAATGGATGCAACCGTTTCTTGCCATGTTTCCGACACGTTCCACGGGTGTAAGCCTACCGAAAGTTTGACGTGTTTAGGATAGGAGGGCAACAGGTTTTCCATGTCCACATTGAGCAGACAGGATTCCTCCTTTATATAATATGTATGGAAATCGAACATGGGGAGTTCACCAATGAAATTGTTCGGGTACAGGGTCGTAGCCACAACCTCCCCACGGATGACATCGCAGGATGCGACGACAAGCGAGATAGAAACCTTTGAAAGGTCCATGCTTCTTGATGGCATCAATCGCATACTGGGAGCAGGTGGGAGTGAATCGACACGTTGGTGGCAACAGTGGCGAAATGCATGCCCTATAGAAATAGATGGGGAGCAGAAGGATATATGAGAAGAGGGAGGAGAGCTTCATGAGGTGAGAGTTGAGAGTTGACAGTTGAGAGTTGACAGTTGACAGTTGACAGTTGAGAGTTGACAGTTGACAGTTTGGGTTAGGGTTAAGGTTAAGGTCAGCCTTCCACCCTCTCCCCTATTCTGATGAGTGCTTTTCGCATACTCTTATTGACACTTCGGAAAGTGGGCAAGGTGTCGGTGATGCACACAAAGGCGATGGCGAGACGAAAGTTTTTCTCTTGGAGGGCATTCCAAAGGATGTGCTTATTAAGTCGGTAGGCTTCGCGCACAAGACGTTTCATGCGGTTGCGGTCAACAGCATGGCGGAACCGTTTCTTGGGAACAGACACCAGAATGGACACGGGAGGCTGCTGCACACCATCCAATTGTTGGGAGCCTTCTTGTTTCTCCATCTGCATATAAACAATTCGCAGGGGAAATGCTGCCATTGAAGCATTTCCTCCTGCGAAAAGTTTATCTATGACAAGCTGGCTGGTGAGCCGCTCAGTTTTTGTTAATCCATTGTTCATTAGGCATAACACACTATTTCAGCGTCTTAGCGTATGCCTCGATGATGGCTGGCACCGAACGGAGTTCGGGAGTCGGTTGGAAATCGACGTGTATGCCTGCTTCTTCAGCAGCCTTGATGGTTTTTGTGCCTAAGCAAGCCACCTTGATGTCACCCTGCTCGAAGTGAGGGAAGTTCTTGATGAGCGAATGGATACCTTCTGGGGAGAAGAACACCAGCATATTGTAGTCGAAAGCCTCATCGGGCGTAAAATCGTTTGCCACCGTGTAGTACATCACAGCCTCATCATGCTCCACACCTGTTTCATCAAGCATGCGGCGCATATCGTCAGTGTGGGCAGAAGACTGGGGAACGAAGTACTTTTCATTTCCGTGTTTGGCAATGATAGGCATGAGGTCTGTCACCAAACCTGTCTCGGGGAAAAAGTTTTTGCGCTTGCGATACTGCACATACTTCTGGATGTAGAGCGACACTTGCTCTGACACGCAAAAATACTTCATATCGTCAGGTATGGTCACACGCAACTCCTTGCAGAGCGCAAAGAAGTGGTCAATCGCATGGCGAGATGTAAATACAATGGCTGTATGGCCTGGTATAGACACTTTCTGCTGACGGAAATCCTTAGCAGACATGGGTTCGATTTTAATGAAAGGCCTAAAAACCAGTTCTATTTTGTATTTGTTCGCCACCTCGAAATAGGGTGACTTCTCTGTCTGAGGTTTGGGTTGCGACACTAAGATCTTTGTTGCCATCAATATAAATAATTTTTTACTATAAAACTGTCAGTTATCCATACCGCCAAATGCCCAAATACAAGAGTCGGTAACAATTCAACGCTGCAAAAGTACAAAAAAATGAACATATAGCCATATTTTCTTACCCGAAAGTCAACGATTAACTTATAAAATAGCAGCATTTCGTACAAAATCACTACCAAAATGGCACCTCCAATGACAATCTCATGTGCCAAATCAGAGAACACATCCAACACCGCAATGAGGTAGAAAAAGAAGGCTGTCAACGATGTCATAAGAAAATATCCCGTCATCCATCGCTTGCTGGAATCACTGTCGAAAAATGTCCAATTCACTATAGAATATACCCCTGCTTTCAGATAGATAAAACACAGGCACGCCACAAAGCCCACAGCGAAAAACCAATAGGGAATGCCCGTCACCGACACGAAACTATTCCACTCCATGATGTCATCAAAGAAAATGACGGAAAGACTACATGCACTAACTACCAACAACAGAAAAACATGGAACATTTCCAGCGAATTCTCTTTCACATTCTCTTCTATATAGACACGTTTCTCAGTGAAGAAACTTTTCAATCGATAGAGCAAGGCTACTCGGCTCTTGTACACGACAACAGCCAAGAGAAGAAACATAAGCACCATGCCTGCCACCATATAGTCATCATTCCCCATCGCATAGCCACGTTGCCCCATCGCCACCGTGCGATCGGGCAGAACAACTTCCTGCTTGTAGAACTCCGTACGCTGAAAAGCATTGAAGTCAGATGCCAACCAAGTGCTATCTTTCATTATTTAACATTAACCCTACGTCAGTTCGGCATAAGAGAACTCTCTTTCGGAAGTTCTTTTTACCGCTTTGCGGGCTTTAGAAAAAAATACAAGAAAAAAAGCATTTCACTTTCTCTATTTTTTCCTATTTTCTTTTGTTTTTTCTTGTTTTTTTCAAGCCGCCGAAGGCGTAATTCTTATATCGAACTCACATTAACATTAACCCTAACCCTAACTGTCAACTCTCAACTGTCAATTCTCAACTGTCAACTCATGAAACTCCAAATTCCCTCTTTATCTCTTCTTGATACCTTTCTGTCTCTTCCCATGGGAACAACGTCACCTCCACGTCAAGGTCACCTTGGTAGCGGTTGGTGAAGTGTTTCACAACTCGTTCGGTCTTTCTGCCGAAATGTCCATACGATGCAGTTTCCTGATAGATGGGTTTACGCAAATCGAAACGCCGTTCGATAGCCTTAGGGCGCAAGTCGAAGAGTTTGTCAATCTTTTGGGCAATCTCACCATCGGAGAGCGCCACCTTAGCGGTACCGTACGTGTTCACATAGATGCTCACGGGCCTTGCCACACCAATGGCATAACTCAACTGCACCAGCATCTCGTCCGCCACACCTGCCACCACGAGGTTCTTGGCAATGTGACGCGCTGCGTATGCCGCCGAGCGATCGACCTTGCTGGGGTCTTTACCCGAGAAGGCACCACCACCGTGGGCACCCTTGCCACCATAGGTATCGACGATAATCTTGCGTCCCGTCAAGCCTGTGTCGCCATGAGGACCGCCAATCACGAACTTGCCCGTCGGGTTGACATGATAAGTGATGCCCTCCTTGAAAAGTTCGCTTATCTTTTCATCACCTATCTCTGCAATCACCCGTGGAATCAAGATGTGGATGACATCCTCCCTGATGCGTTCCAACATCATCTTGTCTGCCTCTTCCTGTGTCTTAGCCCACAGTCCGTTTTCCGTGGTCTGTTGCCCGTTGTCCACTCCCACAAACTCATCGTGCTGGGTGCTCACCACAATCGTGTGGACACGCAGCGGTTTACCGTCATCGCCATACTCAATCGTCACTTGGCTCTTGGCATCGGGGCGCAGATAAGTCACTTCCTTACCGTTGGGACGGATGTAGGTCATCACCTTACCCTCTCGACGGATGTCTGCCAACACCCGCAAGATGCGGTGGGAAAGGTCGAGCGACAATGGCATGCAGTTCTCCGTCTCGTTGGTGGCATAGCCAAACATCATGCCTTGATCGCCAGCACCCTGTTCGTCAGGGTCTTCACGCTCCACACCTCGATTGATGTCACCACTCTGCTCATGGATGGCATTCAGCACGCCACAACTTTCACCGTCAAACTTATACGCTGATTTCGTGTAACCGATCCGGTTGATGGTTTCACGCGCTATCTCTTGAAGATCAACGTATGCATTGCTCTTCACTTCGCCAGCCACCACGACCTGTCCTGTCGTGACCAACGTCTCACATGCCACCTTCGATTCGGGATCGTATGCCAGCAGATTGTCCAACACTGCATCGCTGATTTGGTCGGCAACCTTATCAGGATGCCCCTCCGATACTGATTCTGATGTAAATAAATAACCCATAGTCATTGACAATTTAACCATTTACAATTTACTATTTACCATGCGGCTTACAAGTAACGCATGAACAATTGAAATGGGAAAGAAATGGGAGAAGATGCACTGACAATCTTTTGTCCACAAACAGGAGACTCACATTGTCGTTTTAGCATTTTTTTCTGTGGTTGCAAGCAGCCCAAATCTATCCACATTTTATTTCGGCTGCAAAGGTACGATTAAGTGAGCACAATACAAAGGGAAAAACTATATTTTTCACTTTTATTGCCGAACGTGAGTACTTTCGAATGAAATTGAACGGTAAGGGCTTTTACTGGAATGACCAAATTTCTCTCCATTCTTAACGTCAGTTCGATGAATCTTAACAAAAATAATTTATGGAAAATTCGTGGTTAAGTAGGTGAACAAAAATAGTTTATATGATGCGGCAAGCCGCATTTTTCTTGGACAATAATTACCAATAATTGACGATAATTTTATCCAATAATTATTATTGGAACCAATTTTTGGAAATT
>Ga0256406_1002544_pt1 | contig 25378 bp, 17 predicted proteins | sample RumenRJG_03DNA_FD_185986 | JGI IMG/M metagenome (GOLD analysis project Ga0256406, IMG submission 185986) | Bovine rumen microbial communities from Lethbridge, Alberta, Canada - RJG_03 | ecosystem: Host-associated > Mammals > Digestive system > Stomach > Rumen | place: Canada: Alberta | collected...
ATGTGTACCTTTGTTCATAGTTACTTGTTTTTTTGCAATTACAAAGGTAACTAAAAGGGCTGATACCTCGTGAGAAGTGTCAGCCCTAATTTTGTACAATCAAAAAAGTTTTAGCGGACAGCAATACTTATTAATAGTAAGCTAATAAAGTGAAAAAGCAAACGTATCTTCGCCTTTTTCACAAAAAAGTTGTACTTTTGCGCCAAATATTCTTATGCATTATGGAAGAAGCAATTAAACAGATTGGCGAACGTCTAAAAGGCTTGCGCGACGCACTTGACCTCACCGTCGACGAGGTTGCACAAGCTTGTGGCGTCACGAAGGAGAAATACGAGCAGATGGAAGCCGGCGAAACCGAGCTTTCAGTAAGTACTTTGCAGAAGATTGCGAAGGCATACGGCGTTGAACTGGACGCACTGATGTTCGGCGAGGAGCCCCACATGAGCAGTTATTTCCTTACCCGTCGTGGCAAGGGACTGAGCGTTGAGCGCCGCAAGGCATACCAGTACCAAAGCCTCGCAAGTGGTTTCCGCGGCAGAAAGGCAGACCCGTTCATCGTGAAGGTGGACCCGAAGCCCGACGACACATTCCTTCAGAAGAACTCGCACCCAGGTCAGGAGTTCGACATGGTGCTCGGTGGACGCATGGAACTTACCATTGGCAACAAGGTTCTGACACTTGACAAGGGCGACAGCATTATCTTCGACTCTACACAACCTCACTGCATGCGTGCCCTCGACGGCAAGACGGTGACGTTCCTGGCTATTATTTTCTAAGACAAAGGTATTATGATAGAAAGATTTTTAACACAGACTAAGTTTACTTCAGAGGAAGATTTCAAGCAGAATCTGCATTTCAAGATACCGGAAAGGTTTAATTTCGCGTACGACGTCATGGACGCTTGGGCCGAGGAAGAGCCCGACAAGGTTTGCCTGATATGGGCAAGTGAGCGCGGAGAGGAAGTCAAGACGACCTTCAAGGAGTTCAAGGAGCAAACCGACCGCACGGCAGCCTACTTCGAAAGCCTTGGTATCGGCCGTGGCGACAAGGTCATGCTCATCCTCAAACGTCACTACCAGTGGTGGCTTTCGATGATGGGACTGTGCAAGATTGGCGCAATTGCCATCCCTGCCACTCACATGCTGACATCGAAGGATATAGAATACCGCAATCAGCGGGCTTCCGTAAAGGCTATAATCTGTGCCAACGACGAGTATGTCACAACACAGATTAAGAACGCAATGCCGGAGAGTCCGACCGTGAAAGTTCTCATTGCCGTCAACTCAATGGCACAGGTCGGCAAGCATCCGATACCGGAAGGCTTCCACGACTGGCACGAGGAATGGCCGAAGGCACCAGAGTTCCACCGTCCGGACTTTGTCAACGACAACGAGGACACAATGCTGATGTACTTCACCAGTGGCACCAGTGGCGAGCCGAAGATGGTCGCCCACGATTACCTCTATGCTCTGGGGCACCTGACAACGGGTGTTTTCTGGCACAATTTGGGTGCAAACAGCATTCACTTAACTGTCGCGGACACGGGCTGGGGCAAAGCTGTTTGGGGCAAGTTGTACGGTCAGTGGTTCGCCGGAGCTACCGTTTTTGTCTTCGACCATGAGAAGTTTACGGCAGAGAAGATTATGCGAGCAATGGAGAAATACCACGTCACCTCTTTCTGCGCGCCTCCTACGATATATCGTTTCATGATACAAGAGGACTTCTCGAAGTATGATTTAAGTTCTCTGAAGTACTGTACGACAGCCGGAGAAGCACTGGAGCCTGCCGTCTACGACAAGTTCTACAAACTCACGGGTCTGAAAATGCATGAGGGTTTCGGTCAGACAGAGACCACAATGACGCTCGGCACGTTCCCATGGATTGAGCCGAAGCCGGGCAGCATGGGCAAGCCAAACCCACAATATGACGTCCACCTGCTCAAAGCAGACGGTTCCGAGTGTGAGGACGGAGAAAAGGGAGAGATATGCATCGACACCCGCGACGGCAAGTCAATCGGTCTTTTCAAAGGCTACTATCGTGACGAAGAGTTGACAAAGAAGGCTTGGCACGATGGATTCTACCACACCGGCGACCTCGCTTGGCGTGATGAGGACGGCTATTACTGGTTCGTTGGCCGTGCCGACGACGTCATCAAGAGTTCTGGTTATCGTATAGGCCCGTTCGAAGTGGAAAGTGCACTGATGACACACCCAGCCGTTGTGGAGTGCGCAGTTACCGGAGTCCCGGACCCAGTACGTGGTATGCTCGTCAAGGCGACCATCGTTCTGTCGAAGGAATATAAGGACAAGGCTGGCGACGCACTCATAAAGGAGTTGCAGAACCACGTCAAGCGCGAGACAGCGCCTTACAAATACCCACGCCGCATCGAGTTCGTCGACGAGCTTCCGAAGACCATCTCAGGCAAGATTCGCCGTGTTGAGATTCGTCAGAAGGATAGTAAGAAATGATGGACGATGAGATGATTGGAGAATAGGATGATGAGATTATAAGACAATAAATGAATAAAAAGAAAATCCGTATTGACCAACTGTAGGTCGATACGGATTTTTCTATTATCTAAACTAAAGCCTTATATAGTAACTTCTCTCAACTGAAAGATTACCATCTTACTTCGGAAGATGGAAGATACGCGTCAAATCGGACATCTGCTCATCACTCATGCCCTCAGGCTCGAAGCCCATGCAGCGCGCATCAATGTATATCTTGGCGCTCTTCGACAACACATCGATTTGGTCGAAAGCATCCATGACATCCTTGCCCTTTGCGAATACACCGTGCTTCTCCCAGAGAACGACATCGTAGTCGGCAAGTTCCTTGAGCGTAGCCTGTGCCAACTCGACACTGCCAGGTACCTGATAAGGAACCACTCCGAGCCCAAGCGGACAGAAAGCCTTTGTCTCCGGAATCATACTCCACAATATCTTCGTCAGAACATCCTTACCCAAGAACTTACGGTTGTGGCTCATTGCCACCAGTTCTATAGGGTGAGTGTGCACCGTAGCGTTATATCCTGAGCCAAGCTCAATCTGCTTATCGTGGACGAGAAGGTGCGAAGGCAGTTCCGATGTCGGCATAACGGGATTGTCGGCGATGATGACATAGCTCTTGCAATCGTCCAATATGCGAATCACACTGCCGTTTTCCATCGGGCAGCGAGCCAAGTCGCGCATGCGCTTCTGCGTTCCCTTGCAGAAGAAGTAATGTCCTTTGAGGTGCGGCAGAGTCTCTCCAATCTCAATAACGTCCGATATTGCGGGCATCGTGCGTATCTCGTCGTCAACATATTCGGTAATGTTCACCGTGATGTTACCGCCGTTTCGCTCTGCCCAACCATTCTGCCAGAGGTATCCGGCGACCTCAGCGACCTTGTCAATCTCCTTCTTCAAGGCAGGTCTTCCTTCTAAAATACTTTTCATTTCTCTATGTATTTGTAATCTTTATTTCGTAAATCCCTAACTAATACATCAGCCTTTCATCTCATCAACCAATCATCCCATCATCCTATCATCCATCATCACCCAATCAACTGAGGCAGGAACGTCGCAATGATGAGGACCACAATGCCCGTGATAAGTACACCGATGGTCTTGCTGTTGCAACCTTTCCACTCCTTGAGGATAATGCCCCATACGTTGCTGAACACAACATTAAGAGCCATAAGGATACAGAACGACAGTGTCATGAGTGTCGGCGACGATGTCAGGAAGCCTTTTCCTAGTGCCAAGCCAAAGAACTGACTGTACCACAGTGCACCTGCAAGGAAACAGAACACAAGGTTGTTGCCCCACACACGTCCCTTTCCGTAGTCAGCCCATGTGTTGTTCTTGTGGTTCTGCCATAGGCAATAGACTGCATTCGTGCAGAAACCGCCAACCGTAACAAGCAGTGTTGCAGGCAGGGTCTTGAACATATCGGGCGTCAAATCACCGAAGTTAATACCCTTTCCGAACTCCAGTCCGACGTTGAAGCACCCGCTCATGAAGCCGGCAAGCAACGCAATGGCAATGCCCTTAGGGAAGTTGAAGTCCTTGACGGCAGCCTTCTTCTCTTCATCCGACAGCATATCCGACTTCATCTTGCCTGCGAAGCCGATAATGGCGATGCCAAGCAGCGTGACAACAACGCCCACAATAACAGACGCCGTGAGCTGACTGAGCGCGTTCTCCTCGGGGAAGAAGATGTTGATAAGCACCGGACCCAATATCGTTCCGAGAGCTGCGCAAGTGCCAAGGGAAATCGACTGACCGAGAGCAACACCCAGATAGCGCATCGACAGTCCGAATGTCAGACCGCCAACGCCCCACAGCACGCCGAAGAGGATTGTCATCCAAAGGTTGAAACAATTAGCCGAAGCAAACAGCTCGCTCAGCGAATGTCCCTCCGGGACAGCCAGCAGAGCACCAAGGAACGGCAGGACGAGCCATGCAAAGACACCCTGCACGAGCCAGTAGCTTTCCCAACTCCAGCCGCGTATCTTGTTTATCGGCACGTAGCAGCTCGACTGGCAGAATGCGCCGACAGCGATTATAAGTAATCCTATTAGTATTTCCATCGCAAATAGAAGCCTCCCCAAGCCCCTCCGAATAGAGGGGGTGTTTAATATGTTGTGCCCCTGTCAAGACCATGCCGAAATGATTTGCGTTACAAGCACAAATCATTTCAACATCCTCCCCATGCGGGGAGGCTTAGAGGGGCTCTTCCTTTACTTTCTCAGGAACGTTACTTCCTGCTCATACCTCTCAATTTCCGGGATGTACTTCTCGCCCACAGGGACGTTGTTTTTGAGGTTGAAGTAATCGTAGACGGCACCGAACGGAAGTGTCTTCTCTTCCTCAAGGATAGCGAGACGCTGGAACAACTGACCATTGTCCTCGTACTTACGGAGCAAATCAAGCGGCTCGAGGAATGCTGCGAGCAGAGCCTTCTGTGTCGCACGAGTACCGATTATGTATGCACCGATGCGGTCGATGGAAGCGTCGAAATAGTCGAGTCCGATGTGAGCGCGGTGCAACTGACCTGCACGAACTAGCTCAGCGAAGAGGTTGCGGGTGTTGTCGTCGAAAAGAGTAACGTGGTCTGAGTCCCAATGCATTGGACGGCTGACATGCAGCATGAGCTCCGGCACGAACAGCAAGAGCGACGATACGGCATTGCTGACGTCCTCCGTAGGCTCGTAGTGACCAGTATCGAGGGTGTACATCATATTGTTCTTGGCGCAATAACCTGCAACGAAGTCGTGTGAGCCGACGGTGAATGCCTCAAGACCGATACCGAAGAGCTTTGCCTCCAGGCATGTCTTCATGTGCGGAAGCTTCTCACTCATAATATCGTCAAGGCTCTCCTTGAAAATCTTGCGATAGCGATACTTCTCTGTGGTGTAGTCCTTCGAGCCGTCATGAACCCAGATATTCATTATGCAAGGGTCACCCTGATACTCGCCCATAGCCTCAGCAATGCGGCGGCAGCGCTTCGTATGCTCTATCCAGAAGTTGCGGATGCCATCGTCGGGGTTAGCGAGCGAGAGCGTACCACTCATCGGATGTGAGAAACTTGTAGAGTTGAAGTCGAGTTTCAGGTTGTGTTCCTTGGCCCATTGCATCCAACTTTCGAAGTGCTTCGGCTCTACCTCATCACGGTCGACGAACTTTCCACCAAAGTCGCCGTAGGTCTCATGAAGGTTCAGACGGAATGTTCCGGCAAGCATCGACTGTACTTTCTCGATGTCCTGGCGCAGTTCGTCGATGTTGCGGGCACGTCCCGGGAAGTTACCCGTCGTCATTATGCCACCGCTGAGGGCGTCGTTGCGCTCGAAACCGACAACATCATCGGCCTGCCAACAGTGCAGGGAGACAGGTGTTTTCTCAAGTGTTTCAATGGCTTTATCGGTATCTACTCCCAAGGCTGCATAGCGTTCCTTGGCTTCTTCGTAATTTTTCTTGATAAGTTCTGCGTTCATAGCTTTTGAGTTTTTAGGGGTATTGTTTTGTTCTTTATTTACTATTATATTATTGTAAAGCCTCAACGGGCTTGTATTCTTCCATCTCAATGCTGTTGGCAATGATACGGCGCATTTCCCAAATGTCGCTGACGGCACCGGCAGCCTTAGCCTGAAGCATGATGTTTCCTATTGCGGTGCCCTCCTGCGGACCGGCGATGACGGTGACGCCACATGCGTTTGCGGTGAGCTGATTTAAGAAAGCGTTCTTCGAACCGCCACCGATTATGTGGAGAGTGGTAATGTCGAAGTCGGCAAACTCACGAAGCCACGTGAACACCTGACGATAGCGCAGTGCAAGCGAGTCGAAGATACAGCGGCAGAACTCTGCACGGGTCTGTGGCACCGGCTCGTTGTTGGCGCGGCAGTAGTTTTCTATTGCCTTAAGCATCGACGGCGGATTGGCGAACGAGGCATCGTCTGGATTGATGATACTCTTCGATGGTGGCAGCGCCTTGGCACTGGCCTGGAGAACCTGATGCGACAGTTCCTTGTCCATGTCGCCCATCTCATGTTTCCACGAAGCCTTCCACTCTCGACGGCAGCATTCGTAAATCCACATTCCGCAGATATTCTTCAGGAAGCGTGTCGTGCCTTCAATGCCACCCTCGTTGGTGAAGTTGAGGTCGTAGGAACGCTTGTTTATAATCGGCTTACGGCTTTCGATGCCCATCAGACTCCATGTTCCGGAACTGAGATAAGCGAACTTCTCGTCCTTTGCAGGTACAGCAGCGACAGCCGAGGCGGTATCGTGACCGGCAACGGCGACAACCGGAACGGCTCCGAGACCTGTCAATTTCTGTACTTCTTCTGTAAGTGTGCCGATGACGGTGGCAGGGTTTGTCATCGGACCAAACTGACTGCGGCTAAGTCCGAGGCTGTCGAGTAGTTCGGGGGCGATGTCCTTCGTCACCGGATTCAACATCTGGCTGGTCGAGCAAACGGTGTATTCGCAGACTGCCTTTCCCGTCAACATATAGCTGAGAGCATCGGGAACGAAGAGTATTTTGTCGGCATTCTCAAGTGCACTGTTGCCTTCCTTCTTCATGGCATACAGCTGGAAGAGGGAGTTGAAGTTCATGAACTGGATGCCAGTGAGCTCATACACCTTTTCCTTTGGCAACTGTTCGCTGAAGAACTGCTCCATTGTCCCGAAGGTATGCGGGTCACGATAGGCCATAGGATTTCGCAGCAGGGCACCGTCCTTGCCAACGAAGACGAAGTCGCAGCCCCATGTATCGATGCCGATGCTCTGTATGCTGACACCTCGCTTAGCGACGAGTTTCAGTCCACGGATGACCTCGTTGTAGAGGGCGAATATGTCCCAGTAGACGTGGCCGCCTGTTTCGATGAGGTTGTTGTCGAAGCGTGTCAGTTCCTCCAGTTCAATCTTGCCATCGGCAAGCGTGCCAATGATGGTGCGTCCGCTGGTTGCTCCGAGGTCAACGGCAAAGAAAGCGGCTCCGCCTTTCGCTGCAGACGAATTGTGTTTCATGCTTTCAGTCATTTTTGTTTAGTCCATATGGAACAGCTCTTCGAGAGGAATGCTGACCGGAGAGTTATCCTTATTGGTGTCCATGATGTCTGCCATCATGTCCCACCACTTCTGTGTTATCGGGTCAACGGCGGTCGTATCCTGGCTGTTGGTGTCCTTGGAGCACTCCTGATAGGCGAAGAGGAGGTTGGTCTCCTTATCCCAGAAGATGCTATAGTTGCTCACTCCCTGGTCCTCGCTTATCATCTTCTTCAGTTCAGGCCAGATGGCTGCGTGGCGCTTGGCGTACTCTTTCTCGCAGCCGGCTTTCAGGTACATTTTGAATGCAAATCTTTTCATAGCTTTGTGGTTTATGGTTGTGGGGCTTCTGCGGCGCAGAAGCAAACCGAACATGCAGGCTAGCGCTTCACACCGTTGATGACGACGTCCTTAACTTTTGTGTCGGTGATGAGCGAGGGGTCGAAAGCGTTCTTCACGTCGGTGACCTTTATGTGCTCAAAGGTGAAGTCGCAGAGGTCGTACTTGTCGCTGGTGCCAACATCGAAGAAGTTCTGGCAATCCATGTCGATGTTCTTTATAGTGATGTGGCGACAGTAAGACTCTGGCATGTCCTTGCGTTCCTGCGGCTTGAAGAACTGTGTCCACGGACGTACAACGAGGAAGCTGCGTGTCTTTCCGGTAATGCCTTCGACACGGACGTATTCGTATTGTTGCGGGGTATCGGGGCGCATCTTCAGCCAAAGCACACGGTTGGCGTTGCGGCTGGTGCAGTTGCGAAGGATGATATTGCTATCGTGAAGGCTCTCAGAGCCCAGAGTCAGCATGCCATGAACGGTATCGTAGCGGCAGTTCTGTATTATGACGCGCTCGACGGGACCGTTGACAGACATCGTATCGGCGTACGTTCCCTTGCCCCCCTTGAGGACAACGGCATCGTCGTTGACGTTCATATAGCAGCCGTCGATGAGGAAGTCGTGGCATTTATCAATGTCGATGGCATCGGAACTCGGAGCTTTCACGCCCGAGGTGGGTGCATAGATGTAGCAGTCGAGGTAGCGTACGTGGTCGCTGCTGTACACGTGGTTGGTCCAGAACGGACTGTTCACAAGGTGAACGTCCTGCACTGTGACATTCGACGAATTGGAGATATACACAAGGCGCGGGCGCTGCGCATCCTTGTTGGTACACTGCGGATTCCACTTGCGGCGTATCCAGAATTCGTTCCAGTAGTTGTAGCCATTGCCGTCGATGGTTCCCTTGCCGGTGATAGTGAACCCGTTGACACCGTCGGCATTGACGAGCGCAGAGAAATACTGGCATGTCTCGCCTTCGATACGTGTCTCAAGAATCTTGAAATCGCCAATGCGGTCGGAGCCTTTCAGCTTTCCTCCCTCGACGATATGCAAATGGGTGTCCGGCTTGAAGAACAGCGAACCACTCAGGAATGTTCCCTTCGGGATGACGACGACACCACCGCCATCGGCAGCGGCCTTGTCGATGACAGTCTGCAAGGCTTCGGTCTGCACAATCGTCGAGTCGTTCTTTACTCCGTAATCTGTGACAACGTATTGCTTTCCGAGCAAGTTGACATCGACTTTCGTGGTGTTATCGAACCAAGAATCTATCTTTGTGCCGTCGGGCCAGTTGTCGGCAGCAACATCAACGGTACCGGCAAAGGCAACTATCAGTGACAGCAGGGTTTTAAAAAGAAAATTTTTCCGCATATTTTCAAGTCGTAATGACAGGTTTATTGCTTATTGTTTCAACTGTTGCAAAGGTACTTACTTTGCCCAAGACATGGCTTTGCAAAATGATTTTGTTGCTTAAAGATTTGACAAGCAACAGCAGGGACGGGGCTTGTGGCAGTACGCTCGTCCTTGCAAAGGATAAAAACGCAAAGAGGCTTTATTATCTAACATCGAATGATACAGATGAAACGGATGTTTTCAAGGTTTTCTTCTTACACACGGTTTGGAGGTTTACGAATAGCCATCGAACATAATACGATGAACCCAAACCTATCCAACGGGAATGCGAAAGCTAACCAACGGGAATGCGAAAGCTAACCAACGGGATTGTCAAATCTCAACTCTCATCTTGGTTTTTAATTTATTTTTGATTAGTTTTTAATTTATTTTTCCTCCATTTTTAATTTATTTTTTAAACAAAAATAAATTAAAAATCAAGGTAGAAGTTATCCTTTTGGATTTCAGTAGTTTATCTTTCATATCACGGAAGGACAACCACGGCAACGAAAAAAGGGGCCCGCGCCATTTCGGCACGAGCCCCCCAACCTTAAAAAAGAAACTAATATCTAATATTGTACAACCTAAACTTCGATTGAGATTTAGTACCCCGGATTCTGAGTGAATACATCAGGATTCGTCACTGCATCCATCTGATCTTGTGGGATAGGACGATAGAGGAAGTGATGGCTAGCGTCAGCGTTGAGCTGCGGTGAAGCCTGAGCATTGTACTTAGCAACGTACTCGTAGAGTTTGCCCGTACGCTTGAGGTCGAACCAGCGCATCTGCTCACCGCAGAGCTCGATGGCACGCTCGCTGAGGACAGTGTCGAGAGTTGCGTTACCCTTCAGAGTGTTGTCCGTTCCAGCCTTTGCACGGACAGTGCGGAGCTGGTTGATGGTTGCCATTGCACCTGCGCCGTCACCGAGAGCGACCTGGCACTCAGCCTTGATGAGGTAGAGTTCCGGCAGACGCATTACGATAGCGTCGCGGCTCGAGATATCGTGTGTAGGATAGTTGGCGTCATATACGTTGTCAAGGAACTTCTTGAGACCTGGGAATGAGCACCATCCGCCAATCTTATAGGTATTGTAGCGGTTGTCTCCATATACATCAGAGGTAGCCTTTGCAGCCTCAGTTGGCTTAGCGGTTGCAGGGTCCATGCTTGTGTAAACAGGGATATCACCACCTGCTGCGAACTGGATGCGGTACTTGCCCTTTGCCCATGCCTGAGCCTTCTTTCCCTCTGGAGAGTCTCCATTGAGAGGAGAATAGTAGATAAGGGTGTCCTGCTGCATGTCAGGATAGCACTTAGAAACATTCTTGTAAAGGTCTGGGCCTGCTACATCGTAGTGGTCGAGAAGGGTTGCCTCACAACGCTGGTCGGTAGCCTTGTGCTCCTCGAGCAGCTGCCAGAGGTGCAGTGACGGCAGGTAACGGGTGAAGCCACGTCCGTAAGGAGAATACTTCTCGGCAACGAAGACGTTCTTTCCTGTTGACGCACTCTTGATGTAAGATGATGATTCACCGGTAGAACGGATGAACGCAGTTGTGGTATTGTTCTTGTTGCTACCAACATCGGTAGCACCATTGTTCCACATCGGGACGAACATCAGCAACATTGCAGAACCGCCACGGGTGTATCCTGTACGTGTGATGAGCGAGCAATACTTCATTGGGTCTCCGCTTCCGTCAGTGCGATAACGGTAAGGTATGCAGTTGACGGTAGACTTCAAATCCTGAGAATAGGTGATGCCGAAGAGGGCTTCGCTATTGGTGTTGTAGCTCTCGTTTTTCATCGACCATACATCGTTGTAGTTGCTGTAGAACGAAGCATAGCCTGAACCGATGACAGCGTCGGCCTCATTCATTGCAGCCTGATAGAGAGCGTTGGTGTTCATTGAAGCATAAGTGTCGTTTCCGGCAACTTGCTCGTTGAGCTGACCGCCTATCCAGCTTGCAGCATACAACAGGACGCGAGCCTTGAAAGCACGTGCAGCCCAATAGTTGGCGCGGCCGTCTGCCTTTGTTCTGTAGTCGGCAGCGTCGAAGTCTTTAATACTCTCGTCGAGGTCGGCAAGAATCTTTCCGTAAACTTCATTCTGCGGGGTCTTCACCGGTGCGAGGTTCTGCGACGTAATAGGTTCGTCGTTGTAAGGAATGTCGCCCCAGATGTTGACCATGTGGAAGTAATAGAATGCGCGGAGGAAGTAGACCTCACCGAGATTCTGGTTCTTCAGTGCGTCGTTAAGATCCTTGTTCTGAGGTATCTGCTGCATGGCGTTGTTACAAACGTCCACTGCATCGTAGAACATCTCCCAATAGTGGTCGAGGCAGGCGTTATCCTTTGAATTGTCGTCGAGTGCCGTCGGCGTGATATTATACTGGCAGAGCGACTTCTGCTTGTTGTCGTAGCCATAGTAGAACAGGTCGGTACCCATCTCAGAGAGGCCGAGTCCTGCCTCTTTACCGTACCAGCCGCGTGCGAAACTGTAGCAACTGGCAACCAGTCCGTCAATACCCGACTTGGTGTTGTATGTCAGGTCTGCCGTAGAGCCCACCTTGTTGTCCTCGTCGAGATAGTCGGAGCAGGACGTAACGCCCATGGTGAGGGCGGCTGCGGCTGTCAATAATATTATTTTTGCTTTCATAGTGACTGCTTGTTTTTTAGAATTCAACATTTACTCCAAGAATAATCTGCTTCTGCAAAGGGAATGCTATGCTACCGCCACGTTCTGGATCGTAGTCGTCGATGCTGCTGAAGGTGATGTAGTTCTTCATTGACATGTAGACGCGGGCAGAGCTCATACCGATGTGACGTATCCAGTTCTTCGGGAGATTGTAGGCAAGTGTGATGTCCTTAATCTTGAAGAAGTTGGCCTTTTCGTACATCAAAGAAGAAGCGTAGGTATTGTATGTCCACTGCTGGTCAGCTCCGAGACCTGGGCTTGGGAACTTTGCGTTCTGGTTGGCAGGTGTCCAATAGTCGATTGAACCCCAGTTAGCCGACTCGTAGTTGAGCTGGTCGTTCATGCCATACTCGATGTATCCACCCAGACGAGCCATCATCTGAACACTCAGAGAGATGTCCTTATAAGTGAACGTATTGTTGAAACCGAAGATATGGTTAGGGTCTTTGTCGTAGAAAATCTTATCATGGTCGGCGTCAATCTTACCGTCGTTGTTGACATCGGCAATCTTCAGTGTTCCAGGGTCGCCATAGTGAGCCGGGAAACTTGGAGTGATGCCTTCAGCCTGGTAGCGTGCAAGCTCCTGTTCGAACTCGCCAATGCCCCATGTTCCGAGTGCCTTGTAGTCGTAGAACGTATTGACACGCTCGCCAACGGCACGTGCCGTGGTACCGGTGAGGTACTTATCGACACCTTCGGTGAGCTCGGTGATTTCGTCGGTCATGTGAGAATAAGACAGAGCAGCGTTCCATGTGAAGTCCTTCGTGCGGATAACGTCAGCGTTGATGCCAAGTTCAACACCGAATCCCTTTGTCTTACCGATGTTGTCGATAACGCTTGGGAATACTGAAGATGCAGGAGCGGTCTTGTAGAACAACAGGTCGTAGGTGTGGTTCCAGTACAAATCGAATGTTCCATTGATACGTCCGTTGAGGATACCGTAGTCAAGACCAATATCGAATGAAGATGTCTTCTCCCATGTCAGGTCTTTGTTAGCCATTGATGAAGGAATCTTTCCAACGAGGTCATTACCACCAAGATAGTAGTAAACATTGTATGCTGAGAGAGCACCGAGAGTTGAATACGGGTCGATGGCTGCGTTACCAGAGAGACCCCAAGAAGCGCGGAGCTTCAAGTTGCTGAGCCATGAGCGCGTACCTTCCATGAATTTCTCCTCAGAAATTCTCCAACCGAGTGACACTGATGGGAACCAGCCCCACTTATGGCCATCTGCTAGGGTCGAAGAACCATCGGCACGGAGGGAAGCCTGGAAGAGATAGCGGTCGAGGTAGCTGTAGTTGACACGTCCGAAGACAGAAACCATGCTCTGTTTGATGTATTCGTTGTCAATTGTAGGACTGCCAATCTTACTCAAATCGTAGAAAGCGCTCTCATAATAGTGCGTCGTTCCGGCGTCACCGTAGACCTGTGTCTGCTCTGTAACGTCCTGCCACATTTCGTGTCCCAGCAATGCTGTGAAGTCATGCTTGTCACTTCCGAAATTTGTATTGTAGTTGAGAGTGTTGTCCCAAGTGTAGCGGGTGACGGTGCGGTTGGTCGAACTGATGTAGTTAGTTGACGGAGCCTGATAGCGTCCCTGGCTCTGGTAGTCCTGATAGAGACCGTCGCGGCTGTTGTTGCGGTTGACAGCGAACTGTGAACGGTACATAAGGCCCTTGATAGGAGTAAATTCAACGTAAGCATTACCGAAGAAACGAGTGCTCTCGACATTGCGCTGGTAAGCGCCTGGAACGTCGTCAAGCAGTGGCGAGCAGTGTGCTGCATACCAAGGGTTAGGCGTTGCGTTGATGGTACCATCGTTAAGGTAAGCGTGAGTGATAGTCGTCATCTTCAGAGCCTGCGAGTATACGCCACTGTTACGGCGGTCATTGCTCTTGTAAGTGAACTGAAGTGAAGTACCGACCTTGAACATTTTGTTGATACGATGGTCGATATTGGCACGGCCGTTGTAACGATTCATCTTATCGTTCTTCATGATACCGCGGTCGTTCATCATTCCGAGGCTGATGTTGAAGTTGGTTTTCTCGTTTCCGCCACCAACTCCAATCTCGTAATCCTGCGTCGTGCTGTTGCGAAGGAGCATGTCACCCCAGTCGGTGTACGACTTATCCTTGTAGATATCGAGGGTTGAAGTACCGTCGGCGAGTGACTCTGTCAGTACGTCCTCAGGCGTTACGACAGCTGTTCCCCAAGTTCCGGTCTGAGCGTATGTAGCATAGTTCTGCTTGTATTCGCTCTTATCGATAAGGCGATTGACCTCGCGGTCGCCATACATAGACGTTGCTGTGCTCGTAGGAGAGTTCCAACTGTTGTAGAAACTGAAGTTGACGCGAGTCTTACCGGCCTGTCCACGCTTTGTGGTGATGATGATAACACCGTTAGCACCACGTGTACCGTAGATAGCTGTAGAAGCTGCATCCTTGAGAATGTCCATGCTTTCGATATCGTTAGGGTTGATATCGATAGTGGTACCATACTCAACACCGTCGACAATAACGAGCGGGTCGTTGCTGCCGAGGATTGAACGGTTACCACGAAGCTTAATGCTGATGCCGCCACCAGCCTGTCCGTCGGACTGTGTCAAGTCCACACCAGGAACCTTAGCCTGCATTGCCTGCATGGCGTTGGCTGCTGCGACGTGAGCAATATCGTCAGCCTTGACCGATGCGACAGAACCGGTGAGGTCCTTCTTCTTCATCGTTCCGTAACCGACAACAACGACCTGGTCGAGCTGTTGCTCGTCTTCCTTCATCGTAATGGAGACAGACGACTGACTGCCGACCTTCACGTTCTGGTCGAGATAGCCTACATAGCTGAATGTTAGATTTGTGGATGGTTTGACATCGGGGATGGAGAAGTTACCGTCGATATCTGTTACAGCGGCAGCTTGTCCGTCAGCCATGACTGTAACACCAATCATGGGTTCGCCAGATGCATCCTTCACGGTTCCCGTAACTGTCTGTTGAGCATAGCCAACAAAGCAGACGAGACTTAAGAGCAGAGCCGAGGTGGCTCTCTTGAATGTTAGATTCATAGACGTTTTGCTTTTAAGAATTGATTATGTTTTAGTGGTTTGGTTATTACTTTTCAACTGTTAGCAGGTTCTTTGCAGATTGCGTAACTGCCGACAAAATTAAACTATATTACGATTTCAGTACTTGAATTTTTGATTTTGTAACTTTCAGTTATGTTCAAAAATGTAAAATTCTTCGATTTATATGTCCTTTAGGCGAAAAATATGTAACTTTGCGGTACCAAGAAACTAATAATGCAACCTACTAAAAACTAAATGAAAAAGAACTTTAAATACCTTGTTGCAAGTCCGCATGATTTGGAATGGGGGCTCACGGTGTCGACGGTGGGATACGAGGAGATAGCTCCGGATGAAGACTATCCTACCAACGGACATGCCGACGGCTATTCTTTCAATGTCGGGACGGGACGCGTTCTCGACGAATATCAGCTTCTTTATATCACAGGAGGCGGTGGAACGTTCCATTCTTCAAGCATAAAAGAAACGCAACTGAAGAAAGGCGATGTCTTTCTATTGTACCCCGGCGAGTGGCATTCGTATCATCCGGGAAAGAAGGGATGGAAGAGCTATTGGATAGGATTTAAGGGACCGAACATTGACGAGCGTGTCAAGGCAGGCTTCCTCTCTGTCATGAAGCCTATATATTATATAGGTTATAACAGCGAATTTATCACTCTGTTCGAGAAAGCCCTAAAGATAAGCGATAGGGAGCCAATACATTTCCAGCAGACACTTGCCGGCATCGTCAACTGTCTTATAGGTATGATGTACTCGTTGGAGCAGTCTGAGGCGCTGAAGGCCAACTCCGCCGACAGCGACTTAGTCAATCAGGGACGCGAACTGATACGTGCCAACCTCGAAAGCACATTGTCGATACAGGAAATTGCCGAGCGGCTGAACATAAGCTACAGTAAATTCCGCCGCATTTTCAAGAATTTCACGGGCTTCTCGCCGGCTTACTATCAGATGGACCTGAAGCTGCAACGTGCCAAGGACTTGCTGTCGACAACGTCGATGAGCATCAAGGACATTGCTTACAGGCTCGACTTCACGTCGCCGGACTACTTCTCGACGAAGTTCAAGCAGAAAACCGGACTGAAGCCAAGCGAGTTCCGCGGTGAGGAAGAGTGACGTGAAAATGCCGGAAGTTGCATTATTTTATAGTTAAAAGGACAAAAATTAAAGTGCGACGAAAGCAGAAAAGCGTAACTTTGCGTCCATAAAACAACAACGAAAAAACTATGAGACGACTACTATTTTCCCTGCTTATCCTGACTGCTATGGCTGCTCAGGCACAGTCAACAAGTGACATTCTGAACCTCGCACGCCGTGTGAACAGCTATTTCATGGCACAAAACCCAGACCCGACGAAGCCCACTTTCGTAAAGAAAGAGCGTACCAGCAATCTCTGGACACGCGCCGTCTACTATGAAGGACTAATGGATTTGTACTCAATCGACCCCGATACGGCTTACATTAACTACACCGACCGTTGGGCAAACTTCCATAAATGGACCGCGCGGGGCTCCGTTGACAACACAAATGCCGACAACCAGTGCTGCGAGCAGACGTACATCGACCGCTATGTTATGGCTAAGCAACCGGAAATGATAACTCCTACGAGAATAAACCTTAACCATCAGATTGGTACAGGGCGCAAAGACTACTGGTGGTGGATAGATGCCATACAGATGGCGATGCCTATCTACGCCAAGTACACACAGCTTACAGGCGACCGCCACTATCTCGACTATGCCATGGAGAGCTACCGTGACACCCGCGACCGCCGCGGACTGTTCAACGTTGCGGAAGGTTTCTGGTGGCGCGACAGTGTCTACAAAGCCCCATACAAGGAGCCGGACGGAAAGAACTGCTACTGGAGCCGCGGCAACGGATGGGTCTATGCCGCCCTCGTACGTGTCATGAAGACTCTCAATCCTGAAGATGTCTACTACAAAGAACTTGAAAAAGACTTCATCATCATGAGCCAGGCACTCAGGAAAGTGCAGCGCCGCGACGGCTATTGGAACGCTAGTCTGGTATCGAAGAACTACGAAGGACCGGAGATGACAGGCACTGCGCTGTTCCTCTACGGTATGTCATGGGGCATACAGAACGGCATCCTGCCTGCAAGCGAGTACCGTCAGACTTGCGACAAAGCGTGGAAGGCTCTCGCTGCGTGCGTCCACGACAACGGATTCCTTGGCTACAACCAAGGCACCGGAGCAGACCCGTCGACCGGACAGCCCGTTACCTACAACAGCGTTCCTGACTTTGAGGACTACGGAACAGGCTGCTGGCTCCTCGGCGCAACAGAGTACTACCGTCTCTTGCAGCAAAAGTAACCACCCTTAATGCCCTTTCCTGCGGCTCACGTTCTGCGGTAGGAACGCCCGCACCCTCCCGTTCGGTTTGCTTCTGCTCCGCGGAAGCACCTCCCAACCACCCACCATCATGACCAAGAAGCACCTTCTCCTTACATTATTATATATAGTACCCCTACTCGCCGCGGCACAGACCACGGTGCTGCTGCCGCCCTACTCCGTCACGACCAAGCCCGGAACACGCTGGTGGTGGCTAGGCTCTGCCGTCGACTCCACCAACCTTCAGTGGAACCTCGACGAGCTCCACAGCCACGGCATCGGCACCGTTGAGATAACACCGATATACGGAGTGCAAGGCAACGAGCGCCACGAGCTGTCGTTCCTGTCACCCGAATGGATGCACGCCATACGCGAAACGGAGGAGATAGCTGCCCGCGACTCTATTCAAGTCGACATGAACAACGGAACTGGATGGCCGTTTGGCGGACCGTGGATAAAGCTAGACGAAGCGGCATGCAAGGCTATCTTCGTCGATACGCTCGTAAGCAAGAAGACCGACATAAGCAAAATCGAATTCAACATACCGCTGAAGGAGCGCGCCACGAGCCACCTCTCGGCCGTGCGCACATTCCCGTCAGCCGTCAAAGGCATGCAGCGTGTCATCGCACTCTACATCGGACGCACCCGCCAGAAGGTGAAACGGGCAGCGCCGGGAGGCGAAGGCTGGGTCATAGACCACTTCGCTGCCAACGCTGTCCGTCATTATCTGTCACACATCGACTCAGCGTTCACGGCCAGCAGAACACCCTACCCCACCACTTTCTTCAACGACAGCTATGAGGTTTACGGTGCCGACTGGACCCCGACCTTAGCCGACGAGTTCCAACAAAGACGCGGCTACAGCCTGTTGGACAACCTTGACAAGCTTATCGACGGCAATCAGCAGGTCGTAAGCGACTATCGGGAGACTCTTTCGGACATGCTTTACGAGAATTTCACGCTCCAATGGGTTGCATGGGCTCACAGCCACGGTGTCAAAGTACGCAATCAGGCTCACGGTTCACCAGCAAACCTCCTCGACTTGTACGCCGCCGTGGACATTCCGGAGATTGAAGGATTCGGGCTTTCGGACTTTGGCATACGTGGACTTCGCACCGACTCTGGCTTCACACGTAAGAATTTCTCTGATGTCAGCATGCTGAAATATGCGCCGTCGGCTGCCCATGTGGCCGGCAAACCCCTCGTCAGCAGTGAGACTTTCACGTGGTTGACTGAGCATTTCCGCACTTCGCTGAGTCAGATGAAACCCGACTTGGACCTCATGTACACCTGCGGAGTGAACCGGATGTTCTTCCACGGCACGGCATATAGTCCCAAGGACGATGCATGGCCAGGCTGGAAGTTCTACGCTTCGATAGACATGAGCCCGACGAACAGCATCTGGCGCGACGCACCTTTCCTCATGCGGTACATCGAACGGTGCCAGCGACTGCTGCAATGGGGTGAGCCCGACAACGACTTCCTCATCTACCTGCCCGTCCGCGACATGTGGAAGAAGGACACGAAGCACCTTCTAATGATGTTCGACATCAACACGATGGACAAGAAAGCACCGGAGTTCATCCGCTCTGTCATGGAAGTCGACTCGCTGGGATACGGCTACGACTACATCAGCGACCGCCAACTGTCAAAGGCGCAAACGTCAACCGAGGGCACAATAACCACCGAGGGCGGAACGGTTTACCAAGGACTGATTGACCCGCGCAAACCTATCGATGAAGCTGAGCTCAGCAGCAGGGCAACGCCGGAGGAACTTCGCACGAAGCTTCGCCTGCGTTACATCCGCCGCCGCAACCCGTCGGGATGGCACTACTTCATCGCCAACCTCACGCCGAACGATGTCGACAGTTGCATTTCGCTTGCTGTGCCATGCTCAAAGGCGACGTGGTATAATCCAATGACCGATAAGTACAGTGTTGCGAACATTGAAAACGGAAAGCTTCGTGTAAGTCTTCTGAGTGGTGAAAGCCGATTCCTGCTCGTTCAGAAAGACGGTCCAGACTCGCTTGCCTTACCGAAACAGATTACTCCGGCTGTAAGGTTCAACCGCAACGCGACATCAAAGGTCATCGATACGACGTGGAATCTGAGTTTCATTGAGGAAGCGCCGAAGGTCAACAGAACATGGACGCTGCCGCATCCGCGGACTTGGGAGACGCTCGACGACGACAGTGTGCGCGTCACAATGGGGACCGGCGTCTACACAACGACACTGAAACTCGACAAAGCTGATGCACGGAAGCACTGGGCTATTGACCTTGGCGACGTGCGGGAGTCAGCTCGTGTCTATATCAATGGCACATTCATCGGCTGCGCTTGGGCTGCTCCTTTCATCCTCGATACTCACGGAACACTGCGCAAAGGCAACAATGAGATTCGCATTGAGGTGACGAATTTGCCGGCAAACCGCATCGCCGACATGGACCGCCGTGGTGTTCAGTGGCGCAAAATGAAGGAAATCAACGTCGTCGACATCAATTATAAGCACACGACTTACGCAAATTGGGCTCCCGTAAAGAGTGGCCTCAACTCCGAAATCAGGCTCGTGGAGTATTGATTTAAATGACTTTCCTCCTCCAACCAAATAGATGTTAATTCTCCTCCTTCCCCTTTACGGAAACATCCACATCTATTTCATCCACTGCAGGGGCGCCTTCTGCAGTGGAAATTGTAGAGGGTACGTATCCGACAGATATTACTTGAAGGCTATCGTATCATTCGTCTCACATCTGTGATGCATCGTGTCAATTACCTAATCATCGAGACTTTCGTGTCGTTCGTGCTTAAAATAGAATTAATCACGCAAAAGTCTGTTTTACATTCACACGGAGTTTAAAGATTTAAAAGATTTATTTCGCTAGTCGCTACACGCATCAAGGCAAAGAGGAATCGGCGAAGCCGACATCTTTAAAATCATTAAACTCCGTGTGAAATATTTTGTTTTGACGATTGTGAACTATCAATAGGAATTCTTTTCTGCACGAATACATGAATAATACGATTTTCTTTGCTTTCACGATGCATCACAGATGCGGTGCGAAGAACACGATACGGACAGGCAAAAGAGACGTAAAAGCATGGAATTTTGTAAAGAAGCCAAAGCAGACAGACATTACTTGAAGGCAATCGTGTCATTCGCCTCGCATCTGTGATGCATCATGTCAATAATCAAATCATCGTTAATTTCTTGTCTTTCGTGCGTAAAATCGAAGTTGCAAAGCGAACACATCCACTGCAGGGGCGCCCCTCGTGGGTGCCCGATCGCCTTTGCAAAGGCGAATAATCATGTCATTACAGTATCCCTACTTGCCTTAACACAATGGAAGAAAAGAATGTCTTTATGTCATTATGTCCAATATCTATTCGGTCTTTCAGACCGATCGGGCACCCACGAGGGGCGCCCCTGCAGTGGATGACATAGCCGTTTGGACCTTAGCGGATATTCATTTAATATAATGTATTTGACTCCCAAACAGCATCAGGCTGCGAAACGGAATCCGTAAGAAATGTTTACAGCAAATCGAAAGCTGCCGAACGAGCTTGCAAAAGGTCATCTTTTGCAACGCAAAACCTTATCTTTCGACTTCCAAAACCTAAGGTCTTGGAAGTCCAAAGCTATGCTTTTGCAACGGCATTGACTATCAATGAGTTAAGGAGACAAAAACAAACAGGTCGAAAAGGAAAAATCCTGACATAGCAAACTTATTATCATCAAGTATATTCTGACCTCTCCAAGCCTCCCCCAAGAGGAGGATGTCTGGTTACCGAATGTCTCTTTGCGCTCCAATTCTTAGGTAATCAGGTATCCCCTCACGTGGGATGGGCTTGGGGAGGTATCTCGATGTTTTGTCACCAATTACCCTTCTAACTCGGCAAGATGAAAGGAAACGATACAAAAAAGAGCTGAAAGGTTACAGACTTTCAGCTTTTTTTTGTATTTTTGCAAAGCTATTTACTAATAAGCTACAGCAAAATGAAACGTATAGTAGTAAAAATTGGCAGTAATGTACTGACCCGCGATGATGGAAAACTCGATGTAACACGCATGTCGGCGATAGTGGATGAGGTCGTTTGGCTTCGCAACAACGGCTACGAAGTCATCCTCGTATCGTCCGGTTCCATAACGTCGGGACGCGGCGAGATGCACACCGAACGCAAGCTCGACAGCGTATCGGAGCGCCAACTGTACTCCGCACTCGGACAGGTAAAGCTCATGGGGCTCTACTACGACCTGTTCCGGGAGTACAATGTACACATCGGACAGGTGCTGACGATGAAGGAAAGCTTCTCCACCCGTGGCGAATACCTCAACCAGCGGGCGTGCATGAATGTCATGCTGGAGAACGGTGTGCTGCCGATAGTCAACGAGAACGACACAACGAGCGTAACGGAGCTGATGTTCACCGATAACGATGAGCTCGCAGGACTCGTCGCTTCGATGATGGATGCCGACACTCTTGTCATTCTGACTAACGTCGACGGAATATACAACGGCGACCCTGCCGACCGCAATACCCGTGTGATACCGATGGTGAACTACGACCGCGACTTGGGTGAATATATCCAGACGAGCAAGAGCGACTTCGGTCGTGGCGGCATGATAACGAAGGCCAGTATTGCCAGCAAGGTCGCCGAGGAAGGCATCAAGGTCATCATTGCGAACGGAAAGACCGACAACATACTGCCAGAGCTTGTCGAGAAGCCGCAGGAGACGATGCATACTGAGTTCCGTCCGAACCCGAACCCGACAACGCTGGTGAAGAAATGGATTGCGCATAGTGAGAGCTTCGCCAAGGGAGTCGTCAAGATTAACGACAAGGCACGCGCCGCTCTGGAGAGCGACAAGGCTACAAGTCTGTTGCTCGTGGGCGTCACCGACGTTGAAGGCGACTTCGAAGAGGGCGACATCATCAATGTCGAGGATGCATCGGGCAAGACCATTGCCATCGGTCGCAGTGCTTACTCCGCCGACGATGCACGCAAGAACATCGGTGTCCACGACATCAAGCCGCTCATACATTACGACTATTTGTATATGGAGTAAGACCTCCCCCGACCCCTCCGTACGGAGGGGAGAAGGAAGATACAATGATAAACTATTGCGTACAAGCACTATCTCTAAAACGAAACAACCATGGACAACAACATAGATACCCACTCAAGCACACACAAGACTAACCCACATCCCCTCCTTTCGGAGGGGCTTGGGAAGGCTCCGGGGGCCCTTGGCCCGGTCTTTTCTTCAGTTAAGTCTGCCTCAAAGACCCTCGCCCTCATCCCCGACGACAAGCGGAACGCCATCCTCAACGCCGTTGCCGATGCCATTGTAGCCAACAAAGAGATGATTTTGAAGGCCAACCAAGACGACCTCGACCGTGCCGGAAAGGACTATGCGTTCTACGACAGACTGCTGTTGACACCCGAACGCCTCGACGGAATCGCTGCCGACATGCGTCACGTAGCAACACTGCCGTCACCGCTCGGTCACGTTCTGAAAGAGAAGACTTTGGAAAACGGACTCCATCTACGCCGCGTCAGCGTCCCGTTCGGTGTCATTGGAATGATTTTCGAGGCTCGGCCGAATGTCACCTTCGACGTATTCTCACTCTGTTTCAAAAGTGGCAACGCCACAGTGCTTAAGGGCGGGAAAGAAGCTGACGGTACAAACCGCGCCGAAGTAGCCCTCATCCACGACGTTCTGAAAGCCAACGGTGTCGACCCGGCGGTCATTGAGTTACTGCCGGCTACCCACGAGGCAACGGCGGCTATGCTGACGGCAGTCGGATACATCGACCTATGCATTCCACGGGGCAGCAAACGTCTCATCAGCTTTGTCCGCGACACAGCCAAAGTACCGGTTATCGAGACCGGAGCGGGTGTCGTTCATTGTTATTTCGACGCCAGTGGGGATTTAGCTAAGGGTCAACGGATTGTCGACAACGCCAAAACGCGCCGCTGTACGGTGTGCAACGCTCTCGATTGTCTGCTCATCAACCGCCGGCGGCTTGATGATTTGGCTGCTCTCGTCATGCCGATGGCACCGAAGGGAGTCATTCTTCATGCCGACGAGGATGCCTACAAGGCTCTGAAGGACAAGTATCCCGACAACCTTCTCGTCCACGCTGATGGCGAAAAGACATGGACAACGGAGTGGCTGAGCATGCAGATGGGTGTCCGTACTGTCGATAATCTCGACGAAGCACTTGAGCATATCGCTACTTATGGCAGTGGTCACAGCGAGAGTATCGTCACTGAGGATAAGGCGTCGGCAAAGAAATTCGAGGATATGGTCGATGCTGCGTGCGTCTATGTGAATGCTCCTACGAGTTTCACCGATGGCGCCCAGTTCGGTCTTGGTGCAGAGATTGGCATCAGTACACAGAAGCTCGGTGCCCGTGGTCCAATGGCATTGGAGGAGATAACTACCTATAAGTGGCTCATCGAGGGTAACGGACAAATAAGAAAATAGGAACCGTACCCAATCCTCTTAGGACCTCCCCCGACCCCTCCGTACGGAGGGGAGAAGGAAGTTACAATGATAAACATTTATGACGCAGCCTCTGCAGGGGCGTCCCTTGTGGGCGCCCGGTCGGTCTGTAAGACCGAATAACGCGTCAATTGCTTTTTACCACATTTATCCGTTCTTTGCCTTTTCAATGCAAACGGACAGCCACAAGGGCCGTCCCTGCAGTGGGAGGCGCAACGGATTATAGTCAATGGTAATAAGAAATAGGAATAGACAACTATCAATAAAATAATAAAATTACATTACGACCCACCCTTTAAGTAGGTAATCAAACATCCTCCCCTTCGGGGAGGCTTGGAGAGGAATTCGGTTAGTCTAAAGTTAGAATTACAAATCATCATGAGAACATTTTTCAACGTAGAGGATATTGGCGACCTCAGCAAAGCATTGCAGGAAGCCAAGGAAGTTAAAGAGAACCGTTTCGGATACCAACAGCTCGGCAAGAACAAGACATTGCTGATGATATTCTTCAACAACTCGCTGCGTACACGTCTGTCAACGCAGAAGGCTGCCATGAATCTTGGCATGAATGTCATCGTCCTTGACGTCAACGCAGGAGCGTGGAAGCTGGAGACGGAACGTGGTGTCATCATGGACGGCGACAAGAGTGAGCACCTTCTGGAGGCTATTCCGGTCATGGGATGCTACTGCGACATCATCGGAGTGCGCTCCTTTGCGGGCCTCACCGACCGTGAATACGACTACGCCGAGACCATCGTCAACCAGTTCGTAAAGTACTCCGGACGTCCTGTTTTCGCAATGGAGACAGCCACCGTGCACCCGCTTCAGGCTTTCGCCGACCTCATTACGATAGAGGAACACAAGAATACGGCACGCCCGAAGGTCGTCATGTCGTGGGCACCACATTGCCGTGCGCTGCCGCAGGCAGTACCAAACTCATTCGCTCAGTGGATGAACGCCGCCGATGTCGACTTCGTTATCACACAGCCGGAAGGCTATGAGCTCGACCCGAAGTTCGTCGGAAACGCACGTGTTGAGTACGACCAGAAGAAGGCTCTCGAAGGTGCCGACTTCGTATATGCGAAGAACTGGAGTTGTCCGGGCGTGAAGAACCCAGCCGACTACGGTAAGATTCTGTCGAAGGACATGTCGTGGACCATCGATACGGAGCACATGAGCTGGACCAACGACGGCTACTTCATGCACTGTCTGCCTGTCCGCCGTGGCCTCATCGTCACCGATGATGTCATCGAAAGCAACCACAGCCTCGTCATTCCTGAAGCTGCCAACCGCGAAATCTCCGCCGAAGTGGTAATAAAGAGGATACTTGAGAGTCTGTAAAGACGAGCCTACCCAAGCCCTCTTAAGACCTCTCCAAGCCTCCCCCCAAGGGGAGGATGTCTAAACAGCAAAGACGTCAGCGGCTTTAATGTAATGCCACATCCACTGCAGGGGCGGCCCTTGTGGCTGCCCGCTCGCTCTGCAAGAGCGAATGATTACAGCAAG
>Ga0256406_1002545_pt1 | contig 25370 bp, 26 predicted proteins | sample RumenRJG_03DNA_FD_185986 | JGI IMG/M metagenome (GOLD analysis project Ga0256406, IMG submission 185986) | Bovine rumen microbial communities from Lethbridge, Alberta, Canada - RJG_03 | ecosystem: Host-associated > Mammals > Digestive system > Stomach > Rumen | place: Canada: Alberta | collected...
CAGATACCTCTCTTGTAATGGATTTGCTAACTGTCGTGGGTCAGCAAACCTTATATTACATTGAGGTATCTTTTCTTTCACCTGCTTTCTTTCAAGTCCCTATATTTGAATCATACAGGAAGCTCCTGAAGCTCACAAAAAGGAATTGCTTTCTGACTCATAATTGGCCTCCCTTCGTAATGGGGTAAGATTGGTTACGCCCTAAGGGTGCCATGATTATTCGAGAAAGCATAGGAGCAAAATCAATATTTACGCGGCTTCTCGATGTAAATCTGGAATAACGATATTTCTGGGATAATGTACCCAGCAGTTCGCGTTCGTGATTCCATCCATCGAATCATCCAGGATGTGATACTGCTGGAGACCATCCGTTTCCAGGATTCCTTTGAACTCCTTCAGGAATTCTTTCGGATGCTGATGGTGCCGGGTGCGCTGATAATCGTAGATTACGATCGGACGCTCTTTGTTGAATTCCCCGGTCCGGTAAACCCACATGTAATTCTTGTGGCCCGGAGCGTTTTTCTTATCATCCGGATTTTTCGGATCGTTATCGTGGATGACCTGGCAGGTGGTTTCATCTGCCTGGATGACTCCTTCTTCATTATAAAGGAGTTCTTCCTTCATCAGCCTCCAGACCGCCTTGAGATATTTCTGACTGACCGCAATGGTCCAGTTGGCCATGTTCTGCCGGGGGATGTTGACACCGTTCATCTCAAACTGCTGCTCGATCCGGTAGAGCGGCATTGCGTTGAGGTACTTCGCATTCAGAATCGCGGCCATCAGGGAAGGCGTTGCAACGCTGTTCTTCAGAAGATCCTTGGACGGTCGCCGCGGAGAAATTCATCCTGATGATCACCGTCCGTTCCGACAGCGACATCAACCGTATGTTTCTCTGCCGTAAAGGTCGCAGGCTGGCAGCGGACACGGGTGAATTCTTCCTGCTTCATCCTTCTCCAGCAGCCTTTCCCGAAGTACTGGTTGAGCTGTTCATCCGTAAGGGCATGATGAATCTCTTCCTGAGGGAGATCCTTGAAGTCTTCCTGCCGTTTTCCCTTCTGCTTCGGCTTCTTTACAATGACCTTGATGAGGACTTTGTCAGCATCCGGCTCAGGAATATCGGGATCGGCGTATTCTTCTGCCTCATTGAAAAGAGACATCTGGCCTGCGATCTGATCGATCTTCTCGGTTCTGCGTCCGAAACGGTTTTGCTGGGCAAGACGGATCTGTTCGATCAGTCTGTCCAGGTTCTGATTCGTCTGATCGAGCTGATCCTGAAGGGTGCAGAACAGGCTGATGATCTGTTCCTTGCTGAAATCATTCAGTTGTTCCGGAGTGTATTTTCCCATGAAACCGTTCCTCTTCTACCTGTCATTATACGACAAAGTGCGGTTTTAAGCCACTTTCCGGACTTTCGGTCTTCGTCATTCTGCCTATGGTTCAGATTCCGCAGGCTGCCCGTATGCGGTATGGAAAGATAGACTTTTCAAAGTGCAATGCTTCATCTGGAAGCAGAGCAGCACACCCTCTGCTCCGGTATGAAACCTTCTGCGAAGCACAGAAGTAAGTTTTGATCATGCAAAACAGAGCCGAAAAATTTCTCTGTTTTGCACAAAACTTGTCAAAGGACACGGTCCGGATGGACTTCCTTGATCTTCGGATCAATCGGATTCAGTCCCATCATCAGCATGGAGTACTGCTCCCTTGTAATCCCGGCAGCTTCTTCCGGAGTCCGCGGCCAGGAGAAGGAACCCGATTCCAACCTTTTATAGAGGAGGAGAAACCCAGTTCCCTCCCAGAGGAGGCCTTTGATCCTGTCGCAGCGCTTGCCGCAGAACAGGAACAGCACATCCTTCTGGAAAGGATTGAGATTGAACTTCGTCCCGACAAGCTGGGCAAGACCATCGATTCCCTTGCGGAGATCCGTGTAGCCAACAGCGATGAAGATCCGTTGTATCCCGGCGGCTTCAGCAAGCATGATTCACCGCATCGAGGATCCTGCCAAGAAGCTCGGCAGATACTGTATTGGAAACGGCGATGGTTGCAGCACCAATCCGGACTACTGCATCTACATGAAATCCGGACAGGTCAGCTACTTGCTGACAGGTGTCATTTCGATTAGGAAAAACAGGCATTTCAGCAAAGGTTACTTCACTGGAATCCGGGTTTCCTGCGTTGGAATTCGCAGGAAGAGATCGTGTTTTCATCTCTTCATACGCTTCCCGACGGATCTGGCGAAGCCAGTAATAATACTGCTTGTCATTCACGCCGTTCTCGGCAAGCCAGGAAGATGCGGTCTGTCTCTCCGGGCGTGCCTGGCATTGTTGAACGATTGCCTTCCAATGTTCCATGCGGACTTCGTGAGTGGATTTATCCATTTGGGATCTCCTCCAGAAAACTAGTTTTTTGAGTTTCCTAGAGTATCTCAAATTTCCGATCCGCTACCTAGGCGAGTGGTTTGACGTTTACCCTTCTGTAGAGGGCACGGTCGGAAAGATCGCCACCGCCATTATTGCCCGGTGCAGGAACGACGTGTATTACTCCTTCGCGGATCTCAGGAAGGGCGTTGCGGATAAACTGTATAAGTTTAACCATGGGGCTTTCCAGAAGCGTAATGGAAGCCGCTATGAGGTGATGCAGGAAGAAAAGGAATTCCTCCGTACGCTCCCGGATGTTCCTTATGAGGTCGCCGAGTGGGCCTACGGCCGTGCTGTAAACCTCGACTTCCATGTCGTGTACAAAAAGAACCGGTATTCCTGTCCATATCAGTACGCGAAGAAGAAAGTTGACTTAAAAATCACAGACCGTTTCGTGGAGATCTACTACAAAGGCGAACGGCTGACAACTCACAACCGTTTTCCGGACTATATGAAGAACAAGTACTCCACGCATCCGGAAGATATGCCGCCGGCTTTCCGCAATATCGTGCTGTGGGATGACGAACGGATCCGGAACTGGGCGGGTTCCATCGGAAAATCAACCCGGGAGGTCATCGATCGGATCTTTGACAGTGTTATCATAAAAGAACAGGGCTATAATCCCTGTCTCGCCGTTCTCCGTCTCAGCAGGACGTATACAGATGCCCGTCTGGAAAGCGCCTGCGAGCTTGCCATCAGCAGAGGAATTAAGGTGCCCCGTTACCATCACCTTAAAGCAATTCTGACGGCGAATCAAGACATCACTTATAAAGAGCAGTTAGAATATAACTCCTCTTCCGATGATTCCTCTATGGGCTACCTTCGTGGCAGCGATTACTACCGGAAAGGCGGTGATCCGGATGCTGCATGACGAGACCAGAAGGAAGCTCCGTCTTCTGAACGTAGGCGAATTCATAGAGGAACTCGAAATACAGCAGCAGTATCCGCAAACACTGGCGCTTCCTTTCGATGATCGCTTCCAGTTGCTGACGGACAGTGTTTATCAGAGGAAGTACAATGACAAGGTGCACCGGCTGATAAAGAACGCGAAGCTGCGTATTCCAAAAGCCGATAACCATGACATTCTGTATATCGACAAGCGTCCGCTGAACCGCGGCATTATTGCTGATCTGGCCAGCTGCCGTTTTATTGGCGAATGCCGTAGTGTTGTGTTCCAAGGGTATCCCAGCTCCGGCAAGACCTTTCTGGGTTGTGCTATGGCAAAAGAAGCCTGCCGGAATCAGCACAAGAGCAGATATATCCGACTGCCGGATCTTCTGGAAGAATACGCTGAGAAGTCAGTGCTTCCCGGCGGCAAGAATAAGGTGCTTAACAAGTATGCAGCTTTCAAGGTGCTGGTTCTGGACGAATGGCTGATGCCTGAGCTGTCTAAGGCTGATGTCGAATTCCTTCTGGAATTGACAGAGCGCCGCTTTGACTGTACTTCCACAATCTTCTGTACGCTTTATAAGCATGAGGACTGGGTGAAACGTCTCCGCGGCGGAACCTACGCAGAATCTATCGTAGAGCGCTTCGCGCATAACACCACCTGGGTGGAAACCGGCGATGTAAACATGCGGCAGTATCTGTCCCATGCCTGACAGCTTGGGCTGAACTGCGACCAGACGTTGCTAAACAGCGATTTTCGTGCGCTGAACGCGCTTCAGCGCATGGGCTGATCGCCCGGAATAATCACTGGACAGTGCCTTCATTGAAATAGATTATCTTTCTCATGCAAAAATAGAATTTTATTCCTGTTCACTCTTCGTCTAATATCTCAAGCGTCCGCTGATCCCGTTCGCCTCTGTAGTATTTGTCCAGCACATCTCCGAACACAGGATTCTGAGGATCTGCTCTTTCAAAAAGCGTCATGCAAGACCGAAGTTTCAAATCGTCCGGACTGCCAAATACAGCGTGAGGATCAGATGTATTCAGTTCCAACAGTGCCTTACTTATCTCCACAAGCCTTGCTCCGAGGGCCGGATCTTTCAGATAATCCTTTGCTTCCCGCAGACTTCTGATAGAGTAATAATCAGAAATAGGTGTCATCCCTAATCCATGAATCTGTGGAAAGATATACCACATCCAATGTGTACGCTTTCGACCTGATTTGACTTCCTGAAGAGCCTGTTCATAATCGTTTCTCTGAGCATCTTTGAATCTCTGTAAATCTGCCATTGTCATTTCTCTGATATCACTTTGCTTAAGAATCCACTATTAAGATATGACGCTTTTTTCCGATCAACCGCCACTTCATCCGGTTTCACAATACAGGGAAGATACAAGACCTTCACCCCGGCCTCCTCTGCTTCCCTCAGTGCTTCTCCAAATTCAGGCTGTGTCTGATCATTCGGAAGAACCTTCACCACTCCCGGCATTGGAATGGCAAACGCAACTGCTGCAGTAAAACCTTCTTCCGCCGCCTTCTTCAGCTCATGAAGATGTTTCACACCGCGCTCGGTCGGTGCATCTGGAAAATAGCCGATTCCATTTATTTCCAGTGTACAGCCTTTAACTTCAAGAAGGAAGCGCCTCTTCCCTTTCTCCATATAGAAGTCAATTCGGGATTTATCGTAGGTGTATTCCGGCTTCACCAGATCAAAGGGAAGTTCTTCCAACCATTCCTGGACCACATGATTCGGAGCCTGACTGTCGATATTTACAAGACCCAACTTCTCTTTATAAACAGCGATCAAGTCGTATTTCGTTTTTCTTTTTGGATTATCCGATTTTGAAAGTACCACTTCTGCACCGGGAATCAGCAGTTCTTTACATCTCCCCGTATTCTTCACATGGACGGTGTCCGTCAGACCATCAATCTCCACATGAGCAATGAAGCGGTTCGGGCGGTCAATGAAGCCCCCTATGGTTATGTTCTTATAAATCAAGTCTTATTCCTTCTTCTATTTTTGGATACCATATTAGCGTCTTATGCAACAGGATTAGATTTGGTTTTGCACAATCCAATTCACTTAGTTGTGCCCAAACTCTCCTTCACCTTGTCCGGATGCGCGGCAATCGTCTCCATGACCACCTGTGCTTCTTCCTTTCCCAGAACCGCCCCCAGCTTCTCCATCGCTTCCCTCATCTCCTCATCAATCCTCTCTTGCAATTCCACATTTTTCTTATCCCTCCAGCGCTTGATGCTTTTGGCGTTCTCGCTCTGATCCTCGTTGTAGACCTGTCTCTTATAAGGAACGTAAGTCCGCACAGTCGATGGCTTGATTCCCAGCTCTTCGGCGACCCTACTCTCCACATCCGGCAGACCTTTATACTCCTCCATCAGTTCTTCAATCGACCGCGATAAAGCAGTACTATACCGACCGCCTGTGATCAGAATCTTTCTTATCTTCGCCGTGGACATTTTTATTCCCTGATCTTCCAGTTCCTCCTGAAACACACGCAGGGACTTATGTTCTGCCCTTTGTCCCGGTGCCCAGTTTGCTCCTCCGATCGAAGAGTCCTCTTCTGTGTCATCATAATAATCGCCGTAAAGATCACAGATGTGATCAATGAAGTCTTCATTTCTGTTCATTTTTCTTATTACACTTTCATGTCACACAAGCAAAATTTCTCTTTCCCATTCTCGAGGGGGACGTGTGATAATCACACGATTCTATTTCCTGCCCCTCCTCAACCGGTAAGAAATGTGCACCCACACCATCCCGACTCCGACACACCCACCTAATGTGTTTGCAATCACATCATTTATATCTGTCATACCCAAACCCGTTATTCCCTGTAGAAGTTCGATGGTGATAGATGTTGCCACGCAGATCAGGATCGTTGTGATGCCTTTCTTTACACGGTTCTTTTCGACGCTTCTTTTTTCTTTCAAACACGGCCCATCTGCTTTCACAGATGAGGAACCAGTGCCTGTGGCCATCGCATCCCTTGCTTCCGGTGAAGCAGTATCTCCATCAAGTAACCACAAGCAGACCAAATACCCGAGTGGAATCATCAGGAGCACGTTGAGCACAAAGGCTTGTGTGTAGTTCCCTGCTAAATTGCCATTGGCTTGCATACCGAAGATGGCTTGCAGAAGTTTCCAGATCTTCTCTCCTGTGCTCATCGTCACATCTGTGTGGCCGTAGTCAGATGCGCTTACATCAACGCTTAACCTGATACGGCACAAGAATGTATACCACACTAACACACATCCGTAGATGAGGGAAATGTCCTTACGCAGGTTCCGGCTACGGATGGAAAAGTGAAAACCGAGGAAAATCAGGAAGGAGAAAACGAGGATACGTAATGGGAAAATCAATGATGTGGTTATCTCCCTTTTATGTGGTCACCTTATATTTGATACATCTCGTATATTAAGTGGCGTAAGACTCATTTCTTCGTGATCATAAAAATATAGGCATCCTTTTCCATCTCGATAGAATAAATTGCCATAAGGATCTAATCCCCATTTTCTTAGATTAAAACTGTTTCTATCGTTTAACGCATATTTCCTATATTGGAAGCTATTGTCTTCTGGAAATTTATAATCAAGGACAATATCATGATAATCTTTTTCTTTTTGTGAATTTGCCGTGCGATAACTTAAATAATAATTTCTCCTATATCCTGTACTGTTTATCCGTTCTAATTTAATGTTCTGACTTAAGAAATACTCGCTCATTGATATTTCTATATTTCTAGTGGTTCTTTCTTTTCTTGCATACCTTTTTCTGTCAGTGTGCCGAAGTAGCCACAATTTACAACCTCCGGCATGTGGACAAGTAGATTGATGAAGTCTATAATCAACCAATTGGATTTCGTACTTTCCGTTTATTTCGTTCCAAACATGGTGCCATACTGTTTTTCGAGGAACATGTACTTTTCCACATTGCATCTCTGCAATTTTATAATCCTTAGACCTTCTACCTGTAAGTTCTATAAAAACATTCGCCTCACATGTGGTAAATCTAGGGGAGTATCTCCATTGTTTGTCTCGTCCAGTATCGATCGTCTCGATTGGTTCAGCATATGGCCTAGCCCATGCAGTAGTTCTGACTCTATGATATCCTAACCTTCTTACCTTGCTATATCGCGACCATTTACTATGGTCCTTATGTGCATTCCAAGTCATCAAACTTTCTTATGTGTTTGCAGCTTATACTATCGATATTCATCTTCAACATCATGGCTGATATTTGTCCGAATTTTTTCTTTATCGAAGCCACAGAAAATTCCCTTTACAATAGCAGCATCCATACGTGTTGAGAGAAGCCCGACAACAACAGTAATCCAATTGTATATAGTTTTATTTTTTTCACTAAAATCACCTACTCCATTGAGCCAATAAAGAACTAAACAAAAGGCAGCTATCTCTCCAACCAAAATAATAATGAACAGAAAAATATATTTTCTAAATTTTTGTTTTGTTCTCTTTGTTATTTCATGATCCATATTTTTTCGTTTTTCATCTTGGATATTACGAAGGTCTTCTTTTGTATGTTCATATTTTTCCCTTAAAGTATTAAGCTCAGCCTCATGCTTATTATTAATAGCATTTAGGCTTGTATTTACTTCAGTCTTAAAATTATTTAATTTAGCATCTGCTGTTCGCTGTTCTTCTGCGCGTGCCTCCGCAATTCGTCTCTGCGTAACGCTTTCAAACCCGGATTCAACAATTGAATCAACCTCTTCATCGGAATCATCTTCTAGATAGAATTCATTATTTTTAAGTTTCTCTTCAATATCAAAAAGCACATCATTCTTAATATCGTTAGGTTCCTGTCTAGCTAAAACTCTTTTAAAAATCAAAAGCTTTTTAGAACTTCTTCCGTTCTCAGAGTTTTCTCCATCGCCTAAGCTAAAATTCAAGAACCTTGTAAAAGCGGTATAATCATCAGTATTTCTACCTGCATACTGAAGGATGATAGAATACCAAACTGATGGGAGCACCACAATAGGCACTGTACCTGGTCGTAATTCCCTGGCCCAATCTCCAAATACATGATCTGTTGAAATCACATAATGATGAGTGTCAAGAAAAGTTGTCGATCCAGCTCTCGCATTTATATCTCTTACAAGCAAATAATTATTTACATCAACCTTTGCGGATTCCTCATACGAATTTCTACCATTTTTTTGTTTATAATTAAGTAAAGACTGTACCAAAGGCTCATATTCTTGCTTCTCTTTATACGATTCACAAGTTGTTCTTTTAAAACAATTAATTATATTTGAAGCTTTGCGTCTTAAATATTTTTTAAACGAAGCATAATCTCCAATGGTATTTGCCTGATCCATGCACCATTCGTCATATGCCTCATAAAAGCCTTGGTTGCAATAGCCAAAAACATAATATTTTGCAATATTGCGATCAATGGGACGATTTCCAGATAGGACCCCCTGAATATTATTCACATGATAATCAATGGTCTTGTTAATTTCATCAATCGTGAAATTTGTAACCTTTATAGTTATACCTACTTCAATGCATTTATTGATAAACGCATCTATAACTCTTCTCCTGTTCTCTCGATTTAATCCCATCAAGCGAAATACGACATTTGTATCGAGATAAAAAACTTTCTGATTAAAAACTTGGCTATAACTTCGTGTCGTTTTTCCAGCCGTCATAACACAATAATCAAAGCAACAAGAAACCATCTGAAAGACAAACTTATCCTTTTCTGGATTTTTCCAGTATAGAAAAGAGTTAATTATTCTTTTCTGAGCATCATTGAAATTTGTATCAGAAAGCTTTATTAAATCATATCCTCTTCCTAAAAAGCTTTGCATTACAGAAGCATTAGAATTAAAGAGTGCATAAAAGTATTGATATAGCAGATTCTTAAATTTCATGTGATCTTCATTTGAAAAATCCGACTTCTTGTCTACTATATTATTACCGTGCTCGATAATTGAGATATTTTCTGTTGCAGCTTCTAAATCCGTTTCGTCAATTTTATCAATAGAACTTGAGTTGCTTTCATAATCCAGAAATTCATCGATTAACTTATCAAAAGTACTATCATCGACCTTATTATCAATTCTTGAACGCTCCGAAGGAGTAATATTATACCTTGGCGGTCTACTATTAGGAATACGAATAATAGTCTTGCCAGAATTACTCCTGATTGTCCCGATCACTTCATTATCAGAAAATTCAAGTCCATAAGTGTTCTTGAGCCTTGAAATAATATCCGAAATTTCTAGTCCATATTTTTGTCCATTGGAGCCCTTAAAATTTTGATTAAGCTCTTCTTTTTCTTTATTAGAATCATAAATCACAAGGGCAATCATTCTCTCAAGATTTTTCTTTAGAGTTTGAGCATTATTATCAGATAAAACCAATGCTAGTCTTAAATAATTTTGAACTTGCATTCTTATCTTCCCCCTCTCACTCATAAGAAATCAAATAATTGTCAAAAAAACTTGCAACTCAATTATACCATCCCGGCAATACCGCTTCTATCCGTTATTTGATATTCACAGACAGTGTTTGTGCATGAATCGGTTCGACGATGGTTCTTTGATTGCCCTGAACGCAGGCACAGTGCTTGATTCTCCAACAGGAACTGACCAAGCAGAACCGTTATCAAGCGAAACGTCCTATCACTCCGGATCCGAATTTAAAATGCTATGGTCGGTAACGCTGTCCGCGTCATTGTTGCCGTTCTTTATAAATCTGATACGCTCTTCTCAATCCATCGCTTACTGTGTACAGAGGTTTCCACCCAATGTTCTTTATCTTTTTCGTGTCCATCAGTGCATATACTGCTTTTGAAACACTATCATTCTGTTCTATCTGGTAAACGACTTTCTTGTCGGCAATCCCGGCTATAAATTCTGCATACTGTCCCAGTGTCATTCCTTCGTCATCGTCAGAAATGTTGTAGGCTTCGCCGCTTATTCCGTCGAGAAGTACCTTAATTGCGCCGCTTGCCGTATCTGCCACATAGCAGAAGGAATAGCGCTGATTTCCCTTGCTTTTAAGAACAATATCTTCACCGTTTACAGCCTTCTCCATAAACTGAGAAATAGCCTTTGTATCCTTTTTATGATCCGCGCCAATTGTCCGTGTAAAACGGGCGATCACGCAGTCTACTCCATATTGTGAACGATACGATTGGCAAAGGGCTTCACATGTTCTCTTCGATTCATTGTACCCTGCTCTAGCCGTATTACAGTCAATATACCCGCTGTATGATTCATCCATCGGATATTCCGGTCCCTGACCATATATTTCATTGGAAGACGCCAGTAGGAAGCGATTGACTTTTTTCTCTACGGCGAGCTTCAACAGATTATTGCATCCGATAATATTTGTGGTGATCGTTCCGACCGGGTCTGCCGCATACTGCGCCGGGTGCGTATTCGATGCCAAGTGAAGAATGTAATCAACAGGTCCGTTATAACTGATCGGCTGTGTTATGTCTGCCGCTATCTTTTCAACTGTATCATCAGAGTCACCACCATGCCGAGATAAGGAAACAATATGAATATGTGAACCATAATGCTTGTTTCTATATCGAATCACGTCACAGATAAAATTCCCGATAAATCCGGTGCCACCTGATATCAGCAAGGTTTTTCCGTCAAACCTTCCCCAATCATAAGGAAGTTCTGCTATTCTTTTTACATCTTCTAGTTCTAAATCTATCATGGAACTCCTCTTTATTTCAGCCAATCATCCTTGTCTGCCTTAAGTGTAGCCTTAAAAATTTCGAGATTATCTTTTGTCGTCAGCTTAATGTTCCGGTCCGATCCAGCAGCAAAATGAAGTGTTTCACCGAGCTGAACCATCATCGTATTCGTGTAATTGGAACCAGTTATGCCGATATTCTTCTCAAATGCTTCATGATATCGTTTGTCTAAATTACTGAATTCATAGGCCTGCGGCGTTGCTACTATTCTTACCTCTTCACGTGGGATATATGACGTAGTTGTAGACTCATCTTCTTTCCCCACCCAAAATATCTGCTCATTCACAGGGCGAGAAGTTACTGCATTTCCATATTGCTCAGCTGTCCGAATAACGTCTGTAAGAATTGTACCATCAACCAGTGGCCGGACACCATCGTGAATAATAACGATGTCACCTTCGTGGCATTTATCTTCCAGATTATAAACCCCATTACGAATAGACTCCTGCCCGGAATTTCCTCCCGGAACAATCCATTTCAACTTGTCAATGTTAAACTGCTTCGCATAAGCCCACAGGATCTGATCCCACCCATCAAGGCAGACCACCTCAATAGCGTCAACCATTGGATGTCTCTGAAAGGACTCAAGGGTATATATGATAACCGGCTTGTCAAAAACATTGATGAACTGCTTCGGGATATCCTGCCCCATGCGATGGCCGGAGCCTCCGGCGATAAGTATTGCTATTGTTTGTGACACTTTGTCCTCCAAATTCGAAACTTATAAGTTAATTCCTGCCTTTGAAGTAATATCTCTCCAAATTTCCTGATAATCAGATTTTCTATTATTGAAAAACTCTTTCTGCACTCTCGCAAAAAGCTTCTTCCTTTCTTCTGTAAAATATGAATTGCTGATTATCTCCTGTATGGCTGAAAGGAATTGTGAATCATTCATACTGATAATTGAGCTGCAATAAGTCTCTACATCGAAAATAAAACCGACAGATCCATTCTTAAAATTATCCAGATCCGGCGTGAACATTATCGTAGGCAGATTGTGGTATATCCCGTCAAAAACAGCTGACGAATAATCGGAAACAACCGCATTGACATGTGGATACAAAACATTTATGTCAAAGTCACTTGGAAGTTCGATCACATTCAAATCCTTATGTTCAAATTTCTTTGTATTGACATCAGCTGAATGCGGCTTTTCTATCCACGCCCAATTGTTATCTTTAAGCAGTTTTCTTACTGAATCGTATGCCAACGGATGAACATATTCAGATTCATCATCCCTGAATGTCGGCAGGTAAATAATACAGCCACTATACTGTTTTATTTTTTCTATAACCCGCGCTTCTTCTGGCAGAAGCTTTAAGCACTCACAGTTTCTTGGGTATGCAGAAACAAAAAACTTATCGGCGGGTGAAAGTACTGTTTTGTAATGTATCTCCGCATCACGTTTGCTCGTGCAAAGGAAATAAGCTTCATTCCATGCTCCCGGAATAGTTAATCCAAAGATACCGCCATGGCTTCTCTTCCATTTATCCCGTTTCTCTCTCTGGGGATTTCTGGACGAATTCGAAGCCGCACCTACGGCCTTAAACCCTACACCGTGCCACAGGTTTATTTTTTTTGCTCCCCATGAGTACCGTGTCTCAATATCCGGCTTCATGGTTGTGTTGTAATCAAACGAGTTGCATATGATGTGGATCCCGGCTTTGAGGTGATAATAGCGGCTTTCCTTGCTGCCCATCAAGTAAGCCTCATACCCCATCTTCCTCAGCAGGTCAACCAGTTCAGTGTTTTTTGATATCCAGATTACCTTTTTCAGCCTGAGCCTTTTCTTATTGTCTGAAAGGAACTGGAATAAAAAGCGGGAATTGTCAGCGAACTTTGCTCCTCCCCAGGCACCGGCAACAACCACCCTTTTGTCCCGATGAATAAAGATATTTATAGCCATCGTCTGGAGATTCCAGCCGAAGCATTTTAACTGCTGCATCGTGCGGCTTGCGCGGCTTTCATTTACTTTTGAATTGTCATTTTTCATTGCATCATTAACCCGTTTCGTTACTGGACATCATCTGTGGAGTTTTGCCTTTAACCGTCCCGCGTACATGCTCACCAGCGGCTCCTTCAGCACATACAGCATCGAGAAATAAATGGCAATTGCGCCTACAACCTGAATAACCAACCTCAATAAGGCTGCGGATACCAAACATCTGATCAGCAGGCAATACGCAGTAAAGCAGGCTGTCGCCAGTATGATTTTCAGAATATTTTTTAACTCACCGGAAATCTTATAATATTTCTTCCCAAGGTTGACATAAACGATCATGACAACGAACTCGCTGAACACAGAGGCGATTGCTGCACCATATTCTGTATATCTCGGAATCAGGATAGAGTTTCCTATAATGTTGACGACTGCACCCAGTCCCACACATAGCATCATGCAGACTTCATGATTCGTAACCAATAAAACGCGTGAGCCAAGTAGATAGCCAATCGGACTGATCACGAGAACAAAGGACAGGATTCTTAATACATTTGCTGAAGGAAGGAATGCATCCCCGTAAAGTATATTGATCGCATCTGTGGACACAATCTGAAGGCCTGCAACCATCGGGATGCCAAGAGCCAGCAGCGTCTCCAATGTCTTTGACAAAAGAGAATTGAAATCCTTTTTCCGGTTTTCCTTATAATAAAATGCCATTCTCGGGACAACGACGATAGTGAAGGAATTGATGATACTTACAAATATCTTATTGATCCTCATGGCATAAGAATAGTACGCAACATTCCTGTTTTTCGCGAAAATACCAAGCATCGTCACATCGACAAGAGAATAGAGCTCTATCGCAAGGTTTACAAAAACAAGGATAAGGATTGACTTCATATGCCTTTTGAGATTCAATCCGTGGATGCTGAATTTTGCAAATCTCGGGGCATAGATGAAATTAATAATGTAGTTTCCTGCGGTCCCGAATACATTGATTGAAGCGTAAGTAATGTAATCGTCCGGGCTTTTTACAAGAAGTATGAGTGCTGCAAAGCAGAGCGCCTTAAAAACAATGTTCCGGATCGATATAAAGCGGAACTCTTCCAGCCCTTCAAACAACCATGAGTTGTTAAGGGCATTTAATGCTATTGCGCCTCCGGCTACCAGATACAGAACAAGCTGCTGCCGAAAAGCGGCAACCGATAACACAAGCACCAGATAAATCAGACTGAAAATACATGTGCTGATAAAGTTAATGACAAGAAGTTCGGAATATAACTTTGAAAGTTTTTCTTTATCATTCCTGACCTTTGCAATCTCACGCATCCCGTATGTGGGTATACCTAGGAACGCAAATGTTACAAAATACTGTGCGATGTTGTTCGCGTATGCAACATTTCCCACTGCATCCGGAAGCAGAATGCGGGCAACATACATCCCAGTCAGGAAGGGGAAAATGACATTCAGCGCCTGATATGCTGAATAATAAATGGAATTCTTGGTTATCGATTTTTCTTTATACGTTGATGGCTTACTTCCCTCACCATCAGTATTATTGTTTCCCATGCGCTAATCAGTCACCTTCATTTTTTATGTTTTCTTTTGCCCTTCTGAGGGCTTTCAGATAGGCAAACCCGAATTTTTCATCGGGTTCAAGATGAGCACTTTCAGCCCACTCGTTCCATGCATTGATGAACAGGATGCCTTCCTGTCCATAGTCTATCGACTTCCTCAGCTGCTTTTCTACATACATCTGGAAAAGCCTGGGCGTTGATCCCTTATAAACAATAGCCGTATTTCCACGTCTTGGCGTATTATCCCAGCCGGTAAAAGCACCCAACCATTCTTTTTCACTTGTCAAAGGCCGCTTCACAGAAGCTTCTACTGCATCCTTATAGTTGTAAAGTTTATAAGACCTTATTTTCGTCAGCTGCAATAATTTCGTTAATCCGACTTCCACCGCATATTTAGGATCAATATTCCACGCTTTTTTAAAGTCATCTCCCGGTATTGAGGTGGTAGCTGATGGTTCAAAATCGATCCATTTGTCAAACTGTTCCAATACATTCTCATCGCTTTGCGGGTACTGCGACACGAGGCAAATCCCCGGCAGTCCTGCATCAACAGCCTTTTTGCGCCAACAAGATAATAACTCCGACAGCGTCTCTATCAGCTGTGGTTTATAAATCAGGAATATCGGCCTTCCCTGATCATCCTTCATGTAACGCTCATCTTTGAAAAACGGCAGCAGATAATCAAAATGCTTTTCCCAGTCTTCTCTATCGCCATAGTCCTGTGCCATCAGGATAGAATTTTCGCTGCCATCCCACCGTCTGGACCAGTTTTCGTTTGCCCAGCACAGACAGAACGGGATATCTACCTGTTTATCATTTAACATCCTTTCGACAGGCTTCTGCATGAGTAGCTTGCCACCGGAAAACCAGTAATGATAATAGCAGAAGGCATCAACCCCGTATTTTTTTGCCATTTTTGCCTGCTGAACCATTACATCCGGCTCTTCTACCAGATCATAATAATGTTCTTTATAAGGCGTATGTGGCTGATAATGGCCTTTAAATAAAGGCTTCGATTTTTTTGTATTTGTCCACTCTGTAAATCCTTTTCCCCACCATGCATCATTCTCCGGGAAGGAATGAAACTGCGGCAGGTAAAATGCTACAACCTTCATCTTATTAAATAATTCTCCTCATTCAGTAATTCCATATTTCTCTTGTATGATGCAGTCAGAAGCTAATGCATCACATTTCCTTTCTTTTTGATTCGTGGTTCAATGCAATCCAGGTACTGTGAACGATTGATTTTTCTCTGTAGCTTGACTACTCGACAGGAGTGTATTGCCGCTACCTTTATCTGGATTGTTTATCAGCTGGATGTGCCGGAGCTTCCTCCGAGTTCTTATTTCTATCAAGTCTACGATGATAATCGCTGGTGGATATCACGGTATCAATAATTGAAAGGGAGGTACATACCTCATGATCTACGTCGGCATTGACATTGCCAAACTCAACCACTTTGCCTCAGCCATATCTTCTGATGGCGAAGAACTCATTCAGCCGTTTCAATTCACTAACGACGCTGATGGCTTCCAACTGCTGGTCTCCCGACTCGATTCCTTCGAGAAGGCCAGCCTCATCATCGGTCTTGAATCTACGGCTCACTACGGCGACAACCTTGTCAGATTTCTTGTTGCCAGTAACTATTCGGTCTGTGTGCTCAACCCGATCCAGACATCGTCCATACGGAAGAACAACATCCGCAAGACTAAGACGGATAAGGTCGACACACGTGTTATTGCCAGAACCCTTATGATGCAGGACTCGTATCGTTTTGTCTCCTTCACCGACCTGGATATCATGGATCTCAAGCAGCTCGGCCGCTTCCGCCAGAAAACTGTGAAACAGCGTACCCGCCTGAAGATCCAACTGGTATCCTACGTCGACCAGGCTTTTCCGGAACTTCAGTATTTCTTCAAGTCCGGCCTGCATCAGCACTCTGTCTATGCTCTCTTAAAAGAGGCACCGACCGCTCAGATGGTTGCTTCCATGCATATGACTCATCTTGCCCGCCTTCTTTCTGAAGCTTCCCACGGCCGATTTAAGAAGGATGTGGCCAAAGAGTTAAGAGCTCTCGCACAGAAATCTGTCGGTCATCACGACAGTGCACTTGCTATCCAGATCGCTCATTCCGTAGATCAGATCGAGCTGCTGGACAGCCAGCTGGCAAAAATCGAGGCTGAAATGACCGAGATCATGAAATTCCATGATCCTGTCATCCTGACCATCCCCGGGATGGGGTACATCAACGGCGGGATGATCCTGGGTGAGATCGGTGATATCCACCGTTTCTCCAGCCCCTCGAAGCTGCTTGCTTATGCCGGTTTGGATCCTTCGGTCTATCAGTCTGGAAACTTTCAGGCTAAAAGGACCAGGATGTCCAAGCGTGGCTCCAGGGTTCTTCGTTATGCCCTGATCAATGCAGCACACAATGTTGTAAAGAACAACTCCACTTTCAAGGCGTACTATGATGCCAAGATGGCGGAGGGCCGGACGCATTACAATGCCCTCGGGCACTGTGCCGGCAAACTTGTCAGAGTCATCTTCAAGATGTTGACTGACAACGTCGAGTTCAATCTCGGCTAAACACGAGCGGATTCATCGATAGATTTTGAAAAGCGCCCATATGGGAGCCTTATTAAGGTCACCCTTTTTTAGCCACGATGAAAAATTGTAATTTCCTGCTAATTTATGCTTGACTTTTCATAGCTGGTCTCCTGCTCCAGGTCATCGAGCTTATTTTTTATATAAGAAAGAATAACAAATATAAATACATATGACTTGGCGTATAAAATCGGTGACCCATAGAAAATCAGGATAAAAATGTAGTATCCAAGGTAAATGGCCGAATTATCCTTTAACTTTATAGCTCTTACAAACATTCTGATTATGTATGCAAAGACGCAGATAGCTATGATCGGTCCCCACAGCAGGATATAACTGAACAGGGTCGAATGCGGATATTCCATTGTGAAATACTGCGAAGACAGATCCTCTATTGCATAGATCGAGAACGGAATTCCCATCGGATGGTCTTTCAGTATTCTGAAACTGCCTTCAATGCTTCGCTGTCTCCCAAGGAATGAGTCGTCAGTGGACACATTATAGAAAAAATTGCCTTCAAACAAAGCTGTAAAGCGCTCTACGCTTCCGCCATTTCTCACGCTGAAAACAATAACCAAAATCAGCGCAGGCACGCCAATCATCAAAACCCAGAATATTCTGCGGCCATGTCCGTCTTCTATCTGCTTTTTGATAAGTTTGCCAAGGAAAATGATAGCAATCAGCAGAAACACAAGCAGGTTTGTTCTTGAGCCTGACAGAAGGATCGTTACGATAGCGCAAATGACAGGGAATAGTTTTGTATCGCCCTTTCTTGCAAAAAGAGTCCATATCAGATATTCACATGCCAGACTCGCTGTAGCTCCTGAGCCCATACCGATAGCGGCATATCTGCCGTCTGCCCCGGAAGCTCCTGAAACCATACTCACAATCTGAAGTGCGAACTGCAGGACGATAAACGAGTCGAGAATCTTTTCAACTTCAAGATAATCATTCTGGTTCCGCAAAACTATGCAGGCTGCGCAAAAACCGGTCAAAAGAAGCAGGAACGATTCATAACTCTGCAACGTGATGATATTTGAAGCGCCTATCAGAAAGTAAGCAATATTAACAGCAAGAAGTAAGACGTATACCCAGATAAATTTTATTACCCTGCTGTATTTGTAATAAAGCAATCCCAGAAATATAATCGGGATCTCCAGAAAGGAAAAATAATAATTATATGTGTACGTTACATGAATGCCTTTTGTGGTCATTTTATATAGGCATGTCATATTTTTGATTCCATCCGGCAGAGATAAAATCAGAAACGTGTAGGCAAGCAGACACAGATATATAATTTTTTCCTTTGATTGGTCTACACTTTTCGTCTGTTGCTTTGCTATAAACATTATCCCAAGTTATCCTTCAACACGTGTTATTAGTAATTATGTCCTTCTTAATTTCTTAACCTTATCCCACACGGGCTTTGCACAATAAATCGTCCAGAAATAGCTTGTCATATATGTGCTATATGAATGGTAATTATGCACGAGATTATTGTCTTTCATAATCCCATAGCTTTTTTGAATAAATCCTTGAGCAATCCCTGACAATTCATTCCTCGATAATTTTCTCGGCTCTATTCCATAGTGAGATGTTTGTCCTTCATCACTAATGAAAAATGCATAATTGAGAGTGCAATAAAACAAATATCGTTTTGCTATCTGCTGTGCCTTTTTCTTTTTTACTTCCTCTGAAAAGGGTGATCCCGCAATATTCTTGACAAACAATTCAAACTCGCGCATCCTTGATCTTGGAGAGAACCATGCATCTTTAACTGAAGCCTTTTTGTAAAGAAAGCTGCGGTTGTTTGCAAATGATTCCTGATCTGCAAGATTCCAGATCTTATGAAACCGGAACATTTCACCGTATTCAGCCAATCTTCCAAGAACCAAATCATGAGGATGAATACTTACCTGTTGATTCATAAACATCTGTTTCCGTTTATCAAGCAGCCGGTATTCATCCATATTGAATACGATGCCCGTCGGATGAGATCCAAAATACGGCAGATTCATAAAAGATTCTTCAGGTGATTGGTATACGCTGTACCCCCCCCCCGGTCAAATCACACATCCCGCCAGTTAATGTAGGATTTTCTTTAAGGAAAGCACACAATTCTTGTATCCCATGTGTATCTATAATGTCTCGATCGTTAAGATGAAATGCGAACTGTCCATCACAAGCCTCTAAAAGCTGAAACCAGTTCTGCATTACTCCATCTTGTTTACTTCCCTGATTCGTTTCATTTCTTAAAATGTGCAATCTGGGATCATTGAATCCGGCCAACATATCCGAAGTACCGTCATCAGAACAATCATCCAGAACGAAGTAATCAATCGCATCCGACCCGATACTAAGGATCCGCTTTACCTTGTCTTCGAGTATATCTTTTCGATTATACGTGGCGGTGTAGATGCTTAAAACTGCATTGTTCATTTCTCAGTCTCCTTTCTAACACCGCGTTCACGTTTTGCATCGCGTATTGCCTCTAACATTGCATAACCATTCTTTGTATCCGGCTCCAGGTACGCTCCCTCTGCCCACTCATTCCAAGCATTAATAACAACCATCGGGCAGCCATTATTCTGCGCCTTCCGATAAAGCAGTTTGAAATAATGCTTGAATTTGTCCGCCGTAACGCCCTGCATAATCGTAGAATTGTAGCTTTTCCGTGGTGAGTTGTCCCAATCACAAAAGCATCCCAGAAATGTATCTTTCCCCACATCTTTCCTTTTGAGAATTCTTTGCCAGAGCAGGTCATAGGGAGCCTTCATCATCACAATTCCCTTTCCATGTTTTAGAAGGAATTTCCTGTTAATGAAGTCAATCGCCTGCGTCTTTCCGATTCGTTCGGCTTTTTCAAAAAGATTCTCTCCAAATACAAAAGAGTATGTAGGCTCACGAGTTACTTTTGCAGAAAAGTTTTTGTTTTCTTCCGGCTCATGACGTTTCATAGTCCGGACAAAATAAATTCCCGAGAAGCCTTCTTCTCTTGCCCATTTATTCCAACAGGAAACAAATTTCTTCTGCTCCGGGATTGCCCAGGCATTAAAAATTGCATAAACCGGTTTGTTGTCTATTTTGATATAACGATCATCTTTGAAGTAAGTCAGGCAATAATCAAACTGTTCCTTCCAGTCCTTTTCCGTACCATATTTCTGTTCCCATACAATATGATTGTCCTGACCAAACCATGATTTACGCCAGGATTCGTTCGCCCAGTAAAGATAAAACGGAAGATCCAGCGATTTGTCATCACGGATCATCTCTGTCGGAACTTCCAGAAGCTTACTGCCACAGGAATAGTATTGATAGATGGCAAATCCATCTATACCATACTTCTTAGCCAGATCCATCTGCCATCGAATATTTTCCTTCTTCGAAAGATCATAATAGTTATTATTTAATGGAACCCGCGGCTGATTATGTCCTTTATAGAGAGGCTTTGCCCTTTTGCACGCAACCCATTCCGTATACCCTTTTTCCCACCACTCATTGTTGTATTCCGTTTCGTAGTATTGCGGCAAATAAAGCGCAACAACAAGAGGCTTAGTCTCTTTAAAACTCATTACTTGTCTTCCTTCATTAATCTTTTCTGATAGTCTTCAAATCTTCCTATCACTCTGCAAGAGACACCAGCTGCAACAGAGCCATCTGGAATGTCCTTATTGACAAGGCTTCCGGCTCCGATGATCACGTTATTTCCGATACGAACATCATAAAGAACCGTTGAATTTGAACCGATAAAAACGTTGTTTCCTATGTGAATATCTCCAAACCGTTCACGATATTTATGTTCTGGATCCATATAGTTAAACATCATGCAGGTTATATCGTGATTGATAAAAGTCACATTACTGGCTACATGAACATTGTCTCCAAAGAAAATCCGATCCGGTTCCGTACCGAAGTTCCACGGCTGTAAATAGCAGTGTTTACCGATGCTTCCGAAATATCTGATCTTTTTCAGATACTCAGCTCGTTGGTACCCCCCCCCGATGTAAGAAAGTCTGTAACAACTGTGTATATCTACTGGTTCTTCCCATCTTAATTATCTCCAAAGAAATGATCTTCCAGCATCAGGCACAGGCAGTGATAAATAGGAAGATGACACTCTTGTACTTTGTACGTTTCCGTTTCTGGCGCTTTGATCGCGACATCTGATACTTCTGCGAGTTTTCCACCTTTTGCTCCGGTCAGACCGATAACCTTAATACCTTCTGCTCTCGCAACAACCGTAGCGTTCAGCACGTTCTTACTGTTGCCAGAAGTGCTTATTCCTAAGAACACATCTCCCGGTCTTCCGAAACCATAAAGTTGCTGAGCAAACACGCCTAAGCCATCGACATCATTGATGTACGCTGTGGTTAACGCTTCGTGTGCTACAAGCGGAATAGCCATCAAACTCTGCTCAAGGTTCTTAGCAAGACCCGCCCCAAGAACAGGATCAACCTCTTTGAGCTTCTTAGCGAATTCTTCCGGCACTGGCCGCGGCTTCTCAAACCGTTTCATCAGCTCTCCGGCGATGTGTTCGGAGTCCGCTGCTGATCCACCGTTGCCTGCTACAAGGAGTTTTCCTCCATGTTCATAACAATCCCTAAGTGTGATAAATGCATCCTCGATACTCTGTCTGCATACATCCAGTTTCGGATATCTCTTCACAAGAAGATCTATGTGCGCCTGTTGCTTTGGTTCTAACATGTTTCCTCTTTTCACAAGTCGTTTCAGTTACTTTTCAAAAATCTATCTGTGAAATCCAATAAGGACTTTACCTTCATATCCTGACCGTAGTTTTCTTCACCAATCAGAGCAGTCTTACATCCGGCATTCTGACCGGCTTTTATATCGTTCTTTCCATCTCCGACCATCCATGACGAACTAAGGTCAATATTGAAATCTTCTGCCGCCCTAAGCAGCATTCCCGGTTTCGGTTTCCGGCAGTCACAGTCAATCTTCAATTCTGGTATTTCGCCTTCAAATCCCTTATCCGGGTGATGTGGGCAGAAGTAAATAGCATCAAGATAAGCTCCATCTTGTCCGAGAAGCGTCTCCATCTTGTTATGGATTTCATCCAATTGCTCAAACGTAACTTCTCCGCGGGCGATCACCGGTTGATTCGTGACCACGATTGCGAGATAGCCAGATGAATTGATCTTCTTTATCGCTTCTGCCACACCAGGTAACAATTCAAAATCATCTATATTTCTCAGAAAGCCGACATATCTGTTAATCGTTCCATCACGATCGAGGAATATTGCTTTCTGCTTATTCTTCAGATTCTTTGCACTTACCACACCGGATTTGAAGTCTTCACAGACCTGCTCATATCGCTCCGGAGTACCCATGTCTTTGACATATTCTGGGCTGTCATAACAGTACATTTGGCCGCTGCCACAGAGAGGTTTGAGAATCTGCCGATCCAGATCAACTTTTGCAGTCTTGCCATCTATACTCGTTCCAACCTTCTCCGCATCAATACCATCCAGAACATTCGCATTGATTACATGGAGCCCGGCATTGACCCGGTTTTTATACCACTGTGGACGTAGATCCTCTTTTGCAAGCCACCGTTCTACCCGGCCATCCTTATCTGCGATAATCAGTCCGCTATCGTGTGGGTGGTTATTCGGGTGCGTGAAAAGTGTCACGAGACCACCTTTCCGCTTGTGGTAATCTACAAACCGATTGAAGTCTACATCGAAGATGCTGTCGGCGTTCAGGAGCAGGAAATCTCCGTCCAGTCTTCCATCTGCTCTCATTTTCACAAGAGCACCGGCATTTCCGAGAGGAGTCTTTTCCACGAAGTAATCGATCTTCACGTCGAGCTTCTCGCCATTGCCGAAATACTCCTCGATCTTCTCTGCCATGTGCGAGACAGTGAGGACGATCTCTGTGAAGCCCTGATCCCGTAGACTGATAATCTCCCGTTCCAACACAGGCACGCCATCAATCGGAATGAGCGGCTTCGGGATGTCCGGGAAAAGCTCTGAAATTCGTGTACCTCGGCCACCTGCCATGATCACAACTTTCATTCTGTTTCCTCTTCCTTCGGAACATAACTCTCAGGCGTGTAGTGGATCACTCTTGTCCCGCCATCTTCAAAATGAAATGGAACATAGAGAAGATCCTTCATAGCTTCCTTAACTGCCTTTTTCTTTTCAGGCTGTACGTAGAACACAAGAAAACCGCCGCCACCTGCTCCAAGCAATTTTCCGCCAAGAGCACCGGCTTCAATTCCGCGCTGGTAGAGTTCATCAATACTATTCGTGGTTATCGCGCCACCGGTCTGTCTCTTAAGTTTCCAGGTATGGTCAAGCATTCTGCCGAAGTCATCCAAATCAGCATTCTTATCTGTAAGGATCTTCTGCGCATCATCCACCAGATCCAGCATTTCCAACAGCTGCTTTGTCTTGTCGTGGTAACCTTTGGCGTTCGCTTTCTGCATATCGGAAGAGAAACGCGTAAACCCGGTGAAAAACATAATCAGATTGTCATCGAGCTGTTTCTTCCGATCCGGATGGATAAAGGTGCTGGTTTACTGAGGAAAAGGGGAGTCGGGAGGATGTCTTTGGTGATGAAGAAGGTGGGATCGGATTAGTCGCGTATGTCGAAGAGGGCGGAATGTAGAGACCGGGAAACGGTCACAGGGGTGTGTGAAAGACAGAAAAAAGCACACAGTCCTGTGTGAAAGATAGTCACAGAGAAATGTAGAAACACAGTCCGGTGAAGATCCGGACAAAGAAGAGACAATGAGGGGAGAAGAGTTGTGAAGTTATTGCTGGTTACATTCTCAGATAATGCCGATCATCAGGATACGGTATTCGGAATGTATGAAGAATTAAGGAAAGACAGGGACGTCGATGTGTACCTTCTGGCGATTAAGACACCAAAGGTTCCGTTGAAGAAATCCAGCCATACTTGGCTTGTTGATTGTCCGAAAAGACCAGGCATTACAAAAGGAACATTTAACCTTCCGCTTCTTCACGCCATTGTGAAGCGTGTGAAGGATGCTCACTTCGATGCAATTTGGTTTGAAAGCCTCCACGTGTGGAATCTTCCGATTATGAAAGCTGTGAAAGGGAAAACATACATTTACCACGTGATCCACGAGGCAATCCCGCACGAAGGAGATCGGCAGGTAAAGGGTGTAGATTTCTTCAATAAGGTTCTTGTGAAGCTGTCAGACACGATTGTGCTCAGAAATGAGAAGTACATCCCGGCGATGGTGAAGAGATATGGCATCTCCCCGGACCGTGTGAAATACATGGAACTATGGAGACGGTATCCGGGATATACGGAGCCAAAGCATAGCGGGAAGGTTCTCTTCTTTGGCCGCATCAATCCTTACAAAGGTGCAGACAACTTACTGAAAATTGTAAGGCTTTGCCCGGATGTAAGTTTTGATGTTGTCGGGCGAGTTGATCCAGAGATGGAGGATGTGGTCAGGCAGCTGAGCAAAGAATCAAACGTCCATCTTGAAACGGGTTACGTCTCTGACGAAGAGATGAGAAAGGTCTTTATCAATTCAGACTGGGCGATTGTTCCGTATAATTCGGCGTCGCAGTCTGGAATCATCATTGATGCGTATAAGTATTCAAGACCGGTGATCGCCTTTAACGTAGGCGCAATTGCAGAGCAGGTTGAGGATGGTAAGAGCGGTTATCTGGTCAAGGCCGGAGATATAGAAGCGTTTGCAGCAAAAGTAAATGAAGTCAGCCACATGGCAACAGAAGCATATGACGTTATGAGCAAATGTGCTTATGACACCGGATGCCGGAAATATGCTGTTCAAGGGAAAGTTAGCGAGTTCAAGGATTTTATTAGGGAGAATTTATGATCATCACACGTACACCATTCATAAACAGGATTTTCAGGGGTGACATGCTAATCCAAGATACTTCTGCTGGTAGTTCAGAATTTTTATGCCGCAATATCTTGTGTCTTTCTCTCATTTTTAACGAAACCGCTCTTGTTTATTAAAGACTCTCCCTTAGGCATAAAAAAAACCATCGAAGAAAAAATCCTCGATGGTTCGCAGCCAAATCTCATATTCTGTTCAATTCTCAAATTACGACTCGTTAATTTCCGGATCCCGAAACTCCTCGTCCCGGATAATTATTGCTTCATCCAGTAGGAATTCTACGACCTGCTCATCCCCATAATTCGTTCCGTAGATCCGATA
>Ga0256406_1002546_pt1 | contig 25363 bp, 21 predicted proteins | sample RumenRJG_03DNA_FD_185986 | JGI IMG/M metagenome (GOLD analysis project Ga0256406, IMG submission 185986) | Bovine rumen microbial communities from Lethbridge, Alberta, Canada - RJG_03 | ecosystem: Host-associated > Mammals > Digestive system > Stomach > Rumen | place: Canada: Alberta | collected...
AACACTGTTAAACAGTTTTTTCGAAAAGCAAGATACTGTTACTTCCGGAAAGTTTTCTATCTTGTCCGTTACCATATCAGGATTAATCACGCTGTCCATTTCATCGTCAAATTCTTCTAATAACATATTTGTCCTTCCTTCACTGTCTATTTACAAAGTCATTGCTAACTCGAATATGCTACCCGAATCCAGCTCAATTGTTTGTATATGTAGCATAAATGCTTTCCGAGCCTGCTATTGTCTCAAACCCCATTTCTTCAAACAGAGCAATCTCAGGTGCATCATCGGCATCGACTTGTACCATCATTCCTCGGGGCTTGTTTAATTGTATTGCCTTTGCAAGCAAATCCTTGCGATACTCCTCATATCCTTCTTTGGTGTAAAGAGCATAAGGCTCATTTTCATCATGACAAGTAGTAATATCCAAATACCCGACCAGAGCGCCGTTAACTACCGCTGCAATTACTCGGAAACGATCCGAGGCCTCCAATACCTTTTCGGCGATCCAATATGTATCTTTCTCATGCAGATCTTTGTATTGACCCTCATATTCAGCATTAAGCTCTATGGCTCTACATAAAGATCCGTCATCTACGTCTCTCACTAATCTTAACTTTTTCTGCGCTTTCTCGAATACAGCATTTTTTGACTTCAAAATATCAGCAAGCACTGTATTTCCGGGATTAAAAACAAAGTCAATCTGTGCCCCGGCGTTATTGGCTTCGATATAATCTATCATCGCTGTCCAGGCCTCTGTCACTCGAGACAAACCCACGATCAGCTCAACATATTGTTCTTCTGGTATGGTCAGCCATACAAAGATACCATTAACAATCCCATCTTTGCTCGATACATATATCTTCTGATTCCTTTTCTTCACAGCCCGGTATAAATTGTTCGGGTCATATGAAAAATGAGGATCAGAGAAATGAGGGTCTCGTGCCAGTTTCTCTATGAAAGGAATGTATTGCTCAATATTACTCACTTCATCTATCATAGTCATTGCCCCATTCTACAGACATTTCTACAATACTTTATGGCAGACAAATAACACTGCTATCATAAACAGATCCTTTCTAAATAAATGCATGAAAGAAAACGGATCAGCCTGTACATGATTCATGGATGATCCGTTTTCAGTATACCTGCAGTTATCTGAACTGCATCAGGAAAGTTATTCCGTGATCATTTTTCCCAGCCTCTGCATTGATATCCTGGTATTTCATTTCTTTTCTTTCTTTAATTGGGGCAGCGTCGAACCGCCATATGGCATGGCGATAACCGTTCCATGGCGGTTATATTTCTGCTGGGCGGCATCATAGGCATCCTGCAGTGAATGGAATGGTTTCAGGAAAGTCGCATTGACGGTTTCATCAGGCAGATCGGAAACAAGATAGATCTCTGCCCGCTTTTCGACCATGGCAATGGCCGCGGCCTTATGCGCACCTAAGACAAAATGATCATAGAGGGCCTGTATCATTTCATCCGGATCTTTGTAAGTACGCATGAAGTTTTCAAAATGTGCTTCACCAAAACCTTCTCTGCATGATCCGCATACAATGACGGTACCGCCCTGTTTTACGGCATATTTGGTGTTATCCAGGGCTTTCTGTGTCTGGTAGAGATTACGGTCCTTGGGCGCACCGCCCTGGGATACAATGACAATATCTGCCTGCTGTTCAATCGGCATGGCATACAGATCAACCAGATGCCGGCAGGCATCACGATGAGCCTGGGTCAGATCACCGGCAGCCGCATAGACAATCTGTTTCTTTGTATTCAATACCACGTTGACAATGAAGTCCACATGAACCATGGCAGCCGCTTCTTCCAGATCTTCCCGGACCGGATTGCCTTTGAGCTTTCCGGCATGGGCATCTTCCTTTACCATGAAACGATGGTTCTTTTCAATGGCGGCACGGGTGGAACAGCCCGGCATGATGGCTTTGGCTCCCCCTGAGAAGCCGGCAAAGTAGTGGTATTCCACATTGCCAAGGCAGATTACCCGGTCAGCTTCATGGATGCGTTCATCAATGTCAACCGGTGTACCGGCTTTTGTTTCCCCATAGTGATATGTATGTCCGGTATCGGAATCAGAACAGGTGACGGTGTCATAGATATCCTGACCGACCAGGACTGCCTGTTCGGATGGGGTCTGTCTGCGATGCGAGCCGCGGCCGAAGATGATCTGTATATCCTCTTTCTTTATGCCGGCCTGTTCCAGCCGCTTCAGTACCGGCGGCAGTACTTTATAGGAAGGGATGGGTCTGGTGTTATCGGATGTGACAATAACGACTTTCTCACCCGGGTGAACAATATCTTCCAGACGTTCTGCAGCGATGGGATGGTCCAGCGCTTCTTCCAGAATCTTTTTTTCATCCGGTGCTGCGCCGTCACTCTGCGGCATCAGGATATCCAGCAGCAGCTCATCCTTCACATTGACATGTTCTTCTCTTGTATCAATTCTGAATGCTAAATCCATGGTATTCTCCTGAAAGGAGCCATCCCTTTTCAGAATGGCTCCCTGTCTTACTTATTTATTACTTCAGAACTCTGACCCGGATGACGCCATCCAGATCACTCAGTTCCTGTACTGCTTTCTCATCTACTTCACTGTTGACATCGAACACACTGTAGGCATAGCTGCCCTGAGACTTGTTGGTCATGTTTTCGATGTTGATCTGATCACGGGAGAATACCGGCATGATCTGTGTCAGCATGCCCGGCAGGTTCTTATGGATGATGCAGATACGGGCGGCACCGCTTCTGTCCATATGGACATTGGGCAGAACCACACTGTTGCGGATGTTGCCGTTTCTGATATAGTCATCCATTTCCTGGGCAGCCATACGGGCACAGTTGCTTTCCGCTTCCTGAGTCGTACCGCCAAGGTGCGGGGTCAGTACTGTATTCTTAGTATGAATCAGACGTTTGGTCGGGAAGTCAGCGACGTATCTTGCGACTTTGCCGGATTCCAGTCCTTCCACAATCGCATCCTCATTGACAACTTCACCTCTGGCATAGTTGATGATGCGCACACCGGTCTTCATTTCCGCAATGGCTTCCTTATTGATCATATTGCGTGTTTCATCCGTCAGAGGCGTATGAATGGTGATGTAATCACAGTACTTGAACAGATCATGTACATCGGAAACACGGAAGACATGACGGTCAATGGTCCATGCGGCATCAGAGCTCAGATACGGGTCATAGGCATAGACTTTCATGTCACAGCTCAAAGCCACATTGGCAACTCTGGAGCCGACATTTCCAGCGCCGATGACGCCTAATGTCTTGCCGGCAAATTCCGGACCGACAAACTGCTTCTTGATCTTCTCCATCCGCTGTTCAACCGGACCTTCAGACTCATCATAGTTCAGCACCCACTGCATGCCGCCCATGATGTCACGGCTGGCCATGGCCATGCCGAACAGGAACAGTTCCTTGACGCCGTTGGCGTTGCCGCCCGGCGTATTGAAGACAACGACACCTTTTGAAATGCATTCCTCCAGCGGAATCGTATTGACACCGATGCCGGCTCTGCCGATACACAGCAGATTGTCATTGAACGGGTAGTTATGCAGATCGGAAGCCCGTACAAACAGTGCATCCGGCTTTTCTTCATTTTCTCCCAGTTCATAGTCCGGTGCCTTCAGAATTTCCCTGGCAGCCGGAGAAATATTGTTCAAAAGTTTAACTCTATACATGTTTATCCTTTCCTGTGTGCAGCATCAAATGTCTCAATAAAGCCGCACAGTTTCTTTACACCTTCTACAGGCATGGCGTTGTATATGGAAGCACGCATGCCCTTGGTCAGACGATGGCCGGCCAGGGAAACAAGTCCCTGCTCAGCTGCTTCCGCCACAAATTCCTTATCCAGACTATCATCTCCGGTACGGAATGTAACATTCATATAAGAACGGGATTCCTTATCCGCATGCAGCTTGAAGAGAGAAGAATTGTCCAGCGTGCCGTACAGCAGTCCGGCTCTTTCCTTCTTTCTTCTTTCCATCTCATCAATACCGCCCTGTTCCAGAATCCAGTCCATCTGCAGTCCCAGCATATAGATCTGCCAGCATGGGGGCGTATTGTACATGCTTTCCTTATCGATGTGGGTCTTGTACCTCAGCATGGTCGGCGTATAGGACAGCGGCCGCAGATCAAGATCCTTGCGGAGGATCACAACCGTCACACCGGCCGGCGCCATGTTCTTCTGCGCACCGGCATAAATCAAGGCAAACTTTGAAACATCCACCTTGGCCGAAGTAATATCACTGGACATATCCGCCACTAACGGCACATTCCCTGTATCCGGTACATAATGCCACTCCGTACCGTAAATGGTATTGTTGGCACAGTAATGAAAGTAAGACGCATCCGGATCTACCACGATTTCACCCTGACGGGGAATATGATGGTAGCCGTTTTCCTTATCACTGAAAGCCACTCTGACATTGCCATAGCGCTTGGCTTCCTCATATGCCTTTTCCGAGAAATTGCCCGTCAGAGCATAATCGGCTTTTTTTGTTCTGCCGATGAGATTCATCGGCACCATGGCAAACTGGGTTGAACCGCCGCCGGTCAGATACAGGACATCATAATTGTCCGGCACATTCATGACCTTGCGGAAAGCTTCATCTGTATGAACATAGATGGAATGAAAAATGGATGATCGATGACTCATCTCCATCACTGACATACCACTGGAATGGTAGTTGAGCATTTCTTTCTGCGCTCTTTCAAGCACTTCCAGAGGCAGCTGACTCGGGCCTGCTGCGAAGTTATAGACACGCTGTGTCCCCATTTTCTCACCTCCGCGAATGCCTACATTTTACTATTGACCGCTTTGGAATACAAACCCTGAAAGTGTCTTTATGAAAAAACCATCCTGCTTTTTCAGAATGGTCTGTCATTTTCTTTCTTTAATTTTACATTCTGTATCTCAAGCAGATGATTCACCTCTTCCACCTGATAGATGCTCAGGCGTGACAGAATATCATCAATATACATCTGCCTTTCCAGATCGGAAAATTCATCGTTGCTGCTGAGAGTGCGGATCAGACGTGCCGCCTTATGGGCATTAAAACCGTCCCGGTTCAGAGAATAGCCCCGGTGGCCCGCTTCAAATCCATCGATGTGAATATCGAAGTCCCCCAGCACATTCATATTGTCATAAATCGTACGCCGATCAGCTGTTACCCCGTATTCATTCTCCAGATGATCAACAATTTCTTCCAGCGTCAGAAGATGTTTCTCATCCGTATATTTCTGAAGAATGCGATACGTTGCCAGCGGTCCTGTTTTCTTGCGGTTCATCGAGATCCTCCTGTGCCTTATGTAAAGCGTTTTATTTCAAATTCATTCTACTGAAAACAGTCTTTAATTACAATTAGCACATTTTGTCATATTGCTGGTTTGATTTCTGTTCCAGGCGTACCCGTTCATTTGCCATGCTTTTATACGCATCAATCGTATATTGGAAAAATGCCTTATCTTCCATTCCGGCCTTCCAGATAAACGAACCCTGTCATCCCGCATAAAAAGGCAGAGCTTTTACGCTCCGCCTTTACCGTTAGTTACAACAACGATAACGGTATCCGGATGGCCTGCTTCTGCAATCTTCTTGCGATCAAAGCGGATCAGCGGCTGTCCTTTGACAACAGCTTCATCCTGCTTGACAAGTGCAGTAAAATGCCAATGAATTCTGCCATGGCAAAAAAAGAGAACCCTGACTTCAGGGCTCTCTTTCTCAAAAATCAATAAGCACTGGCACCATAGTTGCTGAGGTAGCGGGCACTTGGATCGTTGACGTCGCATCCTTTCCAGGACCGGTTAGGCATCCAGTAATCCTTGATCAGTCTGTCCTCACCCGGATAGAACTGTTCAAAGATATCACGGTACAGTAATGATTCCTTGGTAAAAGGCGTACACCAGGAATACTTTTTTCTGCCTTCTTCAAATTCAGCATCACTGTATTTCTCTTCCGCATATGCCTTCAGATCATCTGCCAGAGAATGGCCGACCGCATCAGAGAAGGCTGCCTTGTCACGGAACAGGATGTTGTGCGGCAGACATTCATCTTTCTCAAAAGCATGACGCAGCAGATACTTACCCATATGATAGGTGTTCATCTTCAGGGCCGGATCCAGATCCATGACATATCTGACAAAGGCTAGATCACCAAACGGCACTCTGCCTTCCATGCTGTTCTGGGAAATGCATCGATCAGCTCTGAGCACATCATAGAGATACAGCTCTCTGACACGCTTCTCCGCTTCATCCTGGAAGCTCCTGGCATCCGGGGCAAAGTCCGTATATTTATAGCCGAACAGTTCATCAGAAACTTCACCTGTCATCAGAACCTTGATATCCGTTGTCTCATGAATCTTCTGACACAGCAGATACATGCCGAGCGAAGCACGAATCGTTGTGATATCCCAGCTGCCAAGCGCCCTGATGACGGTCGGCAGTGCCTTGAGGATGTCTTCTCTTGTCATCGTGAATTCGGTATGGTCGGAGTGAATGAAGTCAGCGACCTGACGGGCATACTTGAGGTCGATGGCATCGGTATCCATGCCGATGGAGAAAGTACGGATCGGACGATCACTATGGCGGGCCGCAATGGCACAGACAAGTGAAGAATCCAGGCCGCCTGATAAAAGGTACCCGGCCTTGGCATCCGCATCCATTCTCTTCAATACACCATCCACCAGCAGATCATGGATATGTGTGCATGCTGTTTCCAGATCATCATGAATGACTCTGTCCGCATGATAGATCTCTGTATAAGGAACAAATCTTCCTTCTGCATAATATGTTCCCGGAGGGAACGGTTTGATATCCTGGGCAATCGGCTGTAAGGAAGCCACGGTAGAACCGAAGCAGATCTTATGGTTTTCCGTATAGCCATAGAACAGCGGTCTGATGCCGATCGGATCACGGGCAGCGATGAAACCGCGTTTGGGATCATAGAAGCACATGGCAAATTCCGCATCCAGTTCACGGAACATATCCAGTCCCTTTTCTTCATATAAAGGAAGAATGATCTCACAGTCTGAATCACTGACAAACGTATATTTCTTTTCCAGTTCCTTCTTGACCGGACGGAAGCCGTACAGCTCGCCATTGCATACCACCGTCATGCCGTCTCTTTCAAACGGCTGCATTCCTTTTTCCGTCAGTCCCATGACGGCAAGTCTGGCAAAGCCATAGATGCCTTCCTTTTTGACGATGGTTCTTTCATCATCCGGACCTCTGTCTCTTAATACAGATAAGCCCTTTTCAAATGCGGCACGATCTACCATCACATCCGTTGATACCAGAATTCCACACATAATGTTCTCCTCCAGAAAATAAAACAGTCCTTCATCCCGATCTTGGGACGAAGGACTGTGCTCCGCGGTACCACCCAGTTTACTGATCCATATTGACTGATCAGTCGCTTAGTCTCCTGACAGACATCAGGGGTCAGCTTTAACGGTCTGCATCCGGCGGAGCCTACTTTCTGACATTTCGGTCCGCAGCTCAGAGGTGTTCTTTCCCACAGCGCCTGTTCTGAGGTTCTCACCATCCCTCAGTCTCTGTAATCTGCTTTCTGTGCTACTTCTCCTCTTCTCTGCCTGTGCCTATTATCCTAGTCAGTTTTCAGAAATAATGCAACATATTTTTCTGAAACATTTTTTCATTGTCACTCTTAAGATCTGATTCCGCTCCATACCGTATAATAGAGTCAGGAGTATTTATGAAAAAAACACGATATATCATTGCTGCCCTGAGTGCAGCCATCGTCTGTCTTTATGTGCTTTGTGCTTTTCTATTCGGATACAGAATCAGAATCACCCTGAAGGACCCCTTTCTGACTTCAGCCGAGTATGGTGAAACATACTATGATCCCGGTGCTTCGGCTGAAGTCAGAAACATCCTTCTGCCCTTTTTACATCATCGTCTGAAAGTCTCTGTAAAAGACCAGGTCAACCCTTCCAGGGAAGACACCTATACCGTGGCTTACACCGCTTCCTACCGCAATCATACTAAGACAGCCAAAAGAAAAGTCACGGTCAAAGACACAAAAGGTCCGGTGATCAGCCTGACCTATAATCCCGACTACTATACGCTTTACAACCACCCTTATGAGGAAGAAGGCTATCAGGCTGTTGATCTCAGGGATGGCGATGTCACAGCCTCCGTCAGATCTGAAACAAAAGGAAAATGGATCTACTATACGGCAGAAGATTCTGCCGGCAATACAAGCACCTATATCCGTGCCATCCCGTATGATGACCGCAATGGTCCGGTACTGACCTTCTCAAACGGCACTGTCGAAGAAGAAACCATCTATGTCGGCAGCACATGGAACACCGCTGTTACAGCAAATGATGATTCAGACGGCGATGTCACCTCTTCCATTAAAGCAGAAGGCCAGGTTGATGCCGGTACAATCGGGGATTATCCTGTCACCTATATCGTAACAGACAGCCACGGCAACACCACTGCCGTAACCCATACCGTTCATGTACGTCCTCTGCCCGTCAATAAACCCGCTGGTGAAGACAGTAAGACCATCTACCTGACCTTTGATGACGGCCCCGGTCCCTATACCGCTGAACTTCTTGACATCCTTGATAAATACAATGTCAAAGCCACCTTCTTCACCACATCTTCAAAGCCGGCCTACACCAGTATGATCGGTGAAGAATACCGCCGCGGCCATACCGTTGCCATTCATACCTATACCCACGCCTACAGCACCATCTATGCCTCTGCCGATGCATACTGGAATGACTTCAATGCCCAGAACAGCGTCATTGCTGAAGAGACCGGCAGCACGACAACCATCTTCCGCTTTCCCGGCGGTTCTTCCAATACTGTGTCAAGAACCTACTGTCCCGGCATCATGACAGAACTCACCAAAGAAGCATCAGCCAAAGGCTATACCTACTTTGACTGGAATGTATCTTCCGGTGATGCCGGCGGCACTACGGATACGGATCAGGTATTTGAAAATGTCAAAGCAGGTGTGGAACAGTGTTCTGCCTATGGTGTCCCTTCAGTTGTTCTCCAGCATGATATCAAGGACTTCTCAGTCAATGCTGTAGAGAAGATCATCCAGTGGGGACTTGAAAACGGCTATCACTTCAGTGCCCTGACCGCCGGCAGCCATGTCACCCATCATGGTGTCAATAACTAAGTAAAAGAAGGAAAGCGAGACTTTCCTTCTTTTACTGTTCCTGTAAATTCTGATTCTTACGAATATCTTCAATCATGACATCAATCAGCTTTTCCTGATACCCGGCCCGCTTCACTTCACAGAGCTTCTTTGAAACAGCGGAAAGAACCGGATGTGAAACATGTTCCAGCATTTTCAATCGGTGTGCATCAATGACCTGATCAGACATGGATTTTTCATAATCTGAAAGATCCATGTGCCAGGGATGAAGGACGGATGGATGTCTTTCATACAGACGTTCTGCCATCCCGATGCCTTCCGGATCCAGATCAGAACTGTAGTACATTGCCACATTCTTTTCGGCCAGCATATCCACAACAAGAAGTGAGGCTGTTTTCATCTGTCCTGAAGTACAGAGAATGGAAGCAGTTGGCAGCTGCGAACAGATCTCGGCATAGACCATCTGGTTTTCAATGATGTAGACAGGCTGATGAACCGGCATAACAGAAATAATATTCTGCAGCTGTGAAAGGGAAAGCAGATAGTATTCCTGCCGTTCAAGATGCCCTTCATAAGCAGGATGCAGTCCCTTCTCATCATAAAAGTGCAGTCCCTGTACTACCGTAAAGCTGGAGATATCATCCGGCCGGATCCCATGGCGGATATAAAGATCCAGCGTTTCTTCACTGTCCAGCCGGCGGCTGTTATGATCCTTCTGCTGCAGTATTTTCAGAAACAGACGTCCCGCCGGCAGATTCCGATCCAGACCATGCGGATCCGTCATGGCTTCCATGGCTAAGACTGATAACCTGATCGCTGATTGACGGCTGGAAAGAATATGCATGGCTTTGATACAGCCAAGCATCTGATGTTCAGCTTCAGCCGGATCATGAAACAGCCTGACACAGGCTTTATACTGGTTTACATCCAGTCCGTCTGCCCATGCCTTTCCCGGTCCGTTTTCATCAAGCTCTTCCGCACATTTCTGAAAATTGTGCAGACGGTTTTTCCATTCCTGTTCCTCCGCCTGTTTTTCTTCCTTATTTGTAAGGATTGTTTCATGGTAATAAGCACAGAGAATGGCATATAGAGAACAGCCGGCAAACTTTGTTTCCGCAAGTCCTGCTTCAAACTGATGCAGCGTGAAACGGATCTGCCCTTGTGAATAGTCACGGCCAAAGTAGCCGCCAAGATCCTTTCTTTCTTCTGCATCCGGATCTTTGAGCACAACTTCTCCCCCGATCCTGCCATAGGACTGGTATTTCTGCTTCATGATGGCAAAAGCACGCTGAAAGCCGCCTCTTTTACGGAAGTAATCTGCGGCTTCATCCGTGATCATCCAGAATTCTCTCCTTTCCATTCCAGTGGTAGAAAATCACCGTAACAAAATCCGCATTCTCCGGCCTCAACAGCTCCGCAATCCGCAATGCCTGCACCGTATCATAGCAGCCCCATAACGACTGGGAATTCATAATGTAGTCAAAATCCAGACTGCCGACCAGACGGAACATACTGGCAATATTCTTTTCATCCACCCCGGCAAAGGCTTCATCCAGCGCAATCAGACGCGGATGATCTTCCTTGCGTGCCTTGAGATACTGGGCATTGACCGCCGCAAACAGCGGAATGTACATGGCCATGGCCTTCTCACCGCCGGACAGAGTATTGAACTGCCGGTCGGTCAGTTCCTTCACGTTTTCATTGGTGCGCTGGAAGTACAGACGGAACTCAAACCACTGGCGGTAGTCCAGGGCATCCCGGACAAGTTCGGTGTAATTGAGAATACCGCCGTTATCAATGACTTCCTGCCGCTTCATGTTGATCTCTGCGCGGAAGTGTTCCGCTACTTTATGTTTATCTTCTTCGCTTAAAAGCGCACTGTCACGGCTGAGAATCCTTTCCAGCTGATCGGTCGAAAGCTGACTGTCGCTTTCTGCTGCCTTCGGTACCCAGCGCATGGCAAAGTTCAGTCCCATGGAAGAATCCATGTTCTTCATGAGCTTTGACATATCACTGATCCATTTACGGCTTTCACTGATTCTTTCAATCAGCTTGCGGCTCAGGGTATTGCTCAGAATATTCTCAAACAGGTCTCGGTCCTTCTGGTTGATGAGCTGTTCAGTTTCATCGATGCTGTTGAGAATATGATCGTTATACACGTTCAGATCAACCCGCCGGCCTGAAAGTTCAGCGGTAATCACTGATCTCCGCCGGTCCAGTCCGGGCATTTCCGATTCCTCAAACTCTGTTTCAATCAGCAGATTATTTTCCCGGATCTGCTGGCTGTGGACATTGAACGTCTTATTGAGGTGATTGACAATATCGGCTGTTTCCTTTCGACGGTTATCTTCTGAAACCGCATCTTTGATCTTTTCCGCCATGGCCGCAACTGCTTCATCATCCCGGTCACTGACATCTTCCAACAGATTCAGCCGCATATCTTCAATGTAATACGCACGGGAAAGATTTCTCTTCTGTTCTGCTTCCTCGGTTTCTTTTTCCATGCGCTCAATCTTTTCCTGCATGTTGTTCAGGTTTGCCTGCAGCCTGGATGTTTCTGCAATCAGTACGTTGATACTCTGTGCATCTTCTGCTTTCTTCCGCCGGATCACATCCATTTCTTCGACAAGCTTCTTTGTCTCCGGCGCATTGAGAATTTCTTCTACGGCCGCCAATTCTCCTTCCGCCTGTTCCCCGTCCTTTTTCAAAGCAGAGAGATCATCCTCTGCTCTTTCCTTTTCATCTTCCTTATCAGACTGCCGTCCTTCAGCGTAGGCTTTCTGGTCCTGGTTGTTCTGTTCATCCTTGCGGACATCATGAAAATTCTCCGCTTCGGTCTGATAGTCGGAAAGCACTTCACTGAGGGCTTCATATGCAGCACGGGTATGTTCATACGGATAAGGCCGCATCGCTTCCTCGGCATCATGATGCTTTGTCTGATAGTCGTACTTTCTCTTTCGTACAATTTCCTTCTGATCCTTCAAGTCATCAAGCGATGCTGTTTCCTGATTCTGCAGTCTGGAAAGCACATCAAAAGAAGCGTTCAGATCCCGGATTGAAGGCATTTTTCCTGCCTCTTCTTCCATAACGCCTTCTCTTGCCTTCAGCTGCTGTTTCTCTTTGAGAAGGTTTTCCCTTTCCTGATGAGCAGTGTCGATTTCCGCCTGCTTTTCAGCCAGCTGTTCAGCGTGGCGGCGCCGTCTTGTTTCAGCACCGATGTAAGTCACCGCATCATTTTCAAGCGGACGCACATAGCCGCTCAACACACCATTGCGGAAATAGCCGTCTTTTCGAAGAACAAACTGACTGTCATCCTCTCCCATACAAGCAAGAATCGCTCTGACTTCTGTCTTCATGCCTTCGCTCATATTACTTTCTGAGACACGGAAGAAGGAACAGGCCTCATGAGGCTGAAGCGGCGTGATAAAAAGATCCGTATATGCCTGCATGATCTCTTCCGCTGCGGCCTGATCTTCTTTTCGAATGACTAATGCATCCAGAAGTCCGGCTGCTTCCAGCTGCTCTTCCAGCATGATCTGACGCTTATCATCTGCATCCAGGAAGTCTATGGCTTCATAGAACGGCATGACTTCAATGCCCTTTTCCTGCAGTGCCTTCCGGCATGCCAGAACCCGTTCAGACCGCTCCGGTATGGCTTCAGTTTCATTCTGCAGATCACGCAGTTCTTTATTGAGCTGTTTGAGGATTTCATTCTGCTCAATCAGATCCTGTTCATTCTGTTTCAGAAGAAGCTGCAGGCTGAGCTTTGCCTTTGACTTGATACTGCTGCAAAGCTCGGCATAGTCATAGGCATCAGCTGGTGTATAGGAGCGGATGATGCGGATCAGCTTCTGCAGCGTTTCATCATCCACCTGCAGTTCACGGGTATTCTGACGGAACAGATACCAGCCTTCACTTACCTGATCTTTCAATGCATCAATCTGTTCTTCAGCTTCGCTCAGCTGTTTCTGAATCTCTGCCAGCTGCTTTTCCAGCCTGCTCTGTTTTTCTTCGGCCGCGTCTAACGCTTCAGAAGCCTGAGCCATCTCATCAAGCTTCTTTCTGATCTTTGCAATGTCACTGGACAAATCATTCAGCTCACTTCTGAGCAGGCTGAAATCATCCTTGGCATGCATATCCTTCATCAAAGCAAAATGATCATGATCCGCAAACTGCAGCTGTTCATTCATTTCATCCAGCAGCTTCAGCAGCCGTTCCATCTCTTTTCGATTGGCAGCACTGTCTGCATCATATTCACGGATCTTTACATCCAGCTGATGGATTTCACCAGCCAGTGTATCGATGGTATCCTGCCGGATTTCTTCTTTCTTCTTCACTTCCGCAATCTGACTGGTCAGTTTTGTCCGGCGGCTCAGCTGTGAAGCAATATCGCTCTGCTGATAGGCATCTTCTTTCGCTTCCAGTACTTTGACTTCCTGACGCAGTGAGGCAAGGCTGTCCGATGCCTTCTGCAGATCCTTTTCCATCTGTTTCTGCTGTATCACTAGTCCATCACAGGCTTTTTCATTCTGGGTCCAGGCCGCTTCAGCTGTGAGATAGCTCTCGGCTTTTCTGGCAGCGGTAATGGCATTGTAATTATGATATTCCTTCAGGATATAGCGCAGCTGATCCCGGGTATTCTTCAATCCTTCCAGACGGGTATGGATTTCATCCATCTTTTCCATGGCCTGTACCATCGGGCTGATATCTTCATTGCCTAAGGTCTGCAGGGAATCATTCAGGATGTCATATACCTTGGAAGGCTTGAATTCCTTGGAAAGCTTCGGTGCTCTGACCTTGACCAAAAGACGGATGAACTGATCATACTGTTCCATCCGCTCAAAACCGAACAGATAATGATTCACCGCTTCCTTGTATTCCTTCTGCTGTTCCGTAAAGAAATTGCCCTGGCCGATCAGATCACGGCATTCCTTCTTGGATAAAGGCAGATAGGAGCCTTCGCTCAGTTTCTTGGAGAGACTGCAGCCATCAAAGCCGATTCTTCTGCCATCCATCAGGATAAAGCCCCAGAAGCCAAGTCCGTTCTTTCCCTTCTGGGCCCGCTGGCCGATGCCTAAAGTTCTGTATTCCCCACTTCCTTCCTTGACAAACTCAAGATACAGATAGCCCGTCACATCTTCTTTACTGCCGCTGCCGTCTCCTAAGAAGTAGTAGTCCATGCGTCTTGCGTCAGATCCAAACGGATCCAGACGGCTTGGCGTACGATCTCCGTCAAGGATAAACGGAATGAAGCTCTGGGTGGTGATCGACTTGCCGGAACCGTTCTGTCCTCTTAACAGAATATGGCCATGATCCAGCGGAAAGACTTCATTGTCATACAGCCAGAAATTGATAAATCCCAGCCGGTTCATTTTCCATCTGTCTGTCATTCTGCCTCCTCAAACAGGCTTGCCTGCTTTTCCTTCTTCTTTTTCTTCGGTTTTTCGGGCTGTTCTTCCGGATGGAAATTTTCCGGATACGCTCCATTGAACTTCCATACGGCCTGGTAAAGACGGATACCGTCCTGTTCCTTCTCTGCCATCATCCATCCTTCCATCTCACTCAGCACTTCTTCACTCAGACTTTCGCTATCCATTTCCCGATAGGCCTTACTCCAGGCAGCACTGAATTTCTTCTTTGCCAGTGATACGGTACGATCGAATTCCTCTTGGGATACCAGCGCTGTTCCATCTGCCTGCAGCACCATATTCTCTTTCCGGAACAAGCTGCAGACTAAAAGAACAATATCCGACAGCGTACCGGTATCCGGAAACTCTTCCCCATAGGAAGTCATATCCTCTTCATTGACAAGAAATGCCGCATTGCGGTGCACATCAAGTCTTGATCCAAGGGCTTCATTCAGATACTTTCCTACCCACTTGCGCTGCTGTTTCAGATACATGGCATCCGGATCATCCCCGTCTTTCCAATACATGGCCGGACACAGCATCAGCTGCCGATAGACCCGATTGGTACGCATGAAACCCTTATCCATGTCCACATTGTCATTTGACAGTGCCTCAAAGTCTTTGAATGTATGGCACATGGAAGTATCATACGGATAGGAAACAGCAAAGTAGCGGGATAAGCCTGTATTTTCATACAGTACTTCTGCCCCGGTGCCTGCCGATACTGCATCGATATTTCCTTCATGCAGGATAACCAGACCTGTCTTTTCTGCGTACTGCATCATCCGGATCAGGCATCTGCGCAGCGTAAAGCTGGTCCAGTCCACTTTCAGCCATGGCTTCAGCTGTACCTCAATGCGGTCGGTCAGTTCTGACAACAGGAAAGCTTCTCCTTCTTCTCTTTCTTCCAGAAACAGAAGCAGGACACAGAACATCATGTAATCCTTCACATCGCTGAAGTCCTGAATGCCCATGAAGGCTTCCGCATGGGCCGGCACTTTTTCCAGACGGATCAGCCGTTCATTGACGGTAAGACGCCAGCCTGGATACTCTGCCGCAAATCTTCTGAGATCCGGTACATCCTGGCGGATCTTATAGTACAGATCACGATCCTGTTTCTTATCCACCCAGACTCTTTCCATTAATATCTGCAGACTGTTCATCATTCATCCTCGAATTCAATCACATAGCACGGCATGGTCAGATTGCCGTCCTCACAATGCAGAACACAGTTTCCTTCTTCTTTCTTCAGATGATATCTCTGCCCGTATTCCGTTCTGCCTGTACGTGAGGCATTGATATTGGCATCCGCTATCCATTTCAGCATGACGCCTCTGAGATCGCTGGACACAATTCCATCAATCGCATTGAACACAAGCTTTCCATCATGAATATACTTCTGTGCCTCCTGCCGGCACTTTTCCATCCGTTCCAGATACTCCTGCTTTTTCTGCTGCTTGAAAAGATCACGCGAAGTATAAGCTTCCCGTTCCACCCTCGGCCGATAGGTACGGGAATGGGAAGAAAGCGTATAGACAAACGGCTTTTCTTCGGCGGAAGAAGAACTGATGGAATCCGTACTGCGGGATTCATTTACCGTATAATGTCTGACGCTGCCTGCCCCGAAGAGAAACGCGGAAAGCTTATGAGCATCTTCCATGCTTTCACAGTCATTGAACATGGCAATCCAGCGCTCATAGTCGCCTCTTCTAGATAAGCCATAATCCTGCAGACGGACAATCAATGCGGCATTCTGAATAATACGGTCAATGATGTCATTAGTCACATCAAGAATCCGGCTGCTTTCACTGGGCTGTCCGTCAATGACAAGAAACCAGTGTTCCAGACTCTTCCACTTAGCTTTGATATCTTCCTTGATCTCTTCTTCCAGGTTCTCATGCTTTTCATTGACCAGGCGGGGAATATCAAGCTGGGAAGCAGTAATTCTTTCCAGCATTGCTTTCTTTTCCTCAGGATCAATTCTTCTTAACATACCGGCAATACGGTCCGTATGCGCCTGCAGTTCCACAATGAATTCCTTCAGGTAGGTCACAAATCTGTCTTTATGAATGACAAACTCCACACTCTTGAGAATCTTCTCACCCGAGCCGGAATAGAACTCACGCAGATAATCACGGTAGTTTTCAATCATACTGCGGAAATCATCCTGCAAAGATGACCACCACTCCCCGACATCCTTCAATTCCCTGTCCTTCAGACTGCTCACTTCAGCCAGCTGTCCTTCCAGTCTGACAAAGTAATTGGAAGACAGCGATGAAGTTTCCAGATACAGCGACTCCAGCCGCAGCGTCATCCGTTCAATCTCAACCGATGCCGGCGTCATTGAATAGCGGAACTTCTTGTTCTTATATTCGGCAATGGTGTACACATGCTTAGGATCCTGCACCGCTTCAAGATTCTTCCATTCCACCAGCTGGGAGAGATCCAGCTTCAGCTGATCCATAGAGAGATCACTGTACTGGGGAAACTGCTGCTGCAGCAGGCGCATGACATCCTCTTTATAGAGGGAATCAGAATAATGCTGATCAGCATGAAAAAAGACACGCATGATCGCCCGGTAGCGCTCCGCATTGTCCGCATTGAGATAACTTGTTTCACTGATCTTAGTCAGCTGTTTGAATTCACTCATCGTTTCCTATTCTATACTTTCTGATAGAAATCGTCACTATGCCTTTATTCGTGCGGAATTTTAATCTGTTACGATCTGAGCGTCATGAATGAAAGCAGCTGATCTCATGCCTGAGCACTTTTATCGCGCGTGTATCTGCAGGATCATATTGAAAGCGGCGCAGCAGACTGAAGAAAAAAAGTTCAGAAACAGTATATCCGTCTCTGAAGCCCTCATTCAATTCAGATAATTGTATGTGCCATCTTATCACTGACCTCATCCACAATGACATCCGGCACCATGCCTTTGATATTGCCGCCGTTGATGGCGATTTCCTTCACGGCAGATGAACTTAAAAAGGAATACTCCGGTGCAGCGATCATCAGCATCGTCTCTACATCCGGATTAAGCTTCATATTGGCTGTTGCCTGCATGAGCTCATATTCATAGTCGGATACTGCCCGGATGCCTCTGACAATAGCCGATGCCCCGAGCCTGGCAGCCATGTCCACGGTCAGTCCTGCCCCGGCCACTACACTGACATTGCTCAGATGCGCATCCTCTATGCTCTTCTGTATCATATTCATGCGTTCTTCTTCCGTAAACATGCAGTGTTTCTTGGGATTGCGCATGATCAGCACGACAACTTCATCAAACATCCGGCTTGCCCGGGAGATGATATCCATATGTCCGTTGGTAATCGGATCGAATGTTCCGGAATATACAGCTTTCATAAAAAAACAGTTCCCCCTCTCTTTTCCAATGCAGATAAGGAAAAGACGGCATATTCAAGCCCGCTTTCTTGAATATGCTATGTGAATATGTTAACATACTAGCGGCTTTAAAGTAAATACAAGGAGGCTGTGACTTACTTTTATGGCAAAGAACTTTGAAGAGCTGTTATCCAAACTTTCTGCATGTGAAAAGAAAACACTGAGTGTTGCCTGTGCACACGATGTGGCTGTACTGGAAGCTGTCAATGAAGCACATAAGATGGGTATCGTTGATGCGATTCTCGTCGGTAAAGAAGATAAGATCCGTGAGATTGCCGGACAGATCGGCATGAACCCGGATGACTTCACCATCATTGATGAGCAGGATGATGCCCAGGCACCTCTGACTGCTGTCAAGCTGGTTCATGACGGCAAAGCTGATATGTATATGAAGGGCATTCTTCCGACCAAGAACTTCCTGAAGAGTGTTCTGAACAAGGAAGTCGGTCTGCGTACCGGCAAGCCTCTGTCCCATGTTGCCGTATTTGAAATTCCCGGCATCGACAGACTGGTATTCGCATCTGATGTTGCGTTCATCCCCTATCCTACTTTAGAGGACAAGAAAGCCATCATCGCCTATGACGTTGATGTTGCCAAGGCATGCGGTGTTGAGAATCCGAAAGTTGCTCCGCTTGCTGCGGTTGAAGTTGTCAATCCGAAGATGCAGGCTACAGTTGATGCGGATGAATTGAGAAAGGCAAATGAAGCTGGTGAAATCAGGGACTGTGTCGTGGATGGACCGCTGTCTCTTGATATCGCCCTGTATCCGGCTGCTGCCAAGGAAAAGGGTGCTGAGGACAGACCTGCTGCCGGCAAGGCAGATGTACTGCTGTTCCCGGATATCCACGCCGGCAATATCTGCTACAAGGCAATGGTTCACATGGTACCTGGCCTGAAGAACGGCTGTCTGTTAGTCGGTACAGCTGCACCGGTTATTCTGACATCCCGTTCCGATTCCAAGGAAACAAAGATCTACAGTATTGCTTTAGCAGCACTGCTGGCTGAACACATGAGAAAGGTAAATGGTTAATATGGCATATAACATTCTTGCAATCAATCCTGGTTCTACCTCCACAAAGATCGCAATCTTTGAAGATGAAAAGCAGGTATCCGAGGTTACGCTGGATCATCCGGCAAGTGAAATGGCAAAGTTTGCCAAGACGATCGATCAGCTGGACTTCCGTTATGGCGTTATCATGAATTACCTCAAGGAACAGAACTATGACGTCCATAAACTGGATGCCTGTGTCGGCAGAGGCGGCTACCTGCATCCGATTGAGGCTGGTACATACACCGTCAATGATGCAATCGTTCATGATCTGACCATTGCCCTGCATGGCGACCATGCGGCAAACCTCGGCGGTCTTCTGGCCCGTAAGATTGCGGATCCGTTAGGCATCCCTTCCTACATTGTCGACCCGACTGCAGTTGATGAATTACAGGATGTTGCCCGTATCTCCGGTATGCCTGATATTACCAGACGCGCCAAGGTACATGCCTTGAATATGAGAGCTGTTACCCGTGAGTATGCAAAGTCTCAGGGCAAGAAGTTCAATGAAGTCAATGTTGTTGTTGCTCATATGGGCGGCGGCTGCACAACCGGCTGCTTCAGAAAAGGCAGAATGATCGATATGTACAACGGCCTGGATGGTGATGGTGCTTTCGCTCCTACCCGTTCCGGCGGCGTACCGGTAGGCGATCTGATCAGACTCTGCTATTCCGGTAAGTATCCGACAGTCGATGACATGATGAAGAGAGCTGTTGGTGATGCCGGTATGGTTGCCTACCTCGGCACAGCGGATATGCGTGAAGTTGACAAGATGATTGCCAATGGTGATAAGAAGGCTGCCCTGATCAAGGAAGCATTCATCTACCAGCACTCCAAGGATATCGCAGCTCTGGCAGCTGTACTCAAGGGTGACGTTGATGCCATCATCCTCACCGGCGGTATTGCCCATGGTCAGGATGTCGTTGACGGCATCAAGTCCTATGTAGGCTGGATCGCTCCGGTTGTTGCCTATCCGGGTGAAAGAGAAATGATCGCTCTGGCACAGGGTGCTCTGCGTGTTCTGACAGGTGAAGAAGAAGCCAAGGAATACAAAGAGATGGAAGAGCACGAAGCTTTCTGATCATAAACATTATCCAAAAAGCAAAGGGTGAATCGGTACATGCCGGTCCACCCTTTTTCTTATGCTGTTTCCATTTTATTCTAACCGACCACAACCTTCAGCCATGTCCGCTTTTCAGCCAGCTTCCTGCCTGCGCCATTGAGCATGGCAAGGCACTTCTCACCCGGTTTATAACGGAAGTGGATTTCAATCCATGCTTCCTCATGATCCGCATCGGGATACCTGCTCTGATACTGCTTATGATCCAGAAAATAAGCATACACATACAGCTTCTTCATCAGCAGTTCCAGATGATCCTTCTCTTTGATCTTTGATAAAGCATTCCATTCCAGAGGATCCATGATCAGCAGGCTGATCTTCTTTCCATCCGGTGAAACGGCAATGCCGTCCATGTTATCCGTTTCCAGTATTGACATAAATCTAAGCCTCTTTGTTTTCTGTTTCTATTATACTGCCTGAGCCTGTTTTCTTCAGCGTCACAAATCGATAGTCCATCTCCTTTTCATGATACAGAGAAGACCTGGAGTCTATGGCCCAGCTTTCATTCAATTCCGGAAAGAACGCATCCGCTTCACTGTCATCATAGATATATGTCATATACAGCGTGTTACAGTATGATAACAGCTGATGATAAATACTTTCCCCGCCGATCACAAACACATCTCTTTCATCTTCAGTTTCGTCTAGATACAGAAACAGTTCATCAGGACTGTGCATGACCCTGGCATTTTCAATTGTCAATGATGAATCATGACTCAGGATGATATTCTCACGATCAGACAGCGGCCTGCCATGTGGAAATGTAGCAAGCGTATGATGCCCATAGATGATCCGCTGGTGTACGGTCAGATCATGAAAGCGGCGCATATCCTCATGCAGGTGATACAGCAGCCTGCCGTCTTTTCCTATGCCTCTGTCTCTGTTTACAGCCGCAATGCATTTCAAAGGTTTCATCATGGCTCAAGTATAACAAAAACAGTCTCACTTTCGTGAGACTGTCATAGATATCAGTCAGCCTGAATCAGGCAGCTTTCTTGGCAGCAATAGCAGCCTTGAGCTTTGCGGTCAGTTCAGGAACAATCTTGTTCAGATCGCCGACGATGCCGTAGTCAGCAACATCGAAGATCGGAGCGTTCTCATCCTTGTTGATAGCAATGATGATATCAGATTCTTCCATACCGGCAACATGCTGAATTGCACCGGAAATACCAATTGCGAAGTATACATGCGGACGGACTGTCTTACCAGTCTGACCAACCTGCAGCTCCTTCGGCTTCCAGCCTGCATCAACAACAGCTCTGGAGCAGGATACTGTGCCGCCGAGTACGGCAGCCAGATCATCCAGGAGCTTGAAGTTTTCAGCAGATCCGACACCACGGCCGCCGGATACAAGGATCTTGGCAGCAGAAATATCAGCAACAGAAGAAACTTCCTTGACTACCTTTTCGATCTCTACATAGCAGTTGTTCTTCTCCAGCGGAGCCTTCCAGTTGATGACTTCAGCCTTGTGGGAAGCATCCGGTGTACGCTTCTGCATGACACCCGGACGAACAGTAGCCATCTGCGGACGGTTGTTCGGGCAGGCGATTGTAGCGATGGTGTTGCCGCCGAAAGCAGGACGTGTCATAAGCAGCTGCTTATGCTTCTGTTCCTGACCAGGGATGGCAACTAACGGATAATCGCCGATTTCCAGCTTTGTGCAGTCAGCTGTCAGACCTGTTTCAACACGAGCGGATGTTCTAGGACCAAGGTCACGGCCGATGGCTGTAGCGCCAACCAGCATGATCTCAGGCTTGAACTCATTGATGTAGCCGGCTAATGCCTGTGTATAAGGCTCTGTTCTATAATCCTTCAGTTCAGGATCATCGATGACAACAACCTTATCAGCACCATAGGCACCGAGTTCATCTGTTAAAGCTGCGGCATTGCCGCCAAAGTCGCCGATCAGAACAGCTGTCACTGTCTTATCATCAAGAGATTCAGCCAGATCTCTTGCCTTGCCGAGAAGTTCCAGGGCAATATTGGAGAGCTTGCCATCAACCTGCTGGGCATAGATGGCAGTGCCCTTATATTCTTCAAGATTCTTCTTAATCATTGTCTATTTCTCCTCTATTGGTTCCTCAGATAACATGCTTCTCATCAAGTGTCTTGACAATATAGTCAGCTGCCTCAGCCGGTGTATCCGGTGTGACAACAACACCCTTGCCCTTGGCAACCTTATCAGAAGCCTTGGCGATCATAGTCGGAGAACCAGCCTTACCGATGTTGTCATCTTCAACATCGAGGTCCTTTCTGCCCCAGACTGTAACATCCTTTGCATAAGCATCGAAGATTCCGCCAGGCGTCATGTAACGAGGCTCATTGAGTTCAGAAAGAGCTGTGATCAGGCAGGGCATCTTGGCCTTGACGATCATATAGCCGTCATCAAACTGTCTCTTGACCTTGACGCTGTCGCCTTCAACCTCAACCTCTCTTGCATAAGAGATGCACGGAATGTGCAGGTGTTCAGCAATCTGCGGACCAACCTGAGCTGTATCACCATCAATTGCCTGACGGCCAGTGAAGATCAGATCATATTCCATGTTCTTCAGCGCACCGGCAATGGTGGAAGAAGTAGCCCATGTATCAGCACCGCCGAGCACACGGTCAGTGATTAACAAACCGTCATCAGCACCCATGGCCATTGCTTCACGGAGAACTTCATCAGCCTTCGGCAGACCCATGGTCAGAACCGTAACATGTACGTTCTCAGGATCCTTGTCCTTGATGCGCAGAGCAGCTTCAAGACCTGCCTTGTCATCAGGGTTCATGATGGCGAGCATTGCGCCTCTGTCCAGAGTTCCATCCGGTTTGAACTTAACGCCGCCGGCTGTATCCGGGACCTGTTTAATGCAAACTACAATTTTCATGTGTCGTTCTCCTTCTTATTACTTCAGCATATTGCCGGAAATAACCATTCTCTGTACTTCAGAAGTACCTTCGTAGATTTCCGTGATCTTGGCATCTCTCATCATACGTTCAACTTCGTATTCTCTGATGTAGCCATAGCCGCCCATCAGCTGAACGCACTTTGTGGTAACATCCATGGCTGTTTCAGCAGCGAACAGTTTCGCTTCAGCAGCTTCTACGGAGAAACGAGGCTTCAGAGCCTTTGCTTCAGCAGCTCTGTATACTAACAGCTTGGCAGCTTCAACTTCTGTCTTCATGTTAGCCAGCTGGAACTGTGTGTTCTGGAACTGGGACAGAGTTCTGCCGAACTGCTTTCTTTCCTTGACATAGGCAACTGTTCTGTCAAGAGCACCTTCAGCTAAACCAAGTGCCTGGGCAGCGATACCGATACGGCCGCCATCCAGTGTATGCATGGCATTGGCGAAGCCCTTGCCTCTGACACCTAACAGATTGTCCTTCGGAATACGGCAGTCCTGGAAAATCAGTTCGTATGTGGAAGAACCGCGGATTCCCATCTTGTTCTCCTTTGTGCCGAATGTGAAGCCAGGCGTTCCCTTCTCAACGATGAATGTGGAGAATCTCTTCTGCTTTCTGCCCTTCTTATCAAGAACAACATCTGTATAGGCAACGATGATGTAGATATCAGCTTCCTTACCATTTGTAATGAAGCACTTGGAGCCGTTGAGAACCCATTCATTGGTTGCTTCATCAAAAACAGCCTTTGTCTGAGCACCCTGGGCATCCGTACCGGCACCAGGCTCTGTCAGAGCGAAAGCACCGAGCTTTTCACCCTTGGCTAACGGTACCAGATACTTCTGCTTCTGCTCTTCTGTACCGAAGTTCATGATCGGATCCATGCACAGAGAAGAATGAGCAGATACGATAACGGATGTTGTGCCGCATACCTTGGCCAGCTCTTCAACGAGCATGATATATGTCAGCGGATCACAGCCCTGTCCGCCGTATTCCTTCGGAATAGCAACGCCCATAAAACCGTACTTCTGCATCTTCTTAACAGTCTCACGAGGGAATTCCTCTGTTTCATCTACCTCAATTGCATGAGGCTTTACTTCTTTTTCAGCGAAGTCCTTGAAGAGCTTCTGCGCCATCTGATGCGGCTTGTCTAACTGGAAATCCATTTAAAATATTCCTCCAAATTTATTTCATGGCCGGGAGCGTCTATTCTTTCATCTCCCGCATACCACAGCAACAGCGCTGAAGACGCGATGCGTCCAGCGCTGTTGTTTACAAATGATAATTACAGTTCGTCAACAGGAGTCTTGGTTCTGTCAGCGTTGTACTTGTAGAAACCGATACCGGACTTGACACCTAAGTGTCCGCCTCTGACCATCTTTCTCAGCAGCATGGCAGGACGATACTTGGAATCGCCTGTTTCCTTGTAGAGTGTATCCATGATGGCAAGAACAATATCCAGACCGATAAAGTCGCCTAACTCCAGCGGTCCCATCGGATGGTTGCAGCCGAGCTTCATTGCTGTATCAATACCCTTGACGGAAGCGACGCCTTCAGAGTAAACCTGAATGCCTTCGTTGATCATCGGGATCAGGATACGGTTGACAACAAAGCCAGGTGCTTCATTGACTTCAACCGGCTCCTTGCCGAGCTTGACAGCAATTTCCTTTACCTTGGCAACATCCTCATCGGTTGTATTAGCACCCTTGATGACTTCAATCAGCTTCATGACAGGAGCCGGGTTGAAGAAGTGCATACCGATAACCGGCTTCTTCAGACCGGCACCGATCTCTGTAATGGACAGAGAAGAAGTGTTGGATGCGAAGACACAGTCAGGATTCTTGACGATGTTCTCTTCCAGATCCTTGAATGTGCTCTTCTTGATGTCCATGACCTCAAGCGCTGCTTCAACAACCAGATCCGGATCAACGGCCTGGGAGTTGAGACCAGTCTGAATCTTGTTCAGAATGGCATCCTCAGCAGCCTGTTCCATCTTGCCCTTGGCAACTCTCTTGTCCAGAGCAGCCTTCACCTTGGCCTTGCCGCCATCAGCGAATTCCTGTTTGATGTCGCAGAGATAAACCTTTTCGACTTCACCGCACTGAGCAAAAGCCTGCGCAATACCGCGGCCCATTGTGCCAGCGCCGATAACTGCTACTTTCATCTTATATTTATCCTCCAGTTCCATGCATCATTTTAACGCTTTCGCGTTTATTTGACGATGCTTATTTATTGGTAAAATGCTTTTCTTTTCTCTTCTCAACAAAGGCTGTCATGCCTTCCTTCTGATCGGCTGTGGCGAAGCATTCACCAAACAGCTTTTCTTCCAGGGCAAC